>Ga0268280_1001871_pt1 | contig 13138 bp, 8 predicted proteins | sample saktaG_9_FD_190139 | JGI IMG/M metagenome (GOLD analysis project Ga0268280, IMG submission 190139) | Saline water microbial communities from Sakinaw Lake, British Columbia, Canada - sak_2011_5_24_40m | ecosystem: Environmental > Aquatic > Non-marine Saline and Alkaline > Saline ...
AAAGGTGAGGAATTTAATTTGGAATGAATACCTAATTGATCATCAGCAATAGGTAAAATACTTTTATAACCCTGTTCTTGTTGAAATAAAGCTGGTTTTAAATAAACCAATTTGGATTCCAAGATAGAGCGGATTTCTGATTCCAATTTATTCAATTCATCTTCATTATCACCGTAAATAGTAATATAGACTCCGACATCAAATAGTTTTTCTTGGGCTTGTTGAAGATTTTCTCTTAAAGATTCCAAATCCTGATAGGCGGTATCTAACATCGGATCACGGACTAAACCTTTATTCTCCCTTTGATTAATTTGGCTTTGAACTTCGGCCACTTTTTTCTGAAATTGGCGAAGCACCTTGGCCGTATCAACCGGGTGAATAAAGATGGAAATATTGAAAATCTGATCTAAATTAATAATCGGCGCAAACCAACTTTCGGTTAGAAAGCGTGGATAGGAAATAACAAAGAAGGTACGAGCGATTTTTTCTCCCAAATTTATTTGATTGGGGGTAATTTTTAAAGCGGAGGGAGCAATAATATCCTGTAATTCCAAAACTCCACTCTCGTATATTTCCTGGGGTAGGAACGAGGTTAAAGCTGGTTCATCCTTCTTTTTATTTTTTAAAAAATCAAGTATACCCATATTATTTTAAAGTTTAATCGGCTTTTCCGTATCACCGGGATTAAATAATTTATAAAAGAGTTCAATTGTTGCCTCGGTGTCAAGACTGATACTACGAACACCACAGCGAATTAATCCTTGTTGGACGACAGACACTCGTTGCTCCAATTGGGTTCGATTTTCCTCAAAATTATCCTTTTTTTGCTTACCGGGATTCTTATTTCCCGCAAAAAGTTTACTTAAACCCCCTTTATTACCTGGGCCCAGCACTGTTGGTGTAAAAGGAACGACGACAAAGAAAGTTTTGGTCATAATATTCTGACCCTCGGTAAAGCTTTTCATGAATTGGACATATTCCTTGATTTGGATTTTTAATAAATCATTTAATTCTTCATTATAACGTTTTTCTAGAATAGCCAAATAAGGTCGAATATCCAATTCCCTGGCCTGAATACAGATCTGAACAGAAAAATCTAAGGAATTCAAGAAATTTTGAAATTGATAGATAATAGCTTCTTGTTCATCGGCAGATTTTAGGGCAAAGTTTAAGGAGGAGGATAGAATAACCGAGCGTAAAGAGCCGTCTTTCATAATGATGACGCCATCACGGACTTCTTTTATGGGAACAAATTCTTGAGTTGTTTTTGCGACTGCCATATATTCTTTATTATAACTCACTTTTCTCTTCTTTGGTAACCGGATTCATGCTTTCCTTAATATCCAAGCTCCAGGTTAGATCGTGTAACTTGTTTTCTGACAGTTTGGGGACATAAATGGGAGATTTACCTGAGGCATTTACCACTGGGACGTTACTTTTTTCTGGCTGAATCTCTTTTTTCTTCCATAAATATAATTTACTGGAAACAAAATAACCGAAGGCACTTTGTAAAATGTAAATCAAAGGCTTATTATTGATTTGATAAAAAGCCATCATTAGCGAAAAGCCTAAAATAATAATTGCTATTGGAATGACAATAATTAAGGAATGAAAAAAACGAAAGACCATAAAAGACAAACCAGCCCCACCGGCAATATAAATAAATTGCTTAATGGTTAGCGGACCAAAAATCTTATCTTCTATCTCAATAAATTGTGGTACTTGAAATCTCATTACATTATTGGTTCACGATAGGGGTCTACTCCGCTTGAGGGGCGTTTTTTTTCTCCACCTATTTCCGAACGACGGGCTGAAATTTCAGGGAGTTTAGTTTCCGGCTTGGCATTGACAATTTGTTGGGAAGTAATGGTGGAATTGGTCATCTTGGATTCCAAAATATTTGGATTATTTTCCTGACTGATATCCTTCACTTTTTGTCCGGGCACGATTTCTATTTCTTGTTCTGGTCTGACTTGCACCGCGGAGCCTTGGCGCAGTGGTGTTTCTATGGCCTGGGTTTTAGGCATTACTGCCGGTGTGGATACTTTATCTAGATTCATCATTTGATCGCCTTCGGCAATCATATCCGGATTCTCAATTTCTCTTAGAATTTGATCACGATTTAGATTAGCTTCATTACTATTGGTAAATTTTGGGGCCATCGGCTCGGCATTCTTTTCCTGTTCAGATTCTTCGTTTTCATAGTCTGTATTCATAGAATGGAGAGACTCTCTAATGGGTTTAAAAATACTCTCACTAACATCTACGGCAATTTCTTTGGCTCTAGTATCTGGTATGCTTAATTCCCTCTGTAAATTACCAATAAAATCCGAAAGTGGTTCTAAGCCAATCATCACTAAGGTGGTTTCCATTTCTAATTTTGAGGCTTGATCAATCAATAATTTCTGCCTCTTGGTAATTTCCTGCAATTTAGTTTGATAATCCACAGAAATAATCGCCTCCCGCACATCCGCCGGTAAATTATTTATCTGTTCTTTTAACTGTTCCCTTGTGTTTTTTCTTTGATCGTCCATATTATTTTATGTTGTTTTATTTTTTGTTGCCTGCTCTCGTAATTCCTTTCTAGCTTCTCTTAATTCTTCTAGGAGTTGTTCTTCTTCACTTTTTCTTTTATGATTTTCCATCCCACTTGCCACCTGTTCGTTTCTATCGCCTGAATTTAACAAACCTCTCCCCATCTGACCTCTTCTATAAGAATTGGCTAGGTTTCTTGCTCTTTCAACTCTGTTAATTTGGGCTTTTTCTGCGGGTGATATTATTGTACTATCACCTTCTACTGCTGATACAGCCACCTTTCTTTCCTTTTCTATAATCTTTTGTTGGTCACTTATTTCTTTAGCATATTTTTGCATATTTTCATTCTCTAATTCTTTTTTCTTGTCATCTCTAGCTTTTTCGGCCGTCGCATAGCTTTTTTCAGCATCTTTTATCGCCATTTGATCTCCAGATCTATGAGCCGCAGCAAGGGAAAGTTTTTCACTTCGTAAATTAGTTTCTACGGCCACCATGTCTGTATGCGTAGAAATACCATCTTGCTTCAGTCTTTTTATTTCTGTTTCAGCTATATTATGTGCAGATCCTGCTGTTTTTAGCCTTCTTTCAACTTCTTTATCTCTTCTATACATAGCACCACTTGCCGCAATTTTGTCTTGATTTGAAACCGCTTTTTCAGCATCCTCATATGCTTTGTTAGCTTTTTCTTGTTCAGCCTTTAACCCTCCAGCAAAACCAGTTTGTTTTCCATCCTTACTGTATACACCCCCTGCTTTACCGGCATCAATTTTAACACCCATTTTATCACCAAGAAAACCAGCCGCTTTGCCGACCGATTTTACGTTTCTGACATCAAATGTAGATTTTGATGCTCGTTCAAGTGTGGCCAGCTCAGCTCTTGCTTTCCAATCTCCAGCGTCAGCTTTTGCTCTTAAGTCTTTTCCATATTCACCACTAAGTCTGTTTGTAGCCCCTCTTCCTATCAATTGTCTTCCAGCTAATGCAACGCCACCAGAGGCTAGACCAACAGCGGCCCCAGCTATGAATTTACCAAAACCTTCAACCGCTTGTCCAATAGGGCCGGTCATTTTTTTTGTTACTTTTACAGCTACAATTAGAAGGAGTATTGTCATTATATATCGAAAATAAGGTAAATATTTTGTAATTTCTATTGAGTCTGGGGTTACAGCTCCGATTGGAATATTGTCAAAAGCGCTGGATACTTTTAAAATTAGAAGGACAAAAAGAAGGAAGACAGGTGCGATCATTGTTTGGCCGTAAAGTGTTTCTCGCCACGACTTAGAATATTCTGCTAGTTTTGGTAACACACTACCCATAAAACCAATTGGGGACATTACCATGAGAAAAATTAACAAAACTGATCTAGCGGCCATAAGAAGCATTGCATATACAAAAACAATAAAAGCTACAAGTAGTACGATTAATTGAAGATAAGAAATCATACCAAAAGCGACAGTAAAGAGTCCAGTTATGGATCCACCAGTGGCTGTGGTAAGTGTGGAAATGCCATCTAAACCCATATTTTTCATTAATAAAGAATCAAGGCCTAAATTTGGGTCGATTGCTCGGATTTGGTTGTATATTGTTACACCTAGTATATTACCAGCATCAACTATTATTCTCGTAATAAATAAACTGAAATTTATTAATAAAGCGGCAATAATTACACTTGCAATCATTTTTTTTGTATTTCCACCTGCTAAGCCAATGATCATTTGTATGGCCGCCCAGAGGAGAATAAAAATAAAAGTAATATTACAAATATTTCTAATTGTTGACCAGACAACTGTTATACCAGTTGCAATACCAATATTGTTAAATAAATCTGAAGACAGGGTAAATTCAGTGGACATTCTAAGCATCGCCGCCGATATTCTGAATAACATAGACATCAGCGGTATAGCGATAGCTTGAAGTAATACACCATTTACCATCATTACAATTTTGCCAACTGATCCAGTAATAGCAGAAACCGGTCCATCTAATATTGAATCCCACCAACTTTTTGCTCCAGAGGCAACAGCCATTTGTTCTTGATTAGTGATTCCTGCCCCCTGAGTGGCTCCTGGAGTGGCTCCATTAGTCCTTATTGGTGTAGCACCGAAAGTATTTTGTGCTAGAGCACATTTACCGATATGTAAGTTTATTTTATTATTTTTTAAGCCAAAACCCACCCCACTCCATAAAAGCACAGAGAGGAGGAAGATGAGACTGGTTTTTTTGAATAAACTTTTCATTCGACTTAAATAATTATTTTATTGTATTCCCCACTCCGTGAGCATAGTGGTATTGATGGTACACGAAGCACTCGCCGTGGTGATTTTTCCCTGAATCCAATTCTTAATGGCATTAAATGTATTAGTAACTGGACCGGTTGGTGAAAAATTTTCAATTAAAGCATTAGTGCTGAGATTTGGTAGATTCATTATACCGCTAATTATTTGCAAAATTACGGTATCACCTTGATTAAGACTAATGGCCGTTTCCACCGCCGTTCGAGCGGTAGTTAAACTAGTCAGATTATGGCTAATTGTAATTGTCGTTGAGCTGATATCAGTTTTATTCCAAATTAATTCTTTTGCTCCAGTATAATTACCCATAATTTGGCTTACTACTCCATTTACTAAAGTTGCATCGCAGGCCGAAGAAGAAAAGGCATTTTTAGTTACTTCTAATAATCTATCAATTGTATTACTCTGAATATTATAGTATGCGAGCTCCAAGTTAAATTGCGCGTCAATCGCGGCTAAGGCGGCATTAGCATTTACCGAGCCACCACCCTGTCCACCACCATTAGGCGGAGGTAGAGTGCCAATATAAGACATTAAATTATTATAGGCGGCATTTATTTGCGCTGGAGTATCTTGTGGCGGTTCATTGGTACCCAGTAGCCCACCATTAGCGACAGATAGTGAACGTAAATTGGAATAATTTGTTTTTTGACTTAAAGCATAGGTGACAGTATTAAAATCATCAGCTAATTCCAATTCTCGCAGACTGGAAGTATCAGCCCACATTAATTTATTAGCAATAACGGAACCGGGCGTTTTTATCACACAGTCTGGATTGCCAAAAATTAAGTCGGTCTGGCCTGTTCCACCAGAACAATCTTTCCAAGATAGGAAACCGTTGCCCCAAGTAGCTTCTAATCTTAATTCTTCTTGATTGGCGGTGATTCTGTTATCTAATTCATTTTGAGCAATCAACATCATTCCCATAATATTATTTTGTGGCACAGTGGTCACCTGTAGCCAAGCGTCCCAACTGAAGTCATCACCATTCAAAAAAGTTTCCATTGGAATAGTGCTGTCATAAGCACATTGGACCTGACTTTCGAAAGTGCCATAGCTAAGGCCGATGGCTTGTTTTATTGGTGTGCGAAAAGGTTCACAAGCGGAATCCAAAGCCGTGTCTTCGGTCACAAAATTATTGACCGTGACATTGGTAACATTATTGGTTTTATTATACATATTAGTAACAAAGGCCGGATTTCCACCTTCAAAACCGGTATTGACCCAATTGACGATATTATTAGTTAAATTTCTTAATAATAACTTAACTTCCACTAATTGTTGTTGCGTTCTAATGGCATCATATTGGGCGCCCGGCTGAGTCCCAGATAATATGGCGATTATTTGATTGCTATTATTTACCATAGCATTGGTATTAGCTTGAGTTACGGCATCCTGAGTATCAATAGCAGAGAACACTGAATTTAGCGGAATAAGGAAAATAAAAAATGCCAAAATTATTATGGTGTGAAAAATACAACTAACTTTTTTGTCAGAATAAAAACTCATTATTCTCTTAACATTATAACATTAAACAGTTGATAACCATAATCACTGGCATCGGGGAAAACTATTCCCACGGTATAAAATTTCTGCATCAATTTTATTAAAGAATTGGATAGTTTTTGGGCGCTGAGATAATAATTATTTTTTAGCATAATTAGAATGATTATGTCGTTGGCAGAATTTTTCATTAAATTCAAGCTTTCATAAATTTCTTGGAAGGAATTTAATAAACTTAGATGTTCCGTCAAAAAAATTTCTGGCACTGGTATTTTAAGTAAATCAGCTACAATTTTTTGATTTTTCTCCACCAAAGGGGTAAATCGTTCAAATATTTTTTTAGTATCTTCAATTAAAGTCTGGTCATTCTGGGTATTGGCGGCATCACTAATGATAGTATCAACACCTTCAGTCGGTACTTTTACATTATCTAAAATAATTTTACCAATCTGATTACTATAATTTCTTAAGGTCTCATTATCTTTTAAAGGGTTGATCACAATATCTTTTCTGGTATAAATTTTGAAATTAATTTCTGGCACATAAGATAGGGCCATGGTTACAATATTTTCAATATCATTGGTAGATAGAGTAGGATTTATTTTTTTCGCCATTATATATTGGGCGAATAATTCCCGACTGACTTTTTCGGTCACTGTTAATTCCTCAAAATTAGCTTGAGCTTCGTCTCGAATAGCAATTATTTCTTCAGCAATTTTATCACTTGGTTCCTGACCAGCGGGATTAATATTTTGCTTTGTCGGGTCTCGGTCCAAACGAACTTCTTCCCCATCAACGGTGCCGTCGCCATCGGAATCGGCTTTTTGTGGGTCGGTTTTCCACAGGGCCTCCTCCCAATCCTTCAGCCCATCATTATCTGAATCTAGGTTTAAAAATGCTGGAGCAGACGCCTGATTTTCGGTTTTAGTGTTACTGAGACTGATTGTTTTTGGTTTTTTAAAAAGAGAAAAACCGTAAATTATTCCTAGGGCTACAATGATTGATAGAAGAATTAAGGAGAATTTTTTTGATGGCAGATATTTATACATAGCTTGATAGATTATAACAAATATCTATGATAAAATATACTAGTTATTATATTAATTTATTAGTTTATTAATTTTTATTAAAAATGAAAAAAATAATCTCACTTAGTAGTTTTTCTTTTATCATTCTAGCTTTAATGATTGGTTTAATTTCTCTCTCCAACGTTAATGCTCAAAACTCCGGGAGCTTGATTACTACCGTCAATGCGGGTTTTTCTTTTGCTAAAGATTTGGAATTAGGTGATACCGATCCGGATGTTCGGGAACTGCAAAAAGTCTTAAATTCTGATGTGGATACGCTGGTGGCCAGTACTGGTATCGGTTCTCAGGGCCAGGAATCTACATATTTTGGCAATTTGACCAAATTAGCGGTGATTAAGTTCCAAAATAAGTATGCTAGTACCGTCCTTACCCCTATTGGTATGACGGCGGGTAATGGTTATGTTGGTTTACGAACCCGAACTAAGCTAAATCAGTTAATTGGTGTGGCTACTACTTTACCTTCCGCTGGCCAGCCACAAAATCAAGCTGGTTCTGGTTCATCTGCCCCAGCCACTAACACTAATTCAGGCCAAACCCAGATGTCCACCTGTCAATTTGTAGATCTTTTAATAAATATTGGTGCTATTGCTCCTAATTTAGCTAATCAGGCCCGAACGGCGGTCAGTTGTTCCACCACTAGCACGGCTACTGGTCAGACGCCAACCGTTGATATTAAAATTAACGGTCAAAATGGCCCCATTAGCTTGAATTCTCCGCAAAATGTGACCATTTCTTGGACTTCCTCCAATGTGACTTCCTGTGTCAGCCAAACAGCTAAACCTACTTCTGGCTCCGATACGGTTTATATTAATGCTTCAGGAAACATTGGTATTAGTTGTACTGGCCCCTATGGCACAGTGACAGATTCTGTTAGTATTAATTTAGCGAATAGTAATAATGGAGCTCTTCAAGTTTCTTGTTATGCTGATCCCGATGATATTGATACGGGTGATTCTTTGATTTGGCGAGCGGAAGCTGAAGGTGGCACTGGTAGCTATTCCTATTCCTGGTCTGGAGCGGTAACTGGTAGTAGTGCCAATGTATCAAAAACCTATACTGTGGCTGGGGCAAAAACGGCGACAGTTCATGTTTCTTCCGGTTCTCTCAGTGCGACGGCCAGTTGTTCAGCTAATGTGGGCCAGGGTAATGCCAATACAGCCTCCGCCTTGCAAGTTTCCTGCTCCGCTTCTCCTACTTCAGTAAACTTGGGTGAACCAATTACCTGGATTGCCGCTCCGAGTGGTGGAAATGGTACTTTTACTTATTCCTGGTTAGGCGCTGAATTATCCGGTGCTAGTCAAACGCTTGCTAGAACTTATACGACGGCCGGGGCTAAATCAGCGGTGGTCATGGTTAGCTCTGGTAATTTAACGGCTTCCAATACTTGTTCCGCCAATGTAAATTCTGCCGGTTCTGCTTGGTCTGGATTTGATACGACAGCCACAACTACCGCACCAGTCATTCCTCTTCAGGCTAGCTGTCTTGCTTCCCCATCATCAGTTACTTTGAATAATGCTGTCACCTGGATTGCCAGTCCGACTGGTGGTTCCGGCGCTTATACTTACTCTTGGTCTGGGACCGAAGCTCTGTCTGGTAATAGTAATTATATAACTAAGAATTATTCTTTTGTTGGTAATAAACAGGCCAGTGTTAGTATTACTTCCGGTTCAGTAACCGTTACCGCTAATTGTTCGGCTAGTGTGACACAAGATAATACTTCTGGTGTCAGTACTGGTAATAGTTTTGCTTCCGGCTCAAATGTGGAACAAGCCCCAGCGGAAACTTCCATTAGTCCTTCTGATGCTAGTGTCGCTGCTTCGGTTATGGCTGGTTCTTCCGGTACCCTTAATTCTCTCGGTAGTCTCACTGGTATGGATCCAAGCACTATATTAAATCAATTGATGTCTGGTTCATTCAATGATTCATCGGCTATGAGTGGCCTCTCGGGACAAAATCTTAATTCCGCTATGAGCCAAGTGTCTAGTATCAGAAGTTTAATTAGTAGTTTCCGAAATGGTGGTTCGGCTCTGGTCTTTGGAGGAAGAGTGGTTATTGCTGGTGTGTGTGATACTAATCCAGCTCCAGTAATTTATCCACCTCCTACATATATTCGAAATGTTACAGAAACACCATATTTTACTATTGTTCCAGATGCTGGTGGTATGACAGTTGGTGCAACCTCAATGGTTGGGTATCTTCTTGGGGCCACACAAGCACCTGGTACAGTTGTACTAGGTAACTATACTCCAGGAGGAATGCAGTGTACGGACAGTACTGGTATACCGACTCCAGGGGTTCCCTTTATTGGTTATGTTGCTGGTTTTTTGGGTGGTAGTGCTGGATCTGGTCTAACTGGAACAGCTAGTGGTTCTATTGGTGGTTCTAGTCAATTCAGTGGTCTTGGTTCTTATGGAGGAGGATATCAACAGCAACCAGTATCGTACACTGGTGGTACTACTGGTACTTGGGGTGGGGCAAATAATGGTACTGGAGGATCATTTATTATGACTAACGGTACAACTTGTGGTAGCCCAAATAATTATTGTAATACTGGAAATAATACTTATGTTGGTGCCGTATATCATAGCAATAGTACTGGTACTGGTGGATATATTCAAACTTCTCCTACTAATGGTACCAATTGGGTTGCTCCACAATCTGATCCTAATTACACAAACGGTGTGGCAAATCAGGATACTTGGACTACTCCACAATCTGATCCAAATTATACTAATGGTGTTTATAATGGTTCCGATTGGTTTACTCCAGAACCAGACCCTAATTACACAAACGGTGTTTATAACGGTAATTAGTTTAGTATAAAAATTAAAGAAAAACCTCTACTGGAAACAGTGGGGGTTTTTGTTTTGGGAGGATAGTGGTATAATATTGGCATATTAATTTAATAATTTTTATGATGAAAAAAATAATTTCTCTTATCGTTTTATTTAGTTTCTTTCTCTTCCCCTCAATTAAAGTGCACGAAGTACTTCCATCAAATCCCCTCCTTAGTCAAGGAGGGGTGTCCATTCTGATGGACGGGGCGGTTGTGTTTAGGGGGCCAGGGGCGGTTGGACTTTCTTTTTCTCCTCAAGTCGCTTCCGCTCAAAATATTGGCAGTTTAATTAGTTTAGTAAATTCCGGTTTTTCTTTCACCATGGATTTATTACCCGGTGATACCGATCCCCACGTTCAGCAATTGCAGAGAGTTTTAAATGCCGATGTGGATACGGTGATTGCTAGTCAAGGTCCCGGCTCGCCCGGTCAGGAGACTACTTATTTTGGTGATCTAACAAAAACAGCGGTTATTAAATTTCAGAATAAATATGCTAATGTTATTCTCACGCCGGCCGGTTTAACTGTCGGTAATGGACAGGTAAATAAATTAACCCGAACTAAACTAAATTTACTGATTGGAATTTTTATTACTTATGATTCTGTCGGCTTACCCCAAAATCGTGCCGGATCTTCTACTTATGTGGCCCCAGCGGTCGTTCCAGCTCCTCAAGGTTTATCTCAAACAGCGATTTGTGCTTTTGTAAATAGTTTAATTAGTAGCGGAGTTATTGCTCCAAATTTAGCTAATCCGGCTCGCGCTGCCCTTAATTGTCCGGCGGTTACCAATCTAATTCCAATGGTGGACATTAAGGTGAATGGCCAGAATGGTCCGTTAACATTTAGCTCAGCTCGTAGTGTCACAGTTTCCTGGACTTCATCTAATGTGACTTCTTGTTCTACTAGTCAAGAAGCTAAACCATTGGCCGGTTCACAAACTGTTTCCGTGACTGGTTCTGGTAGTGTGGGTATTAGTTGTACTGGCCCATATGGCACAGTGTCGGATTCCGTGAATATTACTATTAATAATGAAGATGAAGAGCCAGATTCCCTAACGGTAGTTTGTTTGCCTTATCCAGCTTCCCCAGTTATTACCGGTACGTCAGTTTATTGGGTGGCAAATTCTAACGGTGGTAATAGTAATTATACTTATTCTTGGTCTGGCACTGATAATTTATCTAGTAATCTTCCTTCGGCCACTAAAGTTTACACTAGTGCTGGTACTAAGACAGCGACAGTTACCGTTCACTCTGGTAATTTAACTGCTTCTAATAGTTGTAATTTAATTGTTAATACGGCCTCGACCACACCAGTTGCTACTACTACGGCTACTACTTCTCTTCAAGTCAGTTGTTCCGCTACTTTACCAGCTGTTCAAGCGGGCGGTAATATTAATTGGACTGCCACTGCTACTGGTGGGGTTGGTAATTATGTTTATTCTTGGTCTGGCACAGATAATCTCTCCGGTACTAGTCAGTCAATTTCTAAACCTTATACTTTAGTTGGAAATAAATCTGCGACCGTTAATGTAACATCCAGTTCCACTAGTGCTACTTCAACCTGTATCGCACTTGTGTATCCAGCTGGTGGTAATGTGCCAACAGCATCCACCACAACACCAATTGCTACCACCACTCCTCCAGTTGGAGAATATCATGTTGCCCACCTTCAGTTTAGCGGAGTTGTTTCTAGTGTTTCCCAATGTTACAAGAATGGTAATAGTAATAGTGGTTATAAACAAGTAGTTGTTTCTTCTTGTAGTGGTGCGCCAGTTATTAATGCCGATTTCATTTATAATACTAGTACCGGCGAACAAAACCCCGGAACAAATAACAGCGCTCTCGGGGTCGGGTCATTATCATCGGCTAAATTTGTTTGGCATTCAACTGATGGCCATCCGTTGCCACAAGTTGGTCAGACTATACTTGGTATGAGTTCCTTACAAGGTGATGCTTTCAGTGAAAGTTGCCCCCAGACTTCTGCTTCTGGTGGAGGCACTTCTGGAACGGATGGTGGCTGGTTATTGGATTATGAAGTGGATGCTGGTTCTAGTTGTGTTAGTGATAGTAATTGTAATAGTGATTTTCTACAAAGCCTCGGTTCAGCCTTATTTGGTGGAGCCTTTAATTCCAATAGTACTAGTGGTTGTAGTAGTGGCGGGGGTGGTCTGTTTGATATGTTGAATCCCATGAGTTCTTCCAATCCTCTAAGTTCATTATCTCCATTCGCGATGTTTGGTAATCTAATGGGCGGGACAAGTGGTAGCGGTAGTGGCACTAGTGGGGGGAGTAATCCTCTGCAAGGTTTTGGTTCAGCCACCGGTAGCAGTGGCACTAGTGGTAGTGGATCTAATCCATTTCAAAGTTTTGGTTCGCTATCTGGGTCCAACAGTGGTAGTGGTACAAGCGGTAGTAATAGTAGTTTATTAAGCCCATCAAACCCAATGCACCCATTATATCCATATTATATGGCTAATAGTTTAGCTTCCTCAACTTTACCCTATGGTGGTGTGGTCGGCGGGACGATCGGTTGGTAAATAGAATTTAGCGAGAGGTCAGAGCCAACCACTGTTCCACAGTTAGGTTTTCAGCTCTGGCCTTTTCGTTTATTCCACAGTCTTTAAGAATTTCATTTATTTTATCTATTCCGAAAGCATTTTTTAAATTTCCCAGTAACATTTTTCTTTTATGGGCAAAACCAGCGTGTAATATTTCAAAAAATCTTTTTTCTATTACTTGTGGTGAGCTCGTTGAACCATTATCAACAAAAAGTTTTTTGGAAATATTGGAAATTAATAAAATGGCGGAATCCACTTTTGGCTTTGGCGAAAAGTTTTCTTTATTTACCTTCAAAATCTTTTTTGGAACACCAAAAATTTTAACACTG
>Ga0268280_1001872_pt1 | contig 13134 bp, 21 predicted proteins | sample saktaG_9_FD_190139 | JGI IMG/M metagenome (GOLD analysis project Ga0268280, IMG submission 190139) | Saline water microbial communities from Sakinaw Lake, British Columbia, Canada - sak_2011_5_24_40m | ecosystem: Environmental > Aquatic > Non-marine Saline and Alkaline > Saline ...
TCAAAAGAATTTATTAAAAAAGGTTTATTAAAAGTTGAAAGATTTGATGCTATAGATATTTCAAGAAGTATTGAGGCATTATTGAGTGCTGCTAAAAAAGAGCTTTTAATTGAAGTTGAGCCAATGTTTTTTCCAGAAGATTTTAATCCAGACTTTGTTGTAATTGATTCTTTGACAAGCATTGCTTCTGCATTTACAGGAGAAGAGTCCAGATTTAGAATTTATATGGAGCAATTATTTAGATATCTAGAAAAAAACAATATCACTAATTTTCTGATAAGAGAAGTTTCATCACCTTCTCATGTTGGAACAACATTTAAAGAACAAGGAGAAGCAGTTTCTTTTTTATCCGACGGTATAATTGTTTTGTATAATGTAGTTTATGATTCAGGAGAAAGGACTTTTGCTATTGAAATACTTAAAATGAGGGGGGTTAGTTTTAAACACAAAATTGTTGAACTTAAAATTATAAATAAAAAAGGCTTAGAGGTAAATCCCAATAAAATATTAAAGAAAAGTCATAAGAGCAATTTTAGTTTGACTTGATTTTCAAATAAATCACAATCAATAGGTTATTTCTCCAAAACAATCTGTGTTCCGTCACACATTGCTTTAAATTTACTCCACCTATAATTCTTAAATTTTTTATCTAATGTAAATAGAATCCTTTCTAAAATGCCAACAGTTTTATCTATTTCTTTTTCAGTTGATTTGTCACCCTTTCCCGTTTTGACTGTAATTATTATTTTCATAAAAATAAAAATTGATTCTTTTATAAAAAGGTGTCTCAAGAATTTCACTGATTATTTCTTTTTTCTGCTGAGAATTATTGCTAAAATAATAAATCCAACTAAGATACAAACCCCTACTATTGATAATCCGATTAGTAAGGAAAAATTTTTGCTCTCAAATGAACTATTATTTGTTATTGGAATGTTCTGCAAAGAAGGGTCGCCAGTAGTTTTAATGCAATGCCATTGTGATGGACTTCCACTTTTTTGACATACTTCCCCATTATCACAATCAGAATCTCTTGCACATTGAACATACATAGTATCATCAATTTGGCATTTACCATTAACACAACCTTCTCGTGCAACTTGTTTATCTCCATAAACAAACCATGCTCCACCATTAGAACATTCAATATCACTATAACAGGCACTAACTAATGGGAATAAAATTAATATTAATAATAATGTTAAAGTTAATATTTTGTTTTTCATTATTCTAAAATAAATTATTGGGTTTAAATATATTTCGGTAATATCTCGGTAATATTTCTATAAAAGTATAGGATAAGTCGGTTATATATGGGAGAAAAAGATTATTTAAGATCTTTAGGAGTAAGAATATGCTAAAAGAGGAATTCCTAAAAAAACTTGAAATAGAATTAAAAATATCAAAGAATTCTCAATACACCCTAAGAAATTACCTTAGAGCAAATAAAGATTTAATTGAATTCTGCAAAAAAGACCCGGAGGAATTAACAATAGATGACGTTAAAATGTTTATGGCAGAACACCTGACAGAAAGAGCATCAGCCTCGATAATTTTATTTTTATCAGCAATAAAATATGCATACCTTACTATTTTGAAGAAAGATATTACGGCAGGAATAAAACGTCCTAAAAAAGAAAGAAAAATCCCAACCGTTTTAACAAAAGATGAAGTAAAGAAACTGTTTAATGCAGCATTCTTCCCAAAATCAAAACTAATGATCTCCCTAATGTACGCCTGCGGTTTCAGAGTTTCAGAATTAATTAATCTAAAAATCGATGACCTAAATTTTGAAGAAAAAACAGGCCATGTTCGTCAAGCAAAAGGAAAAAAAGATCGTATATTTAATATTCCAAAGTTCCTAGAAGAAGATTTAATCACTCAGGCTGAATCACAAAAAGGAAAAAACCAAGAATATCTATTTACAAATAATAGTGGAGAAAAATTATCTTCAAGAAATATCCAGAAGATTGTTTCTCTAGCCGCCTACAAAGCAGGAATTAACAAAGATGTTCACTGCCACACCCTAAGACATTCTTTTGCCACTCATCTTTTAGAAAATGGCGTCGATATAAGAAAGATACAAGAGTTGCTCGGTCACGCCGATCTCAGCACGACCCAGATCTATACTCACATTTCTTCAGAAGAACTCAAGAAAATCCCCTCTCCAATCGACGACCTGATGAAATAAAATTAAGTTTACTCTACAACCTAAATAATTAAAAACATCAAAACAAACATATAATCATGCCCTATAAACAATGCCCCCTTTCACAGGATTGCCAAGTAGAAACTAAGAGAAATTGTAAAATGTATGCTCTTTGTAGCAACTATCATGAATATGCCCGTGATCAAATAATGGTTACTCCTGAAGATGCTCAAAGAGGACAAGATAATCTTCCTTCTGGGCTGGTTGGGCTTGCTGTTTAATGATTTAGACAATTTCCTTACCATTTGCCAGTAAGTTTCATACCTTGCAAGAAACCAGATTCCCCTTAAGTCTCTTTTTTTCCTGATTAAAATGCTTTTTGCATAAATAACACCAGAACTGTTCTTTATCATCTTCTCCAAGATTAGGATAAACTTCCTTATAAGCTAGATTTTTACATTTTCCTTGATAATCGCATAAATGTCTTCTCTTACGATTAACTATTTTATATCTTACTGTACTCTTCATCTTTAATCTTAGTCAAGTACTCCTCAAGTAAATCGTCCTCATTTTGCCAAGTTTCAAAATCGTCTTTAATTATCCTTAAATTTATTAGCAACTGCCCGAATCTAAAATCAGGATTACGCTCCCAAATTTCCTCCAAAATGCTTAATATTATTTTAATTCTTTTTTTATCTCTCATTATTAAAGAGGGCTGTATAACGCAGCCCATTTTATATGTTTTAACCCTCAACAAGAAATTATCTTGCTTGCATTAGTCAGTAATGCGGGATGCAGCAACATGGCTTTGCAGATTTTCTGTTTCATAGCAGCTCAGGCACATGGCCTTTTTTGTTTTCTCGAGCTAATTCTGGATTGTAGGAGAAGTTTTACTTATCTCCTCAATTCTTTCCAGAGCTTTATCAATAGAATCTAATTTTTCATTTAATGCATTTTCCTTTGCATCTTTCCTTTGTTTTGCATTTTCACTCAAAAATCCCGCTTTTTCAATTTCTCTTTGTTTTATTCTCTTTGTCCTCTCTACTTCCTGTAAAATATCTTTCTCCCAATCAGAAAGATCTTTTTTTAATTGTTCCGCCTTCTGAGCTTTTACTTTTACTTCCTCATCTAACTCTAACTTTTGAGAAATAAGATCCAACTTCTTTTGAGTTAATCTTTCAACAATACTATATCTTGATTGACTTTCTCCCATAAAATAAAAACAAAATTATAATTTAAATATCAATAGCGTAAGTTTTTACCCACTCAAAAACTTACCCAGCATAATTTAATTGAATCTTTCTTTTTCTCTTTTTCTTCTCAGGAATATCTAAGAAATTATCTTCTGTTACAACTGGTTTTCCAGTTAAAGTTTCTATTTCTTTTCTTGCATTACCTGCAACTCCTCCGCCCTTCCTAGCAACATCTAAACTTTCAGGGAAATCAACAGGGTTTTCTTTTGTTGAAATTTCTTTTGTCGTTACTTCTGCAAGCATATTAAGAACAAGTTCAAGATTTGTCATATTATCCCTTAAATTTTCTTTTTTCAGGTTTTTCAATTTTTTATAGTTCTTTATGGATAAATCTGACCAAGCTTTGGTTATTTCGTCAGTTAAAATGGCAAACTCGCCTTCTTCTTGTATTCCGACCCTTTCCCATTCATCAGTTAACTCCTTTCTTACTTCTATTGTTTTGAGTCTTTGGTTTATCCATTCTTTTGAATAACCTTTTTTCAAGTAAGTTTTCATAGCTCTGTCTATTGCTAATTCAGGGTTATGTGTTTCGTCTATTCTCTCGCTTCCAACTTTAGCAAGCCAAAGCTTAAATGGTTCTGCTTTTTTTGATGGAATTGATTGAATTAGCCTAAGAATTTGCTCTGTGTCTCCGACATCAGTCTCCCTTAATTTCCCATCTTCTGCAATCATTTTCAACTGTCCGATAAAATCGGACAGTTGAGAGCCTTCGTCTTTAAGCTTGGCTTTCAAGTCTGCCCAATATTTTCTAGGTCTAGGGCTTTCAGTTAATATTTCAATAACATCTACTATTGAAAAGAACCACTTCTCTTTCTCTTCATCCCAATGCGTTCTCACCCTTCTACCTTGGAAAATCTTTATTTTTTTAGTATCTTCTTCCATTTTTATTATAACTTCTTAAACTTTAAATTTGTTTGTATCTACTTTTCCATTTAGATAAGTAATAACTATCTTGTTGTTATTTCCGTCCTCAGCAAGATAAGAATGAAGCTCTTGCCCTTTCTTTAAACCACAACCATTAACAACCAATTTATTAATAGAAATATAAGCCGTTGCTCTTTTTATAAGGATCTTGCTTTTCCACCCGATTCCTAAAAACTTAGTTTTCTTCATAAAATTATATAATTCAAAACATTATAAATCTGTCGGTGCCTACAGAGTAACTTTAAAGTAGTAGGTTCCGACAAATATAAAAAGCATTTAGCATTAACAATCTTATGAAAATTCAGAAACAGCTTTCAAATAAAAGAAAAAACAAGACTTATTACAAGTATGCAATACTCCTTCCCCCTATGCAAGTAAAAGAATCTAATCTTGAAGGATACGAACTAGAATCAGAGATAAAAGGCGATGAAATTATTATCAGAAAGAAAAAAGTAAAGAACAAAGAACATTAGATATTTCCTTACTATTTTTTACCATTTGGGTAGTAAGCTTTTAGCATAATCTCCGAGGATAACACAAGTATTTTTTACCATTTGGGTAGTAAAACACCGTGTTTTTATGACCTTTTTGGCAGTAAGGATTTTTTACATATTTTCAACCCGCAAACTCTAAATATCTCATTATCTTTATCAATGGGTGAGAATCAAAGACCTTCCCCCATCAAGCAAGCCCAGAGAAAGATTTCTCAAACTGGGCCCAGAAGCTCTAAGTGATGCAGAACTATTCGCAATTATTCTGAGGACTGGCACAATTAATGAAAATGTTATTGATATGTCCAATAGATTAATAGCCGAACACGGCCTAAACAATCTTTTTGAATGCTCTCTAAAAGAACTTCAAGAAATAAAAGGAATTGGTCCTGGAAAGGCCATGCAACTTCTCTCTATGGCCGAACTAGGAAAAAGATATAATCAATCTAAAAACAAAATAACAAGAATAACAAGTGCAGAAGATGTTTTCAACATCTTCAAAGATAAATTAAAAAATGAAAAACAAGAATGCTTCTATGTCCTACTTCTATCCACCAAAAACAATCTTATAACAGAACCCATCTTAATAAGCAAAGGAGTTTTAGATGCAGCAATAATCCATCCCAGAGAAGTTTTCAAGCCAGCTATTAAAAACTCTGCAAGTAGAATAATTCTAGTCCACAATCATCCCTCTGGAGACCCAAGCCCAAGTGATGAGGATTTAGATATTACTAGAAGAATAGTAGAGTCAGGTAAAGAGCTGGATATTAAAGTGCTTGATCATGTTATTATTGGTAGCGAGAAGTGGTGGAATTGGGTTGAGAATTCTAGTTAAAATAAAGATTGTTAAGTTTTGGAAATTTATAGCTTTTTAATCGAGGATCTTTTTCTAGAAATTCATATCCATTTGGGCTAAAATGTTTATCCGCAGCCACAAAGGAAAAAATATCTCTCTCTTGTTGAGCCTGAACCGCACTGGTCAATACCAAACAATCTGCATGGCTATACCCATTTTCTTTAACAATTGACAATATTCTTTTGTCGATACTTCCTTCTTCTACTAATATATCATCGACTAAAAATTTAAAAAAGTTCTCAATTCGCATTTCAAAAATCAATTGATCTTCAGACAACTCTTTTTTTGCCACATCCAAATCTTTATTCTTAAAAAATTCATAGATTTGTTTCAGAAAATTTTTATCACGATCACTCAGACTATTAAAAAGAGAAGATTTATCAAAATTATGATTGGGGTTTACTAATTTGTTTAACACCTCTCGATACATAATCCTCCTTTTTTGTACACGTCTTTTTATCTCTCCTTCGACATAATGACACAATATAAAATCATACTTCTTATTTTTTACATAATCGTAGCATTTTTTAGTGAGAGGTTTTTTTATTAATTTAGCAAAAGATGCGTAGTGAATCACTACGGAACTATCAAAAAAACTATCCATATTATTCTCCAGTCCATTCAGACATAATTTCCCTTATCCCCTTCGCTCCTTCAGAAATGTCCACCTCTTTATTTGGCAATTCGCTTAAATAAATTGATTCCAAATTGGAAATGGCTTCTTCCGCACAATACTTTTTTGTTTCTATTGCAGGACCAATATTAAACTGCATTATTTCATCTTCTTTAAATTGGGGATTCCTTGATAACGATTTTAATAATTGGTAAGATGCAACAAATTTCCATAAGGATTCTAAAGAGAGTATGGCCTCAACTTTATATTTTTCTAAGAGATCTAATAAGGCTAATTTATTAACAGTTAGATTTAATCTTTCAGTCAAATCAAATAAGTCTGGGAAATCTGAGACTGGACATTTTATATAAAATTGAGAGAATAGTTCTAAAATCTTTTTTTCATTATTCATTAATCCTAGCTCTTCAAGAAGACTTTTTTTTATTATGTAAAGGTGATTATCGTATTGAACATAATGGTCTTGTTGTCTTTCCTTAACTTTCATCCCATTAAATTTACTAACTATTTTCGAGATTATCTCCCCTATTTGTTTTGCATTTTCTGGGACAAAAGAAGTTGTAAATTCTTTAGTTGGGTCAGGTATCATGAGCGGAATTTGCCCATAAATATACCATGCTGTTGGAAGATCTAATTTAAGTTCATTTATCACCTCAACAGAATCCTTGGCAAGTTGCGTACGATTAGGAGAAGACTTTATGTTTTTGTACTCTCTAATAATGCTACTAAATAAAAATTTAAATAAGTCCTCCTGTTTTTTTGTTATTGGAATATTATAATAAGTTTCAGTAATCTTTTGATAATAAGTAATTTTATCAGTAGCGATAATTTCCTTCACTTTTTTCTCGCCAACTAATTCTTGAACATAATTTTTAACAGTTGACCAATTAGAACCAATCGCCTTCCCTATATCTTGAGCACTTAATGGCCGATCATTTAACGCCCCAAGTATTTTTGACTTAATCTCCCCAGGAGCCTTTCTCTCATTCGTTTCTGCCATATCTTTAAAGAGAAGTTTTAGTATATAAATGTTATTATTAATTGTATAGACGTGTCTATACTTCTCACACCAAATAATCCCGCAATCTCCATAATCCTTCACACCCATAACCCCTCTAATAATCCCACAATCCCACACACCCCACAATCCCCATAATTCTAATGATTTAATACTTCAGGGTTGAGTCGAGTCTGAGCGAGAATGAAACTTAAATAACTGAAAAATGTTTTAATGCATCATCTACAAAGTCATCTACTAAAGAAAAATCAAGATTCTCATAGCCCCTATCTATTCTTTGGTTTATTTCAACTTTTACTTTTTTGATTATAGAATTTCTTATTCCTTCAATATCATGAGAAGGTAGGGCCCTCCCAATTGGATTGATTTTTTCACGATATCTCTTTGCAATTTCCCAGCTGTTTATTATTTCTTTACTATATCTTAATGAAATTTCCTGTATATCTATTGCTTTTTCAAGTATCTTATGAAGAACTGCATTCGAAAGATTAGCTATAAACAACTCAATTAATTTGTTCCTATTCATTTTATATTATTGAAAATCAAATTTTGTGTTTTAGTATAAATTTCTTTATATTTATCAAAAAAACCCTTCCCTGCCATATTATCCTTTATTGCTTTAACACTTATCTTGAATAACTTCTCTATCTCATTATTTACTGATTTTTTACTTATTTTTTTATTATTTATAAAAAGAAGAATTGAGATAAGATTAAGTGTAAAATAGTATTTCTCATACCCATTTAATATCTCAAAATTATCAATCATTGTCTTGCTTTTTAAAAGATTAAGGTCTAAAAGCTTATAATTCATCTGCCTTTTTATATTAAAAATTACCTTTTTCTTTGATACTGATTTGCTTAGCATCATCTCATATAAAGGATCTGAAGAAAGGCCTGCTATAAGTGTCTTGTTATCCATAACAATTAAATGAGCTGGAATTCCAGTGGCTTTTTCTATTTCTTTTTTTAAATTACTCAAGTTAGTATCATTAGAAATAACTAAAACATCAATATCATTAAAATTAAACCCTTTTTCAAGAAAAGACCCCGTTATAATAATATTCTCAGGACTTTCTCTTCCAATTATCTCAAACACTTTTTCAATTATCTGCATCTTTATAGGTTCAAGATATTTTAAATTATAAAAAATAGGCTTGCTTGATTTTGCAGTTTTCTCTTTCTCTCCGGTCATTTCATCAGCTGAAATCTGCTGTATTAACACATACTCTCCAGTATTTAACCCACTTCTTATTTTCGGGAGATATATTTGATCCATCTTAGTCCCCTTGCTTATCTTTGCTATGATTCCTGCCCTATTTACCATAGTACGTAATAGTACGTAATATTATTTAAATGTTTTGGTTATTGTTTAATGCCTTTTAAAGCCTAAGAAATTATTTCTTAAGAATAGATAAGAAATATTAAGTAACCCAGAAAATTTACTTCTTAAATGGCTCTCTAGTAACTGTCCTGTCTCTTTTAACCAAAGTCTCTACTTTCAATTCCGCTTCTTCTAATTCTTTATAGCACTGCTTAATCATCTCCGTACCTTCTTTAAATTTATTCATAGACTCTTTTAAAGGGATATCTCCTGATTCCAAACCATCAACAATTTCTTTGAGCTTTTCTAAATTTCCTTCAAACGAACCTTCTTTTTGTGCCATATTACTTTTTGATTTTCTTAACTTTAGCCTCTATCTCCCCTTTATAGAGTACTATATTTATATTACTATCGATTTTTACCTGATTAGCATTTTTTATTATTTTGTTACCTTTCATTACAATACTATAGCCTCTTTCAAGTATAGCTTTAGGATTTAATGCAAATAATCTGGATTCTAAAATTTCCATTTTTTTCCTTTTTAGGCTCATGCTTTGATGTATTTTTGTTTTAAGCATATATTCTAAATTGTCAATATTTTGATAATAAACATGAATTGCTTCTAGTGGCCTTTTAAAAATGGGTCTGTTTGCTATTTGGCTCAAGAAAGATTTATGTGATATTATTAAATTAATCATAGCATTTAACATTCTTTCATTAAAATCCCTTATTGATTTTTTTAGTTCATTAATGTCGGGTACTGCTTTTTCAGCAGCAACAGAAGGGGTTGGAGCCCTGTAATCTGCAACAAAATCCGCTATTGTAAAATCAGTTTCATGGCCTATTGCAGAAATCAAGGGTATTCTAGACTGAAAAATTGCTCTTACAACACTTTCTTCATTAAAGCACCATAAATCCTCTAATGAACCCCCACCTCTTGCTAAAATAATTACATCTACTCCATAGTCCCCCTGATTTATTAATTCTATAGCGTTTACAATGGAGTTTGTTGCTTCTTTTCCCTGAACCGGCGTAGGAACAATCAATACTTTTACAAGAGGATATCTTCTTTTTAAAACATTTAAAACATCATGCATAACTGCTCCGCTCTGGGAAGTAATTAATCCAATTGTTTTTGGAAACTTAGGCAATTGTTTTTTATATTTTTCTAAAAATAATCCCTGTTTTTCTAATTTATCTTTTAATTGAATAAATGCAAGATTTAATGACCCTATTCCATCTGGCTGTACTTCTTCAACAATTACGTTATAATTTCCTCTAGGCTCATAAACATCTATACTTCCCCTAATAATAACTTTCATCCCATGTTCTAAATTAAACTTAATATTTTCACAAGTTCTCTTAAATAAAACACAACTAATCTGGCTTTTTTCATCCTTTAAAGTAAAATATGTATGACTCGAAGAGTACTGTTTTGGAGAAGATATTTCCCCCCGTAAATAAAAATCTCCAAGTTCTTTATCCCCTTTCAATAGGTTTTTTATATGCCCAGTAATTTCAGAAACACTAAATATTCTTTTGTCTAGTAAATCTGGGTTTGAAGTTGTAACAGGTGTATTAGGTAATATTTTTTGTTGTTCTATAAAAGCCAAAACGCAAGTAATTTCATCATAGCTTATAGATTCATCAAGAGCAGATTTTATTTCTTTTAGACTTTCAAAATTATTGTTTTTTATGACTTCCAAGATTTTTATCTTCTTTTTCTCATCCATAATTTCATCTAATTCAATTAATTTGTTTAATATCAATGTTGTAAAATGAGAGTATACTGTCGATTCCTTAAGGTTCCTTAATTCTGCTATTTCAGAGGGGAAGATCCCCTTTTTATAAAGTTTATAGGTCTCCATTATAGTCTCTGAAATTTTCTTACTCATTTCTTCCTCAACCTCGCCACTATTCTCTTATCCCTTAATCTTTCCATATACTTAAGAATTTTCAACCTTATTGGTTGCGGAGGATGCATAACCACCCAATTATAAAATCTTTTAAGAGAGGGTTTAGTTACTTCTTTATTATATCTATAACACTCTTTTAACGACTGTCTAAAGATGTCTCCTTTAGTATTTTTTACAGCATTCCAATCAGCTAAAATTTCTTTTGCCCAACAAATTGGTAGTTCTATTATCATTCCTACTAAGAAAATACAAAAAATAATTAAAATTAAAGCAAAGAGAGTATAAATAATCGGAAAATTAGAGAATAAGGCCTCTAAAATAGTCGGACAATATTTTATGAAAAAGTAAACAAGAATACTAAGGACCGCTAAAATAGGAAGCCATGTTAGTAATTGATTAATAAACTTAAAGTGGCCTGTTTCATGATACAAGATTGAATTCAATTCATTTTTATCAAGGGTCTTTATTGTTTTTTCGTTTAAAATTATTGTTTTCCCATCAAAATGTGCCCAGGCTCCTTGGGGCTGTTTTATTATTTTTATTCTTACCTTTCTCCCATCAATTTCTTTTTCAATATACTCTTTTTTCTTCTTCATCTTTTCCTCAACCTCACTTCGCCCTTCTTACTCTCAGCAACTAACTCTTCACCTTCTTTGAAGCCTGCCTTTTCAATATCTCCTGGAGGAATCACCACCACATACTTATGATAAGTTTTATCACCTATTTTTTTGGCAAAATGCTTCTGTAACTTCATAAAATAGCAAACCTAAGATTATATATAAATATTTGGTACCGCTACTATTTTAAAGTTATAAAAGGTGGTACCAAAAAGTATTTAAACGGGTGGTACCACTTATTTTAATGGAAGCAGGAAAATTCTACGCAAACCCTCGATGGATAGAGTATTTAATTAATATGTTTAATCAGGAATTTTTCTCAGAGCTCTGGGAGGAAGTTATGAAAACAAAGATTAGTCTAGAAGAAATGCTTGAAAGGATTGCTTATGGTTCAGTTATTGAATCTAGCTGGGATAGGTTTGAAGAGGTTCAAATAAAAAAATGGGGGTTAGATGATGGTCTGCACATTAAATGAATTAGCAAGTGTATTTTTATTAGGTTTGTTATTTGGGGTTGTGCTTGAGTTTTGGGTGGATGTGGTTTGGAGAATAACAAAAACCGATAACAACAAAGCATAAAAACAGAGGAACATAAGTAAAAACATGAGCCTAAGTAATATCGTAAAATCATTAAGAGACATAATGAGGAAAGATGCAGGTGTAGATGGGGATGCTCAAAGAATTTCTCAAATGGTTTGGATGATTTTCTTAAAAGTATTTGATTCCATGGAAGAAGAAAGAGAGGCAGAAAATCCAAAATACAAAAGCCCATTACCAGCAAAAATCAGATGGAGAAACTGGGCAACAGATCCAGAAGGAATGACTGGAGAAGAGCTGCTTGATTTTGTTAATAATGATTTATTCAAAACTCTAAAAAGTCTCCCTTTAGATGAAAAATCAGACAAAAGGGGATATATTGTCAAACAGGTTTTTGAGGATGCTTATAATTATATGAAAAATGGAATTTTGGTTAGGCAGGTTATTAATAAAATAAATGAAATTGATTTTACTAAGCAGGAGGATAGACATTTATTTAATGATATTTATGAAACAATCTTACGTGAATTACAATCAGCAGGAAGTGCAGGAGAATTCTACACCCCAAGACCAGTAACTCAATTTATAGTTGATATGGTTAATCCAAAATTAGGAGATATTGTTCTAGATCCTGCTTGCGGAACAGGTGGTTTTTTAATTTCTACAATTAATCATCTAAAAAAAGATGTACAAAGTCTTGATGATCAAAAGATACTTGAAAAAACATTAAGAGGAATAGAGAAAAAACCACTTCCTCATTTATTGTGTATGACTAATTTAATTTTACATGACTTAGAAGTTCCAAATATTAGACACGATAATTCATTATCAAGACCTTTAGTAGACTATACTGATAAGGATAAGGTGAATATTTTTGTAACAAATCCCCCATTCGGAGGAGCAGAAGAAGAAGGAATTGAAAATAATTTTCCAGCGGAGTTTAGAACAAGAGAAACAGCTGATTTATTTCTTGTCCTTATCATGAAACTTTTAAGAGATGAAGGTAGATGCGGTTTAGTCTTGCCAGATGGATTTTTATTTGGAGAAGGTGTTAAAACAAGAATAAAAGAAAAACTTCTAAGCGAATTTAATTTGCACACCATAGTAAGACTTCCTAATGGAGTTTTTAGCCCATATACTGGAATTAGAACAAATCTTCTTTTCTTTGATAAAACTTCTAAGGGCACAAAAGATGTTTGGTATTTTGAACATCCCCTGCCAGAAGGAGCTAAAACATATAATAAAACAAAGCCAATGAGGCATGAAGAATTCCAGCTAGAAAAAGAATGGTGGAATGATAGAAACAATGAAAAGTTCAAACACCTGTGCTGGAAAGTCTCAAAAGATGAGATTATCAAGCGTGGCCTTAATCTTGATATAAATAATCCAACAAAGCCAGAAGAAGAAGCAGAGCTTAGTA
>Ga0268280_1001873_pt1 | contig 13133 bp, 11 predicted proteins | sample saktaG_9_FD_190139 | JGI IMG/M metagenome (GOLD analysis project Ga0268280, IMG submission 190139) | Saline water microbial communities from Sakinaw Lake, British Columbia, Canada - sak_2011_5_24_40m | ecosystem: Environmental > Aquatic > Non-marine Saline and Alkaline > Saline ...
CCTCCTATACGCCTCGGTTACTAAGCTGGCTCGCTCAATAGAAACATAAGGTTGAGTATCTAAGCTTTCCTGTCTTAATTTTTCTACTCTTTTATTCATATAAATTAACCTCTTAATTTTACCTTCAAGTTAAACTTCCTTAAAATCGCCGATATCATTCTCTTTAAAACTAAAATAACCATTTCCACCGATTATAATATGGTCCAATAAAACAATATCCACAGTTCTGAGGGCGGCTTTTATAGCCTTTGTTATACTGCAATCATCCTCTGATGGCTTTAAGGATTCTCCCGGATGATTGTGTGAAATAATAACGCCTGTTGCATGATTGTGTAATGCCCGTTCAACAATTTTTCTGGGATATACTACTGATTTATTAACCGTTCCTTTCTGTATAGTTTCAATTGCCAGCAAACGGTTCCTGCTGTTTAAGAACATAACTTTAAACTCTTCGTCAGTTAGTCCTTTTAAAGAAGCTTTCAGATAATCATAGACAACATCTGGTGAAGAAACTAAATCTTTTTTATAGAGTCCTTTCTCAAGGTAAATTACTGAAATGTCTTTTAAAAAATTGAGAAACAAGGCACTATGCTCGGAAATACCACAAACTTTTTCCAGCTCTTTCCTGTCAGCATCCAATACACCATTGAGTGTTTTGAATTCAGACAACAACTGCTTTGCGATAGGCTTGGTGTCTTTTCTGAGAATGGTAAAGGATAAAGCAAATTCCAACACCTCGTAATCAAGCCATCCTTTTATCCCACCGCTTTTATACTTTGCCTTTATTCTCTTGCGATGTCCAAGATAATCTGGTTTTAAAACTTTACTCACCTATCTACCTTCAGCCTTTCACTGTATTTCTCCCAATCCGGCAAGAAAGCAAACATCATACTTTTGAATAATTTGCCATGATTAGGGACTTTCATGTGCAGCAGTTCATGAACAATTACATAATCGCAAAGTTCTCTCTCTATTTCAAAAAGTTTAGTGTTAAATGTTAACCTTCCATTTCGCGATAATGATGCCCACTTATTTTTCATATAACGCAAATGTATCTCTTTCGGCTCAACATCCAGTTTCTCTGCCCATTTAAAAATATTTGATTTAAACTTCTCTGCTTCATCTGATTGGTCCAAACATTCTCTATTTTTACTTAAAAGCATTGGCATTTATCTTCTCTCCAGTTTCAGAATCTTCTCAACAAGTTCAACAGCCTTTGTTTTATTTTCTTCTTTCAGTAGTATCTTATACAACTGTGTGGTTAGCTCTCTCTTCTCCTCACTGTTTAATCTCCAGTTAGGATATACCTCAAATATACCATTAATCTTTACTGCCAGTGTATCTGGCTTTGAAATTCCGCTCTTTTTAAACAACCAGTAAATCGTAAATGTATTAACATCAAAATTCTTTTCAGTCTGCTCCCTGCGTGCCTGATTAATCTCTCTGATAATTTCTTCCAATCTTTTTAAAGCCTCAAGAGTCATAATGCGTCTGTCATCATACAGCTCAATAACAGTCTGTGCCTTTTCACCTATCGAGATCAAATATGGCTGGGTATCCCGATTATCATCAATAAACTTAAGAATGCTCTTTCTTAGATTGATTATCTTAACATTATCAGACTTATCGCTTTTCTTTAATGCCTCAAGAGTATCCTCTTTTATCTCATAAATCGGAAGAGTGGAGGAAATGTCTATTGAATAGACATGCTTCTTGACCAAGTCAGAGGTCTTCTGCATCAACTCCTTATCCAGAAGAATCCTTTTGGCAAAGGCATTTCTGATAATGCTGTAAAGATAAGAAATTCTCCAGTAATCATTTATATAATCCCTTAAGAATTTATCCGGTGAGATAATCTCATAAAGCATCTCAAGCTGCTTAAAGAACTTGTAAAAATCTTCTCTCTTGCCTTTATCACTAAAAATTTCAATTGCTCTTTCAACCGTTTTATCATCAAATCTACGTCCTACCAATTCAAGATATGGCCTGGCTTTATCTTTCATCAGGCTTTCAAAAGTTGATTTCAATATGTCTATGTTCCTGATAACACTTGCCACAACATCTGAATCAAAAGCCAGTGCCTTTTCGAGTCTTTCAAATATACCAACAAAATCAAGAACAAATCCTGCAGGTTTCTTTAAACCATCTTCATCCTCGTAAGGCCTGTTAACTCTGGCTATAGCTTGTAAAAGAGTATGATCCTTCATGGGCTTGTCCAGATACATACAATAAAGAATGGGGGCATCATATCCTGTTAATAGCTTATCAGTAACTATCAATATCTTTGGCATCTTTGTTTTGTTTGGGAAAATCTTTCCTTTCAATTCTCGCTCCTTATACTCGCTTAAATAATGCTCTTTTAAGAATGTCCTGTCATTTTGAGCCTGACTATAAACAACTATGGAATATTCGGAAGGAAGATATTTATCCAATGCTTTTTTATACAAGGCACACGCTTCTCTATCCACACTAACCAGGAATGCCTTATAGCCCATAGGTTCAACATTTTCCTTATAGTGCTTAGCTACAAACTCAGCAACTTTTTTAACACGGTCTTCGGATTTTAGGAAATTCTTCAGACTTACTGCCTTATCTAATAATTTGTTTAATTCCTCTACATCACTAACGCCTTCTTTTTCCATCAATTCAAAGAACTCCTTCTCAAGCATTTCTTTAGGCACTCTTATCTCGCTTGGAGCAAGTGTGTAATGCAAAGGGAGAGTAGTACCATCTTCAATTGATTCTGCAATAGAATACTTATCCAGATATCCTTTTTCATCCTCTTTGCCAAATATCTTGAACGTGCCTTTGCCATAAAGAATCTTATCAATTGGCGTCCCGGTAAAGCCAAAATATGTTGCATCGGGAAGTGCGGCCATAAGATAATTGCCTAGGTCGCCAGTAGTAGTTCTGTGTGCTTCATCTATCAGCACAAAAATATTATCTCTTTTGTTGATATCCTTTGGCATGCCTTCGAATTTGTGAATCATTGAAACTATAAGCCCGCGGTAGTCTGAAGAGAGAAGTTCTCGCAATTCCTTTTTGGAATCTGCTATTTTCATTCCTTTGCCTTCTTTAAAACCGTAGGCATCGAGATTTCTGAATAATTGGCTTTCCAATTCGTTCCTGTCAACGAGCATTATAATAGTGGGCTTTTCAAATTCCGGCTGCTGCAATATTTTTTCTGCTGCTATAATCATGGTGAAGGTTTTACCTGCACCTTGTGCATGCCATATAAGCCCTGTTTTCTTTTTCTCCTCCAATGCCCTATTAACTATCTTTTCAACTGCTCTTGTCTGGTGCTGACGCATAATTATTTTGGATAATACGTCATTTTTCCGGAAGAAGATAATATAATCCTTTATAAGTTGCAATATACGGCCCTTATCGAAGAAAGTTTTGACCTTCTTCTCAAAATTTCCTTTTTCCACATCTTTCCAATTAAACAAGCCCTTTCTGTCAATATTCCAGGTAACTCCATAATAAAAATCAAGCAGATGCGTGACATCAAATATCTGGTTTGAGGCCATCATCTCGGGCGTTTCAGAATGGTAGCGTCTTATTTGGGTAATTCCTTCTTCTATTCCTTCCCGTTTGTTGGCATTTTTTGTCTCTGCAATTATTACAGGAATACCATTTATCAGGAATATAACATCTCCTCTGTTGGTAAATTTGCCGTTTGTGTATTGCCATTCATCTGTTACGTGAAACTGGTTATTTTCAATGTTATCATTATCAAAATCAATAAATCTTATATTTAGCTCACGTCTATCCTTCTCATAGTAAATAGATTTCTCGCCTTTGAGATATTGCAGTATTTCTTGATTGCCTTCTATTGAACTCTTTACATTTCCCAGTCGCTTGATAATTTCATTCGCTTTTTCGTTGTTAATAATTCCCTCACTACCGTCATTGCGAGGCGAAGCCGAAGCAATCTCTTTATTTAATTTCATCAACTGCTCTTTAAGGATATTATAAAAGAATAATCCTGTCTCGCCTTGCCTTAAAGTCACGGCTTCATCTCTGGTTAGATAAGCCCAGCCAATCTGCCTTGCATATTTTATTAATGGCTCCTGAACAATTTTCCATTCAGACATTTTAATTAACCTCAAAATCAAAATCTTTTACTCTAACTTTACCGGTCATCAACTGGTTAAGCATGGTTCTGAATAAAGCTTGAAGGGTTTGTTTTGTGGACTCGGCATGGGAAAGTTTCCTGTCAGCCTTTGATATTATGTTAACTACTTCCTCCTGCTCATCCAAAATTGAGGGTAATGGAATTAAGAATGTTTTTAATCTGGACCCACTAATATTTGACTGGCTGACTCCTCGCGTTGCCAAAGTTTTCAACCTTTCTTGAGATGCAGCTATATTTAAATATAAATTCAAAAACATTGGATTCAATATTTTTTTATTTGTTCTTATTCTTATTAAATAAGATGCAAAAATATAATCTCCTTTCAAATTAAATATTCCAGTCTTGCCAACTAAATCTATGCTGTTAGTTCTGTTAAACAGGACATCTCCATCCTCAAGTTTAAATTTACTAAATAAATCTTTATCGACATTAACAAACTGTAAATTCTTACTATTTACATGCCCATCTACGAGGCTGTTCATTCGTAACATAGGATATTTGCCATTAGGATATCCCTTTGTAGAAATACCATATTGAACAATTCCTAGAATGTTATCATCTCCTAACCTGACAATTTTCCAACTCTTCGGCATCAAACCAATCTCTGTTTCTTTCTGTTCTTCACCATGCAAACCTTCTGTAAAAAGCTTATGCAGCAATGATTTTTTTAATTCTTTTGTTGTCTCAATTATTCTATCCTGTTGTTCAATAGCCTGCTGGATTTTTGAGAGGACAAAGGCAATTTTTTGTTGTTCAGTTAAAGATAGTAAAGGAACTTGTGTTTTTTTATAGTCTTTAAAATTTAAATTTCTAATACCTGTTGTCCTTTGCTGCAATTCATATGTGCAACCTCTATTATAGAAATGCAATAAATAGTAAAGGATATATTTCGGCTGCATTGTGTTAATATCTTTTATTCTTATTCTCGTTGTGAAATTACTAAAAGAATAATTTACCTCCTTTAAATCAAAGAAAACAACTCTTCCGACTGGTTGTTTAGGACCACCGCCTGAACGTTCCAAGATAATATCTCCTCCTGAAAGCTGTCTTTTTATAAATTGTTTCTCCTCAACGTCAAGCTCTGCGACATCATCTAAAGAAAGAGTTCCGTCATTATTAAAATTAGTATTTCTTATAACTTTTGCAGCGGCAAAGGGTGCTTTCTTTCCTTTCCACAAACCATTTGTAAACTCAAACAATTTTTCATTTTCCAAAGTCGTGGTTTCCCAATCCTCAGGAATCAATCCGGTTTCAGTCACCTTTAAACCGTTTTCTATTACTGCTTTGGTTTTCATTCTTCCTTTAAAAATCCTCTTTGTGTGATTTTTTTCATTATCTCGTTAAGCTCTTTGTCTGTCTTTTCTCTTTCTTCTTCAAATTCTGCCAGTTCAATAAGTATCTCATCAACATCCCGATATTCTTCTTCCTTACCATTACCAATATATCTTGAGGGGCTTAAATTATAATCGTTCTTCTCGACTTCTTGGTTAGCAATTATTTTAGTAAATTTGTCTATGCTCTTCCAATCATGAAATGTCTTGGCTATTTTTCCAATCTTATCATCTGGTATGAAATTTTTAGGTCGTCCTTTTTCAAACTCCAAAGAGGCATTTATCAACATAATCCTGTTTTTTCTTTCCTTTGGCTTGTTTTTGTTCAGTATTAAGATAATTCCGGGTGCAGTCGTGTTGTAAAAGAGGTTTTCGGGCAAAAGCAAAACTGCCTCTATCCAGTCATTATCTACGAATGCCTTGCGGATTTCCTTCTCTCTGTTACTTCCCTTGTTTCCTGAACCCCTTGCCACAGAACCGGTATCCAGAACTATTGCAGCCTTTCCGTTCTTGTTTAATGAAGCAAACATAAGCTGGATCCATCCCCAATCAGCAGAGCTTGCAGGTGGGTACCCACTTTCAAACCTATTAAAGGTATCAGCTTCGTAAAACTCAGTATCATAGCCATCTTGATTCCACATAGGATTAGCCACAACCAAATCAAAGGTTTTCAATACACTTCCCTCAAGAAATTTCGGGTTGCGTAGGGTATCTCCTATTGCAATGTCGCCTTCCATATCGTGAATAATCATATTCATTTTTGCCATTGCATAAGTAACATGATTCTGCTCTTGTCCGTAAAGCCTTAAAGGTTTTGAAATCTTCTTCTCTTTTTCCTTAAGTACAAGTTGGGATTTAACAAGTAATCCTCCCGAACCACAGGCCGGGTCATAAACCTTCTGCCCCTGTTCAGGATCTAATATGTAGGCCATAATCCAACCAACTTCTTTGGGAGTGTAAAACTCTCCTGCGCTCTGTCCCTGCCCTTCTGCAAACTTGCGAATCAAATACTCGTATGCCCTTCCAAGAATGTCAGGTTCAGCATCTTTTAAGCCAAGCCTGTTCCTGCTAATAATCTCTATTAAACTGCTTAACTTACCATCATCTATTATTCTCTGCCCGCTTACAGTGGCATTAAAATCAACTATGTCAATTACCCCCTGTAATTTCGGATTTTCTTTTGCTATCGTACGAATTGCATCCGTCAATTTCTCTCCGATTTTGGTTGTCTGCTTCCTTATTTGTTGCCAGGCTGCCTGTTTTGGAATAAAGAATCTCACCAGATTATGGTCTTTTGAAACAATCTCCAATGCGGTTTTCTCATCACCAAATTCCTCAGAAATCCTTTTAATCTCATCCTCAAAAACATCAGAAAGCCTTTTCACAAAAACCAGAGGCAAAATATAATCCTTGAACTTCGGTGCATCAACAGCCCCCCGAATACTGCAAGCAGCATTCCACAACCAAGTTTCAAGAGTCTTAATGTCTAACATATACTAAATAATCTCCTCAAAATTTAATAAGTTTTCTATACTGATTTACACATAATTCGCAATACGATTACCAACAACTTTAGTTAGAAGATTTCTTTTTCCTTTTTTGCTCCCAATCTCTCTAACTCCTTGCTATAGAAATCAAAACCGTGCCTTATCATAATATTTTGTTGCCTTACTTTCCTCCTAAATAATTTTACCTGTCTATCTGTCCATCTAAGATGAATATAATAATCTTTATTTGTCTGCCTTCCCCTGGGATTATAATTATCAAAGGTTTGATTTAGAGGACGATATCTGCAGTCGGCAATTTGAACATTCCATCTTTTACATTGCTTAAGTTTCTTCAACATTTCATAATAATCAGGTTCGTAGTTGTAAATCATAAAAACATAGATATCTTTGGCAGGATAACCAGCATCAACAAGCATATCAATTTGCTTCTTAATTATCTTGCACTGATTATACCCATGGTCCCAAGCAATTCTTGGATTGTGAAATCTGGCTTTTTTTAACAATTTTGCAAGTTCTGGCGTAAGCAGCCTTCCATCTATCCCACATTGGCTTTCCGAATAAACAACTCTGTCGTTATGCTTGGCATTCATTAACTCTTTCAGAATATCTTTAATAAATGGATTAGCCAATAGGTTATTATCGTAAAATATTATTCTATTACTGCAAATCTCTTCCTTTATGCTTTCCTTGTAAGTAAATTCAGGTTCAATTTTCCAAGTGCCGCAGAACTTGCATCTTCTTACACAACCTCTAGAAGTGTGAACTATTTGATAGTCCACATCCACTAAATCATATGCAGGCTTACACCTCTCAGCTTCTTTATCAACGCCTATAAAGACCTCATCACATCCAGATTTTTTACAATGTTTAGGCATTAAAGAAGCATATATACCACCAATTATAACCTTGGCTTTAGGATAACTTTCTTTATAGAATCTTACACTCTCCCAAACATAATCAGCCCAATAGGTAAAAAGAGAGGTTATCTTGATTTGGTTAGGATAAAAATCTGGAAAATACTGATTTCCTCTAACCAACTCAATTTCATCGCCTCTTTTTCTATGGTAACTCGCAAGTTTCAGTAACCCTATTGGCAAAAAGTCTCTATGGTTTTTGCTTTTAGAGGGTATCGGAAAATTAGGTTCTACTAATAATACTTTCATTTTATCCTTCCGCCCATAACTGCTTATAGCATTCCGAATTTTTAAAAGCCTCTACTGAGTTTTGGAAACCATTTACTTCAGTAATGCCTACTTGATCTAAGGAAATTGTAATCGTTCTGTTACACACCGTTAAAAATTTCTGATTTAGGAAAGTCCCTGAGTTCTGGAAACATGGTGCTCCAGAGATACCTTTATTTTCTGCACCAACAATTGTAAAAAGAAGTAACCAGTTTCTTCTATTTAACCCAGCTCCTTCATAATTTATGACAGGTAAAAACTCCGGTGTAAAGTCATAGTTACAAAAGTATTTTTTTACCGTATCGAATATATAAGCCTTAAGCAATCTTATCCGTTTCGAGGCTCCATGCAAAGAATTAATTTTCAGGAAATATTTCTTTAAAGGCTCTGATTCAGCCTGACTTATAAAATGTTCTGCTTCTTCTTCCCAGAAAGACGAGTGAACCGTCAGAAACATAATAAATTTTTTACATATAGTCTGAGAGGAAATATCTCGTTGAATTTCTAACAACCTCCTTATCGCATCAGATTTATAATATTTTTGGATATTTCCTTTATCATCTTTAACTTCTAATGGAAATGTAATCCCATTACAAAAATCTAAATTATAAATCGTTACCACATTATTTTGGCTAAGGTGATTTCCATTGATATCTCGACCCCTTAATGCCACTTCTTCTATGTAGCCATCATATAAACTGAAAGTGGTCAATTTACCTTGACGTTCAAAGTCTCTCAGCTTATTTTCTAACTCTAATACTTTATTACGAGATTGACTTATTGAGGATGGCTTTGGATATTCTCTACACTGAAAAGCAATAACTTGGTCTATATAGTCAATCCATTCTAAAAGGTCTAATGCTTGAGGACCAGGTAAACCAAGATAGATTAATTTATATTTTAGTTTTTCGTGCACAAATTTTATTAACGACTTACACCATTGGGTCCTTAGTACCTTTTTTTGAATAGTGTCCTTAAATTCTCCCATAATTATTCCTCAGTTATGGCATCCTCTATTTCGTCTTTAAGACTTTTTAAAATTGAAAGGTATTCTTCTTTATTGCTAGCTGAAGCTTGTATAAACTTTTCATCAATAAGTTCTAATGCTGTTTTTAATTGTTTGGAAACAGAGATATCTAAAATATCAAAAATTTCCACTAGATTCTCTGGGGATTTCTCGAACAATTCTTTACCTTTTGCTTCCGGTAATTTTTTAATTCGCTCAAGTGATTTAACTTCTGGTGTCTTGCCTTTAAGTTTAATTTTACCACGTTCTCTGGCTTGGCTAATAAATCTTTGAATTTCTCTTTCAAGAGCTTTGGCAGATCCTACTACATCTCCGGCTTCATTCCTTCTTTCTTTCCTTAATACTTTTCTTTCCAGCCGTCCTTCTATTTCGTCATGAATCTTTCGAACTTCCATTATAATATTTACTAACTGCTCGGTGTTTTCAGCGTAAAAGGAAATTTTAGATTCAATTTCTTTAAGTTTCTTTATAGCCTCGTCTAATTGTTCATCGCCTTTTGTATATTCTTGATATTCATCAGCTATATCATTATATTTTGTTGCAACACCGTTTAATGCTTCATAAAATAAAACTCTTAAAGATGAAATTTCAAAATCTGTACGTGGTGCATTTGGTAAAAGCTCAGGATGCACTACTATAATCTCTCCAATATATCGGTCAAAATATGTCGTTCTCCTAAAATATTTAGCAATGTTACTCCTTTTACCTATAGCAAAACCTTGTTTCTTAATCAAGAATCCCCTTAGTTCTCTATCACTTATCTTTCTCCGAACTGGATTAAGACATCCCCAACCAACACCAAAGAAATATCCACGGATTTTGACTTCTTCAAAATGGGGTTCTATCGGTTCTCCAATAAAACGCTCATCAGTATACGGCCTATAAAGCTTCTCAATCCGTGTATTAACTTGTAGAGTTAAATTAACTAATTTAAATTCTGCTTTATATTCTCTACAGATTTCAGATATTTTATGCTCTATTTTTTTAGACCATTTGAATTTTTCTGGATGAAAGTGAAGTGGTACAACTTGACGCAAATATTCTGCAACTTCATCAAACTTAGTAAGCGACTTAAAAAAATTAGGGTTTAAATTTATCATTTCAACTCTTGTACCTACTTTAGGAAATTTGTTTGTATCAAGAATTTTAAACTCTATATGTTTTTCTAAAAGTGATTGCAAGTCTATCAATTGGTCACCTGTCAAATCACCTTTCAAACGTGCTGCTTGTTGTTGACGCAAAATTTCCCGCATTTTCTTAAAATCGAAACTCAAGAGATATGGTGTATTGTCAGTTTTTGGTCTCGAATAAATGCATAAATTATCACAGAGATGAAAAGAACTATATATCCCAATACCCCTAAAACCTACATCTACATTAGGATTTTTATCAGAGATACCTATTCTGACTGCTTTTCTTATTGTTTCTTCATCCATACCACAACCATCGTCTTCAACTACAATTGAATTTCCACGAATCTTTATTTCTATATTCTGTGCATTGGCATCGATTCCATTTTGAACATATTCTCGTAGTGCATCACGAGGGTCAGAATACATCCCTTTCGTCAAAATGGAAATAATTTCAGCACCAATGTCATGTTTTGTCATTTTAATGCCCATTTTTTAGCCTCCTTTATATCTATCTCTAAAAAAGCAAATAGATAGTGTTAATATTTTCTAAATATTACTCCTGCCTCTTGTAACACCTTCCAGGCCCTCAAACTTAATACGCTGCATACTATTTCCACACCTTCAACTGTTCAAACTTTACTTTAAATTTCTTAAAGAATTTCTCAATCTTTTCCTTTTGCTCATAAGGCATCATTACACAACCTGCGGAAAGCTTCTGCCCGCCTATCTCCTGCAATAAACCTTTATACTTGTATCCTTTTCTCGTCTGTTCGTAAAGCTGCCTGTTAAATCGCACCTTATCTTTCTGAGGTAAGCTGCTTATCTGAAAAGAATAAATCAGGTAAGGTTTTTGTTGCAGTAATATAGCGGATGGTATGTCGGATGGCTCTCTCAAGTAGAGAATCTTTCCTTCCTGAAAGATGTTCTGCAGTAAACCAGTATCTGTTTTCTGCAATTCAGCTATAGTTCTTATGGTTGGTTGGATATTTCTGCCTATTTCGGATTCAAGCTCTATTACTTTATCGTGTATCTCTTTCTGGGTCTTATACTCGGTTGTAAGTATTAGCAAGTCAACGTCTGACCTCGAAGTAAATTCTCCTCTGGCAAGACTGCCATAAAGGATAATAGCTTTTACATCTTCAATTTTGGAAAGCTCTTTTGCTATCTTTTTAAGCATTCTCTTCATTAATCTTAACCTCAAATCTTTTTTCAAAAAACTCAATTATTATTTTGAGACTATCTATTACTGCCTTGGCTCTTTTACCATTAATCCCGTCATAACCCAAGTCACCATAAGCAAACCATACCTTACGCATTGCCTGGTTTATTTCAGCAGGAAAATTTTCATTTGAATATTCATGTCTGCTCTGGTGGTCACCAAAATGCTCTCCCTTTCTGGCAGCATCAGCTTCTACCAACTGCTCAACAACCTTTGTGCCCAAATCACCAACCACTGTGCTCTGCTTGTTATGATAGGCAGTTATTGTTGCTTCATACTTCTCTTTTGCTAATTCAAAATGTTTCTGAAAATCGCCCATTTTTCTTCCTTTTGCTTTTCGTTATTGTAACGAATTATGGCTTTTTTGTCAAGTTTTTCGTTATTGTAACGAAGCAGATATATTTAAATATTGTATCTTCCAAAGTGTGACAATATAGTTCAGAGAAAGCAGGAGCTGCCTGGGGGTATTATCCTCTTAATTTTACATTAAATTAAACTTGCTTAAAATTGCCGATACCTCGAATAATTTTTCTTTTGAAGGTGGCTGTGTAGTTACTAAATTATAAGTCCTCCCCAATCTTTTGTATTTATCTACACCTATATAGTGATAAGGAAGGAGATTCACCTGGGCAATCTTTAAAGAAGATAAAAACTCTCCCATTTCCTTGATGCTTGTATAATCATCATTTATGCCAGGAATAAGCGGAAAACGAACAGAGATATTATGGTGTACCGAGGAGAGTTTCTTTAAATTTTCTAAAATGATCTCATTGGATACCCCGGTATATTTTTTGTGCCTTTCGTTATCCATTATCTTAAGGTCATATAAAAATAAATCTACTTTGGAATTTATTTTATTTAAAATTTCCCAGGAAATATATCCGGAGGTATCGACTGCGGTGTGAATCTTCTTTTCTCTGCAACCATTAAGGAGGCTTTCTAAAAATTCAGATTGCTTTAATGGTTCTCCACCGGAGAAGGTCACTCCCCCGCCAGATTCTTCATAAAATACCAGATCTTTTTCTATCTCTTTTATAATCTCTTCGATGGTTAATTTTTTCCCTATCATTTCCCGGGCTAAAGCCGGGCATTTTTCTATACACTTTCCGCAAAGAATACATTTCTCTTTTTCAGTAACCGGAATACCATTTTTTATCTGAATAGCATTAGAAGGACAAATCGTAGAACATGCTCCGCAGCTAATGCATCTGTCTCCCCAAAATATCATTTCCTGCCCGCTTAACTGACTTTCAGGATTTTGACACCACCAGCAATTAAGCGGACATCCCTTTAAAAAGACTGTAGTTCGAATTCCAGGTCCATCATGAATCGAATATCTTTGAATATTAAAAATTATTCCTGTAGTCATAAGAAAAGACTTTGTCAAATAACCGTCTCCTGACAAAGTTGAATGATTTTTTGGGCTATTTTTTCAGGAGTAAAGCCAAAGAAATCAGCTAATTGCTGATCCGGAGCACTCTTGCCAAAAGACTTCATAAATACGGTATAATAAGAGTCGTTTAATAACTGATACCAGCCCTGGCCGGTATTGGCTTCAATGACAACCCGAAGTGCGTCTTTGGGTCCCAGGGTTTC
>Ga0268280_1001877_pt1 | contig 13115 bp, 9 predicted proteins | sample saktaG_9_FD_190139 | JGI IMG/M metagenome (GOLD analysis project Ga0268280, IMG submission 190139) | Saline water microbial communities from Sakinaw Lake, British Columbia, Canada - sak_2011_5_24_40m | ecosystem: Environmental > Aquatic > Non-marine Saline and Alkaline > Saline ...
CGATCAATTTGGAAAGATTATCAATATCAAATCCGCTCCTATCTGATTTGAAGGGGAGACTGATACTAAAGGTTGAACCATATACATGGGAAAAAACGGGCCAGGTTATACCATTTACAGAAGCAGATACGCTGTTAACGAACTACTTGGGAACACAGCCCAGCACAGTTATCGCATCGGCGGGAAGAGTGCTTGCTAAATATTCCATACTTTGGAACGATGTCCAGGTGCCAAAGTCGCTGTCTGATATAGCGCTCTTTTCTGCTCAGGCAGGAACGATACCACTACAGCGTCAATTTACATTTGGAGATCTGCTTGCATTGGGATCAACAAATACCAGCACCTCCTTGAATCTGGCCTATACGGTCTCTTCACAGGCAGGGAAGCCGATTCAGATGCAGGTGAGGTCGTTGGATGCAGTGTATGGCGAAATCTATCATACTCCGGACGGTTCTGAAATGCCGAAGCAGGGTCAAACATACGAGGAAGTTATTCAGCAGATTCCCACAACGATGGCTCTTCTTGATGCATACCCTAATCCGTTCAATCCATCAACATTAATCAAGTATCAGCTTCCGGTGAATAGTATCGTATCTTTGAAAGTGTATGATATGCTTGGACGAGAAGTGGCGGCCTTGGCGGATGGTGCAAAAGAGGCTGGATATTACAATGCTGAATTTAACGCCTCTCGGTTGGCCAGCGGTATCTATTTTGCACGATTTACCGCAACTCCGCAGAATGGCTCATTGCCCTTCAGCCAGACGATGAAGATCTTACTTACGAAGTAGATGTTTTAGAATGTTGGTAGGACAAAAGAGCTGACTGATAATCAGCTCTTTTTGTTATTTTCCTACCATTACCTATTGTATTACTTAATTCTTCGTATTGTCACTCTTCTATTCCTCACTCTTCTTCGGCTTTACAAAATCCGGCCATGCATCTTGCCAGAACATCGCTATGGAATTCACAGCATCTGTCATCATCGATCGGGATAACTCCCAAAATCGTTTCTCTCCGCAGAATTGAGAGCCCAAAATATCGTCAAGACTTACAACTTTGTCTTGATTGTCTACCTCTGCGATATTAGAAGGGATAAACGCGTAGGAAGTAGCAAAACCTACTCGGCAAATATAAACGGCCTCTTTCCATGGATCAAAGCTGTCACTTTCCAACAAAGATCAGTTCAGAGACGTAGCTGCTCGAAGAGAACAGATTGGAGATTTTTAATTGTTTGTCGCTGACATGGTTGTCGATGCCAACCCCATCACCAAGCGCCAGAAACACAAGTTTGACTTATATGTCCCCAACGGAACATTTTCAAAAGGGGTATACTGGCTCGGAAATGATAGACAAAATTGATATTCAAGTCTAACATTTTTCAATAAATCTTAATGTTATCCCGATATCAAGCATTCTTCTCCTCCACTACAGATCTGACTCTATTCCAAGGAAACATTATTCTCCCGATCACGAAGAGTTGAGATAAGATAGAATAACAGTATGAAAATCCTCTATCAAATACTCCACCTGAAAAGTAATTCATAGTGTCGCAAGTAAATAAATTCAAAAATGTTAATGTATGAATTCTATTTCTATTACTATGTCATATGAAGTGTGACATGCTTGCCGAAAAAATACGACAAATGAATAAAGTGAAAAGCTCTTGGAACTCGTGTGGAGTTTTCGTAATGTAGCACAAAACTAGTCCGGTGAACTAACCGTAAAAATTTGTAAATATTATCTACATTGTTATAATCTAGTCTGGGAATAGAAAGGGTTAAAATGGAATGAAGGTAAAAAAGGGATGTGTGCTTCTCATGCTTACCTTAGGTCTTACCTTTATCGGGATTGACTGTAAGAAGGACAAACCATGCACAACCTGTCCCCCAACCATCCAGAACACGGTAAAATTGTCTCTCGACTATACAGAATGTCAACAAGTATGGCTTAAACTCAGTTTTACCGATGCAAATCAACCGCGCAGCTATGCACTGTTCAGAGACGATAGACAATTACTTGCTGGTACACTTACGGCAACCGATACTTTATTGGTGGATGATAGTGTTGTTGCAGGGCATGACTACATCTACACAGCTCAACGGCTGAATGGTTCAAATGTTATAGATGCATCTACTGCTTTGCCAATTCATACACTTGATAGTACTTCGCACTCAATAAATTGGATCGTTGATACACTAGGTACGCAAGGATTAATTCGGGATGTATGGGTATTCAACAGAAATAATGCATGGGCTGTCGGTGGAATCTACCTTAACGATAGTACAGGTAAGCCTAACGAGGAATATCCTTATAATGCTGCTCACTGGGATGGAAGTAAGTGGGAGCTCATGAGAATCTTGTTTTATACAATTTGTGGACAGCAAAGCAGAAATGCATATGAAGCAAGTTCTATTTTTGCTTTTAGCGAAACAGACATCTGGATCGCATTGAATGGAAGTCAGGTGGCTCGATGGAATGGCAACACGCAAACATCTACAATGTGTCTTCCAGTATCATTTTCAATAAATAAACTTTGGGGAGAAAATCCAAATTCTGTTTATGCTGTTGGCTATGACGGAGCATATGGAATAATTCTCCACTACAACGGTAGTAGCTGGACGAAGATGACAAGCAACACTTCGGTCGACTTACAGGATATTTGGGGTAATGATGGTTCACATATTTGGGCAACAGGGACAAATGTTGCCGATGGGCATTGTGTTGTACTCCAATACAATGGAACGAGTTGGTCGACGATATATGATAATACCACTAGACCACTCAATCAAATTCAATATTTTAAGACGGTTTGGACAAACAATCAAAACTATATTTATCTCGACGGTGGAAGCGGACTTTACAAACTCACAATGAATAACTCTCTTGGTTCACAAATAAGTACAGGGTTGACATATGTTGTATCTTCCATTCGTGGTATCAAACAGAATGATATTTTCGATGTAACAACTGGTGGAGAAGTTGCACATTACAACGGTTCAAGTTGGTATTCCTATTTAAATATCCAAGCATTAAACAAAAGTGGTGCTTGGTTTACCAGCGTATATCCAACAAGCAATTTTGTTTTAATCGGGGGATGGTATTTAACAACATATAATGGTGCTCCGATTGTCATACGCGGATACAAATAACTAAAATAAATCCACCGTGCAGCTAGAACTGCACGGTGGTCAAAAGGCAAATAGAAGGTGGAGAGCAGGCAAGCTCAAAAAGTCTTTCCTTAACAGGGAAAGACGCCGCCTTTTTATTTGCCAGAAGTTGAAGGTATTTAGGTAAAGAACAAACTACTCCAATTGTTTTATTTCTAATACAATTTGGTGGAATTATACCACAAATCAAAGGAGGAAAACAATGAAAAAGGTGATGCAGGTTCTGTTTCTTATGACTTCACTATATGCGTTCTGCACGGGGCAGGACTACCATAATAAAAATATGATTATTAAGATGAATGGTCATGATCATCAAGTGCACGACTTTCTTTCGGAAACAGTGAATACACTATATATTCAACAAGTGGAATCGATAAGAGAACAAATCTATTCCGCAGTTGTCAACGATGCGGTGGATCCAATATAAGTGTATATACACCGGGAAATCTTTCATCCATTCTTTATTCGCCCAATCAAATTGAAATAAGAATTGGTAATTCGACTGACAAATGTTGGATAGGATTTAATAAAGGCATATGCCGGTTTGATGCATATTTTATTCTCGTAGCTACCGGACAACTCCAAACAACCGGTCCTGCTATTACGAATAAAATTTACATATCGAATGTTCAATGTTCAGTAGATAGCTTTAATATCGAAGGATATGCCGATGTTTCTTGGTATGAGTGGTTGGGAGGAGGATGGGTGTACGATGCTGGATGTAAAATTACAAGTTGGTTTTTAAATACTTTTGGATTTATGGACTCATATAAAACCACTCTTCAAAACAACATAAGTTTTGATGTCTTCGATATAATTAAGTCAAGCACAAGTATTGATCCAGATCTTCTCACAGAGATAGTAAATAGCTTCCCAATTCAATTCGCAATTAGTGGTACAACAGCTGGTGATCTCATTATTGCGATGGATTTTATGCAGGGAATAAACCCTTCTGACCAATCTTTCGTCTCAATTGTTCCACCGGCTCCAACCAATTCAACATTTGATTATCTTGGTTTTGCATGTCCTTACTATGCCTTTCAAGCAGGTCCTTTTTCCAAATGGACAGAAAATAAGCCGACAGGCGATTTACAAGCCTTAGTATTGGACAAAATGTATGAATATTCAACAAAGTCTATTAGAATTTCCATTCCATGGATAGATTTAAGTTCGTGTTTTATCTTAAATCCGTCTAGTTATTCACAGCTTGAGGGTAATGCACTTGAAATCGCCGTAAATGCTCTGCTTGAAAGAAATGATTTATGGATTGAATGTGATTCTATAATAGAGATGGCATCGAGATTAGGATTTGATGTAATTCCGCAAATTACGCAACAAGAATCAGATGTAGCAAAGTATAATGATAAAACAGTAGTTCCAGACTCTGCACCAGAAGGAACTGAAATACAAGACAGGATAGAGGCAGATAAAAAATTCTTTGTTGTAAGCGCCAATACCTACCTCTACAATCTGAAGGTTTTTGCCCATGCGGCAGTTCGTCGATATAGAAATAAAATATCGCTCTGGGCAATAGAAGCAGAATTAAATGCAGCCAAGTATGCTGAACTTATCGATAATACTCGTCATGGGAATTTATGGGAAGATGAAAATCAAAACGGATTCCAGGACAAACTATGGCGTGTTCTAGTAGATGCGGTACGGCAGGAAGATCCGTCGGCTCGTCTTACCACTGCCTTGCATATGATTAAGATGGTAAATGGTCTCCAAAGATTTGCTTCCGATCTGGAAATCGTAGGAGTCAATATTTATCCCAATTCTTATTTTGCGATACCCGTCATGGGCTTTGCCGTTGGTGAAATGGTCTGGGCTACAAGGCGAGCGCTGATGGGTTTAGGTTTAAACAACAATAGCGATGGGACACAAAAAGAAATTCATATAACAGAAACAAACTATCCCGCGAAGATACAAAGCGATCCACCCAGCAATATTTCATTAACTGATGATGTTACATATTTTTCGTGGGGGAGGCAATCTCAGTATATGAACGAAGCCCTTGAATCCTCTCTAGCTAAGGGGGCTACTGGGTTTTTCTGGTGGGGATTTCTTGACAATGATATTGCGGGAAATTCGGATGTGCAAACATATAATGATTACGGTAGTTTGATTGTAAGAAATACGAACCTTCAATTTAAGTCGGCAGCAACCACGTTTCGAGATCAAGTATCAACAAAACATCCGGGAAAAACGCCGATTACACTGGCAAACCGAAGTACTTCTAATCCCAATTTGGGTGGATTAGTAGCCCTGACTGCTGAACGAGATTCTCTAATTTCTGATTCTAACTTGGTATATGTTACAAAAAGTCGAAATCACACTTCGCAAACGTACCAACAGATTTTACAAGGAATAAAACATCAAACATGGGATCAAGATCGATCTCAGCCTCACCTTAAGCAAGTATTCTCACCTTTGGTGATAATAACACGTCGTGATGCTTATTTTCATGGAACATATCCGGCGAGTTTTAATATTTCTTTGCTTGAGGTTGGCTCATTGAATGGTACGTTGTCTTATCAAGATCCGTGGTGGGTGGATGCAACAGGGAATCAATCTAACACGTTCCGTAATATCACGTTAGCTCCAAACTTCAGCGACAATATATTCCTATCGCAACTAATAGAACCAGGAAAGCCTTACTACTCAGTCAGTGCATCACAAATGCAAACGATGACTGTTAATGGACAGACATATACAGGTGTGTTTCAGAACTGGTTAGGGACAAATGCGAATCTCGGAAACGATGCTTCTCTCCAAACAGCTGTAGTTTTTAATTCCTCAAATGCAACCGTTACAGCTCTTTACAAAGCCCATCTTGCCACTACAGTTGCTGCAGTGACCGCTTCTAACAGCCAGCGTAAAGTGGTTATGGATCCGGCAGGTGTGTATCATGCTGTGTACGAATCCGCTAATAAAATCTGGTATACCTACTCTACGGATGGAACGAATTGGAGTCCTGAATCGCTTGTGAGCGGACAATGGGATTATCAGGACGTTCATAATCATAATCCTTCCATCAGCTATTATCGCCCCGACCCCAATCTGTTTGTTTTCAAACCATTTGTTACCTGGGAATGCCGCGCTATGGATAACTCAGCATATCATATTGTCGTTATGCAGATGGTAAGTGATGGCAGTTGGATAGATATTCAGACATCGGCAGATTATACATCAACAGTCATAGCAAATCCGGTGGCTGCATATCCTTTCATATTTTATCGAGGTCCGGATGGTATCTATTGGATGCAGTCATTTGGTTACCTTTCTACCCCTGCGAAGATTGCAGGAACAGACACATACGCAAAGGACCCATCTGCAATCGTCAATGGCTCACTTGTGCATATCGTTTGGGAACAGGGGGGAGATATCAAATACTGTAACGTTCAAACTAACGGTTCTGTTTCCTCCACAGAAACCATTATGTATGTGGATGAGTTCGAAAACAACTGCGAACCATGCATTGGAATAGATAATACCGGAAGACAATGGATCACCTGGCGGTATACCAATGCCGAAACACAGACTGAAGCGATTAAAACACGCATGCGTGATGCTGCTAATAGCTATGGAGCAGTGTCGGTATTTCATGTCAATGGGAACTCTGGTGCACACCACCGTCCCTCCATTGCTGGCAGCAGAACACACGGAAATGCTGTCTCGGTTGCATGGGATATTAATAATAATGCGACTTTGATGAAAGCTACATATGCCGATGGTTCATGGTCGGGTATGGCATCGATTGCCAGTAATGCAGTGGGGGCACAATTACCTATGAACGACGATGCTCAATATCATAGTAGTCGTCTTGTTCTGTATACCGGTACACAGGGGACGCTTTATAGACTTCAGAACACCTCGATTACAGAACCGGTAAACGAGGGTGGTCAGGGTGGTGGAGAGTTAGACAAATCCTCCGGTCGGAAACAGCTTGCAGGCCATCAAATGCGGTTTTCACTCAAACAGAATGCCTATCGATATATGGTTGAGATTGAAGCTCAGAACGGTCTCTCTGTAATCTGGCCTACACCCCCAGATACCATACCGATGATGACACTTGCTCAGATGGCCCCGTATCTGGAAAGTGAGCCGTTTACTCTTGCAGACAATAGTACATTGGATGTCTGTGTATCGGCAATGGAACAAGGGGAAAAAAATAAGAAGAATGCCGGATGCGTGTTAGAATTAGTGCGAACAGGCACGAAAAACGTTCTAGCCAGTATGCCATTGAATGCCGGAAGTGGCAAAATAGGGCATATCGATGTGGGGCATACAGGCAACTTAAGTGCATTCTTACGGTTGAAACTATCACAAAATGTCGCTGATTCGCTTTCCTTTGCACTTGAAAACTGCTATACCGTAGAACAGGATTCAACTGTAATAATAGCCAAGGAAGAATCTTCTGAGCGCACAGTAACCTTTCCGGATTTGATCCCGAGGGAGACGCATCTTTCTCAGAACTATCCCAATCCCTTTAATCCGAGCACAACGATTTCATATTCATTAGCCACAACAAGCTATACCTCCCTGCGTATATATGATGTATTGGGTCGTGAAGTAGTTGTGCTGGCAGATGGGATGATGGAAGCTGGATATTATACCGCAACATTCAATGCGTCCAGGTTCGCAAGCGGTATCTACTTTACCCGGTTTACTGCAACGTCACTGGACGGTGATAAGCCATTCAGCCAGACGATGAAGATGCTGCTGACAAAGTAATAAACTAGAAATAGAAGGACAATTAAAGAGCTGACTAACCATCAGCTCTTTGATTATTTGATTAACAGAACCTACGGTATTGCTAAATTCTTTGTATTGTTGATTTTCTATTCCTCATTCTTCTTCGGCTTAACAAAATCCAACCATGCATCTTGCCAGAACATCGCAATGGAATTCACAGCATCTGTCATGATTGCTTGGGACAACTCCCAAAAGCGTTTCTCTCCGCAGAACGTAGAGCCCAAAATATCTTCAAGACTTACAACTTTGTCTTGATTGTCTACCTCAGCGATATTCGGAGGGATAAATGAGTACGAAGTAGCAAAACTTACTCGGCAAATATAAACGGCCACTTTCTATGAATAAAAGCTGTTTCTTTTCCACAAAGATCAGTTCAGAGATATAATACACGACGAGAACAGCCTAGAGATTCCCAATTATTTAATTGATTTGTGTCTAATGTTCAGTATATTGAACATTGATTATGAGCGTATAGGAGAACGTGATGGCGAATATATCAGAGAATATTAACAACATTGTGCGAAGCGTTACGAGTTTGTGGAGTAGATCTGCCGGTGCAGAAGTAAAAGATATTTCTATTCCGACTTCTGAAATTGGAAGTCGTTACGATAGCCGAATGGGTCAGCAACTTATGGCCTTCGATATTTTCGGTGTGTCGAGCGATTATCTCACAGGTGTGATAGATTGCAAAAGGTTGAGTGAGAACAATCCGATTTTTTCAGGTTTGATGGATAGAGTTGTTGGTCCCGTTGCAGATGCAGAGTCTTATGTGAAAATCGATAAGATCGACGGACGCGAAGGGCATCCGATGGCGAAAGTCATCACAAAGGATTTGAATAAGCTGATTGAGATTGTCAAATGGAACGACAACAAGGATGAATATCTCAGACACATGCTCAACGAAGGTGGATTGTCGTGCGAAGTAATTGCTGATAGCCAGGGCATTGTTCGCGCACTCGAGTATCGTCCGCACTATACGATTGAACCGCAGCTTGTGAACGGAAAGATTGTGAATCCGGATGAAGCGTATCATCAGATAGATTCTTTGTCAAGAGAAGTGATAGCGACATTTGCAAAATGGCAGATTGCAGAATCAACATGGAAGAAATCTGCATTTCAGACCAGAGGTATTCCGTATCTGATGGCGAGTCGTCGTATGCTCTCGAGCGTTGGCGATATGGTTAACGGAGTTGTTTCCAAATGGATGCGCAGCGGTGGAGAAATCGAGGTTTTTAATTTGAAGAACGCTACGCAGTGGAAAGATGTCGACGAGTTCAAGAATAATAATTTGACAGACCTGACACCGAATTCCAAGCGTTTGATTCGGCAGTTGTTCACGAAGGGTGATGTAGAAGTCCAAAGATTGCATGGCGATAATATGCAAGACTCAACCGCAGTCATTGAATTTCTCTTAGAGCTGATCTTCCTCGCCACCGGTGTATCGAAAGAAGTCGTTGGCTTCAAGGGACACCTTGTTCTCAAGGATATGGCAAGCATTTCGCTGGATAGTTATTACAGATTGTTGAGCCGAGTGCAGAGTAGGTCGCACGTTGTTCTACGTCGTGCCTGTGATATTCAGTTGCTGACGCAGGTAGCGAAATACGGTGTTCTTCCTGAACAAGTAGAATACGAAATAGTCGGTGGTTCCTTCGCGAGTGAGAACACACAGACGAAGATTGATACAACGGTCAAGGTTGTGAATCTCTTGAACACGTTAATGTCGCAAGTAGAGAATAAAGAAGTCGTTCTCGAACAAGTCGTTGGTGTGTTGACGTATGATCTCAAGGATTACGGTATTTCGTTCAAAGAGAAACTTGTTGTTGCAGCTCCAGTGGAACCTGAGAATTCTGGTGGTCTTCAGAGCAAAACGACAAAGACTTCCAAGGGTGACAAGAGCAAGCAGTCACAGCAAACTCCTACCAAGTCGCAGGAATTAGTAACCCGCAAGACAACCACAGAAGAAGTTGTGAAGACTGAAATCCATCACGGTTCGCCGTTTAAGAAAAAGGGTAAGTAAGTATGGAATTATCACTCGAAGAGAAGACTGACACAATCAGGAATGTCATGGGATTAGTTAAACGACTGATTGCACGCGACCTGCCCAACAACTTTAATGTATCGATAAATGTTCGCGGCCGGGTAGTGAAAAAGTTTGAAGTGCAACAGGTTATTGACGAGGTAGCTGTATGCGAAACACAAGTTCATGTGAGATAAGCGACAATGGCACACATTGGTGACGATCCTATTCCTCTTGGAAACCTTTGTCTCGCGTGCCGATTAGACACATTCGATCGCGCAGAGATATTCTGCTACGATTGCAAGAAAGCGTTCCCAGCGAAGCCGTTGATTGACGATTACGACAGATGTGAAGCGATCAAAGATGCGATATTGAAATTTACGTGTGGCTGTAAAAACAAACATTAGAAGGTTAAGATGACTACAAAAAAGCCGTGCAAAACCATTAACACTGAAATCGGTGGAAAACTCCGTGGCATTAAGGAATGCGAGGAAGAGATGTTCTTCATTTTGGCGTGGTCAGGTGCTGAGATCCCGTCACTGATGTCGTATTCAAAGGAAGGTGCATAATGGCTGAATTGACGATGGAAGAAATTCGAGATCAAGCACTTATCGACGCCAAGCTTGATGTGATAGCGATGTGTGCGAGACATGGTATTGATGACGCGCAGGCAGAGTGCCTTGTCGCCGATATAGGTGTCGATGTTATCCCCTTCACCAAGCGCCAGAAAAGCAAGTTTGACTCATATGTCCCTATTGGACGCAGGTTGCCGAAAGAACAACCAGTTATTGAGCCGGCAATTGAATTTCAGGTTGTTGAGCAAAGAGAGTCGATGATATGAATGTAGAAAGGAAAAGAAAATGAAGAAAATGATTTGGGACGGGATGCTTGCGGGAGAGATAGTTCTTCTTTCTGATTTGACAAATTCCTAGAGGATTTGAATGTTGCTGGTGCATTGCCACCACCCTAAAATAGGAAACACAGATTTGCACTCTGAGGTGCTTTATTAACTTGTATCAAGTCTCCCCGACGGCACGATAGCCTCCCTAAACCTGACGTTTGGTAGTGCGCTAGGGATTTTTATTGTTGCATTTGGAAGCCGCACGTTTGAAAATATTCCCGTCGAATGCTCGATTTTAAGTGGAAGGAGAAACATATTGCTCGCAAGCGGAGTATATCGAGCAACTACAAATTCCCTGTTCTCCGGATGGCGCTTGATATGAAAGAGAATAAATCATTTTCAGCCGGGTAACACAAGCACTTGGAATGCCTCCTGATCTGGTTGTAATGTGTCATATTGCAACACACGGACATAGTCTATATTTTATTAGGTGATATTCCTGCGTGCAGAACATCAGTGAGTAATCGGTGATTCTTCACGTATCCAACGGACTACGCACAGCCAATTCTTTTCGATCCATCACATGAGTATAGATTTGCGTTGTTCGGACATCCTTGTGTCCTAATAATTCCTGCACCCTACGAATATCGTATCCGGATTCCAGCACATGAGTTGCAAACGAATGCCGGAGGGAATGAACAGTTCCCGCTTTGTTGATATTCGATTTTTGCAATGCGATCTTGAACGCCCGTTGCACAGCACTTTCGTCCAGATGATGTCGCTGGAGTGCTCCCGTGATCGGATTCATCGAGCGTTTTGAGGCCGGGAAAACATACTGCCAAATAAACTCCTTTGATGCGCGCGGAAACTTTTTACTAATCGCATCCGGGAGATGAACATCGCCGTACCCGGCAGCCCGGTCTTCCTGATGGATCACTTTTACTTTGGCGATCTGCCGCTCCAACTGAGGAATGAGTGACACCGGCAGAGGTGTAATACGGTCTTTTTCACCCTTTCCTTCACGCACAATAATTTGTTTCCGCATGAAATCGATGTCTTTGACACGCAGCTGCAGACATTCCAGCAAGCGCATCCCGCTGCCGTATAACAGCGAACAAATCAATCCGGAGGTCCCCGGGAGCTGGCGAAGAATATTTTTAATCTCCTCCTTTGAGAACACAACGGGAAGGCGGGTGGTTCTTTTTGCGCGTACGATATCCTGTAGTAGTCCGATTTTCAGTTGGAACACTTGATGGTACAGAAAGAGAATTGCATTGAGTGCTTGATTTTGTGTGGATGCTGAAACCTGTTCATTCACTGCAAGCGACGTGAGAAACTGTTCGATGTGCGATTTGCGCAGGGTCCGCAAATCTTTGAACATATGAAAATCCATAAATCGTTTGACCCATCCGCAGTATGCTTCTTCCGTGCGCAGGCTGAGATGTTGTGTGCGGATGCAATTACGCATTTGCAGTAGAATCTTTTGGTTAGCCATAATTTTTCCCTTGCAATTGATTGAGGCATTTGATAGTTTAGCGTAAACCTCAAGGGAAAAATACAAAGAAGATTTTTTGAAAGAAAGGGATCGGACTGTATAGAAGTACCGAACGAGGAATACAGGGACTATCACTAACAGCACCCATCCAAGGGACTGCAGGTCGCGCAGTCTATATTACAAAACACGCATATTAGGCTGAAATCAGCAGTATAACGCTCAATACGAAGGGATATCCTGCGGGGCTCAGCCTAATCATAGTTAGGCAACGCCTCAAAAACATTTTGGAGGAGAATAAAATGAAACCAACTATTTTCACATTCTCTCTTATCGCATTTATTCTTCTTGGCTGCTCAAAGTCCTCACAGCCAACAGAAATTCAACTTGGCACTGATATTAACGGCAAGAGTACTACGTATTCTCCAAATCAAAAGTTTTCATTGGAGCTGGATGTGAATTATGATGGTGGATATCAGTGGTTCTACAATATCAGCAATACAAGTGTTGTGCAACTAGATAGCACAAGCTATAGATCAAAAAGTGGTCAACAGGTCGATGGCGGATTGGCTGTGGAAACTTTCCATTTTCGAACAATAAATAACGGTCAAAGTACTATAAGCCTGAATGAACGCCGAGGATGGGAAAAAGATGTTCCTCCGATCAACTCGATACAATTTGGCGTATTGGTTAAATAACTATAAAAGTAGGGCGTTGCCTAACCAGGTACTGTGTTAAGAGTCAAGAGTAAATGCAAAAAATATGTCAAAGAACAAGTAACATCAAATGTTTAAGCCGATAGCGCTTCTGAAGCATGATGTGCAGGTTTAAAATCATTGATGT
>Ga0268280_1001878_pt1 | contig 13114 bp, 13 predicted proteins | sample saktaG_9_FD_190139 | JGI IMG/M metagenome (GOLD analysis project Ga0268280, IMG submission 190139) | Saline water microbial communities from Sakinaw Lake, British Columbia, Canada - sak_2011_5_24_40m | ecosystem: Environmental > Aquatic > Non-marine Saline and Alkaline > Saline ...
AAGCGGCCACAGCGGAGAATCCCCGCCCGCGCCCGCAAGTGCTGCCCGGGACTTTCCAGATCCTTGAATTCGGGCAATGAGCCGGGCGGCGGATGACCACCCGCCTGCTCAGGCCTTTGTTGACGATCGATTTCGCCTGATCAGATCCTTGGTTCTCATTTTCCCCCTGATCAGGTCCTCTTTCTTTTTTCTGGGCAATCTTTTGACCAGCGCTTCAATCCGGCAGGCGGTGCTTTTGTCGCCGATGCGCATTTTGCGGGCCAGGAGCAGCGGGCCGCGGCCGCGCAGGTAGCGGGCGCCTTTGCCGCTGCGGTGCTCGGCCAAACGCCGGGCCACGTCGGTGGAGACGCCCGTATAGATGCTGCCGTCTGCGCAGCGGACCAGATAAAGGTACCAGGCTGGCAAATCCCTTATTCGCCGGCAGCGTCGGCGGGTGGATGGGGGAAAAACTCATCTCTGACCACGCTATCGAACTGCAGGACCGAAATCAGGTAACCCCAGAACAGGAGTTCGAAAACCTTCTGTACGCGGTCAAAGCTCATCAGCTTTTGCCAATCGAGATCCGGGAGCCAATGGGCAGCCCATGAGCTGAGGGTGCCGATCTGCGCCGAGGCCAGCAGGCTGAAAACAGCACTCAAGACCGACAGCCAGCCGACGACCAGCAGCAGCACCCGTGCCCAGTTCTTGCGCAGCAGCAGCTGGCCGAAGATAAGCCAGGCGATGACCAGGATCACGGCCGCGACCGTCAGGCCGAAAAACAGCAGAGAGCCGGAGGGTAATCCGCGCCAGTTGAACCGCCCGAAGTCACCGCTTTGAAACGGTTTCAGGACGAGCGCTGCCACAACGGCCCCGGCGACTGATTTCAAAACAAAATAGACAACAAAGATGCCGCGCAGGCGGTATAACTTGATTGACGGACTGCTCATTTTCTTTCCTCCTTGCCTGCAGTAAAGATTTCAGCCCCATCGGGCCGGTACTCCAGCAGGTCGCCGGGCTGGCATTGCAGCTCGCGGCAAAGCGCCTCAAGTGTCGAAAAACGGATGGCCCGGGCCTTGTCCTGCTTGAGGATCGAGAGATTGGCCATGGTGATGCCCACGCGCTCGGCCAGCTCGGTCAGTTTCATCTTGCGCTTGACCAGCATCATGTCCAGGTTAAGCATGATCGGCATGATCGGCTCACACGGTCAGCTGCTGTTCTTCGTGCAGCTTGTGGCCGATGCGAAAGGCCTCCGCCACGACCAGCAGCAGCAGCCCGCCCAGCAGCAGGCCCAAGTTAGTTTTTATCCAAAGAAAGAATAGCCAGGGAATCCGGGTGCCAACCACCGCGACATCGGCACGGAAAATCCAGATGGGAAGTACCTGCCAGACAGGATTGAACAGGGTGGCGCCGACCACGGCCAGACCGACCAGCCGCAAACGGCGGGCACTATCCGCTTCGAACACCTTCCCTGCGCTCAGGTCCTCGAAAACGTTGGCCAACTGGATAACGGCCACGAAATAACAGAAAAACAAGATCAAATCCCCGATCAGGAGATAGAAAATCAGGCGCCGCGGCAGGTTGCGATGACGCAATTCTCCATACAGGCGGTGCATCGTGAGGCGTACCCGGCCGTTCTCCGACCGCCACTCCTTGTGAACCAGTTCTTGCGTCGGCAACTGGTAGATGCTGGTGGACGTATAGCGCCCCAGGTCGTCGGCATGCTTCAAGGCCACAGCGAAACTCCCCAGGCGATATAAAAAAAACAGGATGCCCAGGCCGAAAGCCAGATAAAAAAGTACTTTAAGGAATCCAGCCAGGGATCGCGGTCCGACTGCTTTCATGTCCTCCTCCCTAAGGACAAGATATAGTATAATTCATACTGTTTGTCAATATATTTTTATTGTTATTCATTATTTTTTTATTTTTTATCGATTGCAAGGAATTTCCAAATAACAACAACAAAATATTGGCTTAGAATTTCAGATAAGGGTTCTGCCGGTCGATGATCTCGAACCTGATCCTGCCGCCGCAGAAACGCCCGACCAATTCCATTACATCCCCGGCGGCCGCTTCCAGTTCTGCAGCTGTCAGCGGCGGCAGGGCGTCGAGGTTGAATTCGATGGCGGTCGTTTGCGGCAGGGTGAGGGTGTGGTTGGCCTGGCGCCAGATCCAGCGCCTCGTCAGAACCGCGTTCCCTTCGGTAAAAATAAATTCTCCGGCAAGCGGATGCTCGGCCTGGTCGGAACCAAAGGCGGTGAATTGCTCGGCGCCCGAAGCCGGGCGCAGGGCGACATCGTGCTCCAGGACATCGATGGCGTGGCCGCCGACCGGCAGTATATGGCGCAGGGAGACGATGTTGCCGATGTCGACCAGGGCATTGATCGAAGGAAGTTCCTGCCCGCGCAGCACGCGGCGCAGCAGCGCCTCGATCGAGGGGCGGTTGTCGCCGGGCTTGAAGCCGAGCTGACGGAACGCTTCTCGCCAGGAGGCCAGGCGCGGTTCCGCAATCAGCGTTTCCGCATTCAGCCGTTCACGGGCAAGCGATTCCTCCCGGCGCAGCAGCTCGACCAATTTCGGAGAGGAATCACCGTTTTTTACCTCATAAGCCAGTACTACGCCGCGCCGGTATTCGGGAAAGCGCGCGAACACTTCGTCGGCGATTGTGTATGTCAGATCCTTCATCACGGCCTCCATGTCGAATTGTTCATAGTATGCAAAATACAAAGCAATAATTCAATTAAGAAAAGATCCATCCCTACCCTTCCTGCCAGTGGCGCAGCATGGCCGCCAGCAGCGGCACTCCGGCTAGGAGGAAAAATCCGCCCAGGGCGACAAAGGCTACGGACAGGGAAAAGGCGTCGACCAGGCGCCCGAACAGCGGTGAGATGATCACGAAGGTCACGCTGCCGGCCATGGCAGCAACCGAGAGCACCGTGGCCCGGACATCGGAACCCACGGCATGGTTCAGTCGCTCCATCAGCACCGGGTAAGCCAGGTTCCACAAAAAAGCGTTGGCCGGGACCAGGAACAGCAGCCAAGGGCTGGAAAAAAGGCCCAGGCCAATGAAGAAGAACGGACTTAGCAAAGCCAGGAACAGCGGCAGTTTCGTGCCGAAGCGCTCACAGAAACGGTGGGAGCGGGAACCGCCCCAAGCGCCGGCCAGCTGGAAGACGGCGAACAGGATGCCGAACCAGGCCACCCCGATGCCCAGCTCCCGGTAATGGAGAAAGTAGGCCCACACCCCGGCAAGCTGGCAGGCCATGAGCAGTCCGGAAAACAGGACCAACGGGCGGAGTGGGGCCTGGCTCAGGCAGAAGCGGCAGATGCGCAGGATATCACTAAGGGGATTTTTTCCGGGGCATTTTTCGCGCTCGGGCTCAACCATAGCCAGGGCCAGCGGCAGCATGAACACGGTGGAGAAGGCGTTGAGCAGGAACGGCAGGCGCAGGAAGACCGTTGCCAGCAGGCCGCCGGCCACCGATGACAGCGCCGTGCCCGTGCGCGTGAACAGGACGGCCCGGCCTTCAATGTGCTTGTATTCGCCCTGGCGCCCGAGCTGGCGCAGGCTGTCGTAGATCAGCGCCGAATCGCAGCCCGAGCGCATGCTGATGCTTACGGCCAAAGTCAGTTCGGCCAGGACAAAAATGGGAAAGCTGCGGCCGATGGTGTAGACGGCAAGGCCCAGCGGCATGAAAATCCCCGCTACGATCAGCGTTTTCCGGCGGCCGATGACATCGGCCAGGTATCCGGAAGGTACTTCGAGCAGCAGGACCGACAGATGGAAAGCGGCCTGGATCGTGAAGATTTGGGTGGAATTCAGGCCGTTGGCAGTGTAATACAGGATCAGTACCGGGGCGATCAGGTAAAATTCGCCCAGGAACTTGAAAGCGTACATTTTCCGGAAATTGCTGCTTATGCGTGTGAATGTGGCGGGCGCGTTCATTTCCATTTCAAAGTAGGGGTTTGATTCATCAAACCCCCACGCGTCAACGCACGAACGCCTTTCGTCCGGCGTAGCGCGCCTTTTCCCCGAGCTCGGCCTCGATGCGCAGCAGTTGATTGTATTTTTCCACTCGCTCGCCGCGGCAGGGGGCGCCGGTCTTCAGGTGCCCGGTGGCCATGGCCACGGTGAGGTCGGCGATGAAACTGTCGACCGTTTCGCCGCTGCGGTGCGAGACCATGGCGCCCCAACCGGCGGCACGGGCCATTTCGATGGCCGCTACCGTTTCGCTTAAGGTGCCGATCTGATTCAGTTTGATCAGCACAGCGTTGGCCGCCTTTTCCCTGATGCCGCGCTCAATGCGCTTGACGTTGGTGACAAAGAGGTCATCGCCCACCAGTTCGACCTTGGCGCCGATCTCGAGGTTCAACATTTTCCAACCTTCCCAGTCGTCCTCGGCCAGGCCGTCCTCCAGGACCACAAGCGGATATTTTTTAGCCCAGTCGGCCCACATGGCCACCATCTGCTTCGAGTCGATCTTGCGCTTTTCAGTGCGCAGGTGATAATACCCATCCTCGTAAAAACTGCTGGAAGCGGGATCCAGGGCAATGGCAATATGATCGCCGGGCTTGTAGCCGGCCGCGGCGATCGCCTGCAGGATCAGTTCGACCGCCTCGGCGTTGGACTTCAACGCCGGCGCGAAACCGCCCTCGTCACCTACCCCGGTAGAATAACCGGCATGCTTCAAGACATTTTTCAAGGCGTGATAGGTTTCCGTGCCCCAACGCAGGGCCTCGCGGAAACTGGGGGCGCCGACCGGGGCGATCATGAACTCCTGCAGGTCGGTTCCCTGCCAGTTGGCGTGCACGCCGCCGTTCAAAATGTTGAAGCAGGGCACGGGCAGCAGGTGGGCTTTTTCGCCACCCAGGTAGCGGTACAGGGGCAGTCCGGCGCTGGCTGCGGCGGCGCGGGCCACGGCCAGGCTCACGGCCAGGATGGCATTGGCCCCCAGCCGGCCCTTGTTCTCGGTGCCGTCCAGGGCGATCATGACCTGGTCCACATGCTTCTGGTCAAAAGCGTCCTGGCCCTTGAGCGCAGCGGCGATCTCGCCGTTGACATGGCCGACCGCCTGCAGAACCCCTTTGCCGTTGTAGCGCTTGCTGTCGTCGTCGCGCAGCTCGCAGGCCTCGTGCACCCCGGTGGAAGCGCCAGAAGGGGTGGCGGCGCGGCCCATGGCCCCGTCCTCCAGCAGCACCTCGGCTTCCACGGTCGGGTTACCGCGCGAATCCAGTATTTCCCTGCCGAAAATCTTTTTGATTCCTTTGCCCATGTTATTTCTCCATTTTTTTTATTGATAAAATTCTCCGCTATTATAACAGATAATTTGTCGCAAGGAAAAATCATCCTCGTGTAAAAGTTGCTCCGAATACTTGGTCAGGAGCAGCAAGGAAGCAGCAAGCTCCAAAAATAAAAAAAGACCGGCAATTTCATCTATCCCGCTTCATTTTATTCTTATATTCATTATTCCAATTTTTTGCTGAACCTTAACGAACTTAATACCAAGAGAGTTACGCCCATGGCAAAAAGCATTAAAGTCTCAGACCAAAGAGATGAAAAACCGATTCCCTTCAGCACAATACCGCGCAGGATAATAATGAAATATTTCAAAGGTATTAAATAAGTCACATATTGAACAACCCGTGGCATGTTTTCTATCGGGAAAGCAAAACCGGAAAGATAAATCATGGGCATCATTACCGCGAATACAGAGGCCATCATTGCCTGTTGTTGGGTTTTGGATACTGTTGAAATAAATAAACCGATACCTAAATTCGACAGAACAAAAAGCAGTGAGGCGAAAAGAAGAAATAGTATGCTGCCACGCACGACGATGCCGAACCACTGGGTCATAACCACCATTACAATTAATAGAACAGCAAAGCCTATAAGGGTAAAAGGAATTAATTTGCCAAGTATAAGTTGATAATTCCTTATCGGCGTAACGATCAATTGCTCAAGCGTGCCGATCTCACGCTCTTTTACAACCGCCATTGACATCAAGGAGATCGTTGAGATCATCAGGAGCAGGCCTAAAATTCCCGGCAGCATGTAATTGCGTGTCTTCATTTCCGGATTGTACCAAACGCGGACTTCAGGGATCAGTGAGCCGCTCAAAGCGATTTTCATTCCCAGTTTGTCCTTTATATCCATGGTTATGCTCTTTGAAAAGGCGGTCGTAATTCCCTGGATGTAGCCGAGCGCAATTGATGCCTTATTACCGTCGGATCCTTCAAATAGGGTTTGCAGCGGGGTCGTTTCGCGTCTGTTTAATTTTTTTTCGAAATCCTTGGGAATCACTATGGCCACTAAAGTTTTACCCATATTTAAAAGATCGGTTACCTGCTCATAATCGTTTACATAATAATCTATTTTAAAATATCCCGATTGTTCAAACCTTTCGCTGAAAACCCGGCTTGTTGAAGTTTTATCCTGATCAAAAATAGTCGTATGAATAACATTAACATCCATATTGGCGGCGTAGCCGAGAAATATCAGCTGCAGGATGGGAGCGATAAAAATCACTACACGCATTTTTTTATCACGTTTGACCTGCAACAGCTCTTTTATAATGAATTGGTAAATCGTTTTCATGGCTCTCACTTATTTTTTGATTTTTTATCCACTGAAATTGCCAGCATTGTGAAAATCACTCCAAATATTGCCAGATAGATTAATTGTTCCCAGAAAGCGGAAATTCCGGCGCCTCTCAGCAGAATTGCCCTGAGAATAACGATATAAAATTTTGCCGGAGTCACATTGGTCAGCAGCTGAATAGCACTCGGCATGCTTTCTATCGGGAAAATAAATCCGGATAAAATGAATGACGGCAGCAATGACGATACGATCGCCGCTTGAAAGGCAACTTGCTGCGAATCAGCTATTGTTGAGATAAATACGCCCAGGCTCAAGGCGGCAAATAAAAATACGAATGTTCCCAGCAGCAGTAAAAATAAATTACCTTTAATAGCTATGCCGAAGAGAACGTAACCGGCAAGCAAGACAATAGCGGCATTGATCAGTGATATTACGATATAGGGGATTGTTTTGCCGAGAATAAATTCAATTGAAGATAACGGCGAAACATTGAGCTGTTCAATCGTGCCCCGTTCCTTTTCCCGCACAATGGAAAGCGAGATTGAAATAACCGCAGTAATGATCAAGATCATTGCCATCAGACCGGGAATAAGAAAACGTATTGACTGCAAATCAGGGTTGAACCAAAAGCGCGGCTGCAGATCGATTGGCACATACATCTTTTTCCCGGCTGCCAGCAAATACTCCTTAGTGAACTGCAGCGAATAGCTGTAGGTGGCGGCATTAACATAGTGACTAATAACATTTGCCGAAGTTCCATCCACGCCATCAATTAAAAACTGAACTTTTACTTCCCGCTTGGACAATAATTTTCTGGACATTTCCTTGGGAAAAACAACCACAACCTGGGCAATTTTTTTGTCCAATATCCTTTTTATCTGATCATCATTATCTATGTAAGTGACAAGGTCGAAATACTCCGAGCTGATCAATCCACCTATAAAATCCCTGGTGTATTCCGACCTGTCCTGATCATACACCGCGATTTTTATATGATGCACGTCGAAGTTGATCGCATAGCCGAAAATCGCCAGCAGCACAACCGGGAAGAAAAACACTACGAACAGCATCCTTGTATCCCGTCTGAGCTGGCGTGCTTCCTTTTTTGAAATTGCCAGGATTCTATTGAACATTTACCCTGTTGTCCTTTTCAATTAAATGAATAAATACATCTTCAAGCGTCGGCGTTATTCTTTCTACACGCTTTACGGATATTCCGTTTTTATCTCGCAACAATTCATATATGTGCTTTTCACTGATCGTGCTGTCGTTCAGAATAACGTGTATATAGTTTCCGAAGATTGATGTCTCGCCAACCCATTTTTCTTTCTCCAAGATTTCCAAACTGTCAATTACCCGGTCACTTTCTATTTCAAGTATGGGGTTCTTGATGTATTCTGTTTTGAGTTCTTCGGAATTTCCCTGGGCAATCAACCGGCCGGAATTGATTAAAATAATATCATTGCAAAATTCCGCTTCATCCAAGTAGTGGGTTGTAACCAGCACTGTGGTTCCGCCTCCTGAAAGGTCGTTTATCAGATCCCAAAAATTTCTGCGCGAGATCGGATCGACCCCGCTTGTCGGTTCGTCAAGGAACACAATCTTGGGTTCATGAATAACCGCGGTGCCCAAAGCCAGGCGTTGCTTGATTCCTCCCGGCAAAGAACCGGTTATGACATTTTCCATGTTCTCAAGATTGGCGACTTTCAATACCCATTTTTTTCTTTCCTCATATTTCTTCCCGTCTAACCCGTAGATTCCGGCAAAGAATCTGATGTTTTCGGCAACGGTCAAATCGTTATAAAGAGAGAATTTTTGCGACATGTAGCCAATATTTTTTTTCACCAGGTTCGGTTCGTTCTTAATACTGAAACCGCCAACAAACGCATCGCCGGATGTCGGTTCCAATATTCCGATCAGCATTCTTATTGTAGTGGATTTGCCAGCTCCATTAGCGCCCAGAAACCCAAATATCTCGCCGGGCCTGACATTGAATGAGATTTGATCAACCGCGGTAAATTTTCCAAAGCTCTTGGTCAGGTTATTTACTTCTATGGCATTCATTAATAAATAACCCTTCCTAAAGATTTTTCTAATTTCACTTGGGCGACTCGAAAATCTACTTCCGCTGTTTTCAGGTTTGTTTCGGCCTGCAATTTTATAGTTTCCGCATCAATTAAATCCGTACTCGTTGCCAATTGCACATTATATTTTTCGCAAGTAATACGATAGTTTTCCAGCGCTTGATTGAGTGTCTCTTTGCTTACGGTTACTTGCGCTTCATGCTTATTCAGGTTAAGGTAGCTTGCATAAACTTCCATTTGAATGTTTTCTTTGAGCTGCTCGAGATTGGTTTCAAGTTGAACTTCAGTTTGTACAGCTTGAGAAACCTGAGATTGGGTCAAACCCCAGTTCCAAATGTCCCAGCTGAAGGTTACAGCCAGATCCCAGTTGGAATTAAATTCATTCCTGGCCGGCTGAAATCTTGGATTGGGATTACCGTAATTATAATTTCCGCTTAAAAAAACTGCCGGAAAGCGATTGGCCTTGGCGGCGTTTACGCTTTTCCTGCTTGCCTCAACACGGTAGGACAGCGATTTCAACTCCTGGCGATTGCCGGTTGCCTCGCTGATAATATCGGCAATTTGATACTTTTCACTATTATGCGCTGGTTCGCTGGCAGCAACTCTGGTCGCTGAAGTCAGATCGATTCCAATAGCCTTGTTAAAAGTGATTCTGGCCAGCTCTAAATTATTATCAGCTTCAATGAGCAAAAGTTGCGTGTTGGCATATTGAACTTCCAGTTTCAACAGATCATTCTTGGCCAGCAGTCCGTTCTCATAAAAGCTTTTTGTATTCTTGAGATGCTCTGCCATCCGCTGCAGACTTTGCCTGACTAATTTATTGATCTCAACGGTCTTATAATAATTCCAATAAGAGCTGTAAATGGCAAATGCAGCTTCATTTTCCTCTTTAACGTAATCCGTCTCCGAAGCCCATAAGTTTAATTTCGCGGATTTTTTCAGCGCAAGCAATTTGCCGCCGGAAAAAAGCGGCTGGCTGAAACCGAGCTTGAATGTGTAGTTGTTCAGCAGCACTTCGGAAATTCTGATCGGATTCAGAGCAAAAGGCATGGTTACTTCAAAAGGGGGAATATTATCACTTAGTCTTGTATAATTTGCGAACAATTTGAACTGCGGCAGGAATTGACTGCTTATTTCTGTCAGTTTAGCGTCGGCATAATTTATTTTGGATTTGTAATTTTTGAGATCCTTGCTGTTTTGCAATCCTATTGCCAAACTTTCCCTGAGAGTCAGGATTTTCTCCTGGGCCAACAACGAATTCGCCATAAAAATAACAATTAATAATTTTTTCATTTTTATTTCCTTTTTAATTTGCATCGGCTTTCTTGCCCATGTAATGAATGAATACATTTTCCAATGATGGCTCGACCATTCTTTTGCTTATTTCTACAATTGAGTTTTCTAAAAACAATTTATTAATAAGAGCATAATCTTTTCCATATTCAGATACTGCGATATTCAGTCTGTCGCCATACATTTGCACTTCAAAATCTGTTGTTGATTTAATGAGGTTATACGCCGCTCGTACCGGTGTGCAGACTAGCTCCAGTATTTGCATATTCATGGAATCTTTCACATTTTTCGGCGTATCGCAGCTGAGTATTTTCCCCTTGTCCATCAGTGCCACGCGGTTACATCTTTCAGCTTCGTCCAGGTAAGGTGTGGACATGAATATTGTTATTCCTTCTTTTAAAAGGTTTGATAAAATCTTCCAGAAATCTCGGCGTGAAACCGGGTCAACTCCTGTGGTCGGCTCATCAAGAAAAATTATTTTCGGCTTATGGATCAGTGTGCAAGCCAGGGCAAGCTTTTGCTTCATGCCGCCGGAAAGTTTGTCAGCTAGCCTACCTCTAAATGGAGCAAGTCTTGTAAACTCAAGCAGTTCGTTTCTTCGTTCTGCAAAATGCTTTACGCCATGAATGTCCGCAAAGAATTCAATGTTCTCATCAACGGTTAAATCACCATAAAGTGAAAATATTTGCGAAAGATAACCGATTTCGTTTTTTATTAATTTCTTTTGTGATAACAGATCAAATCCCAAGACTTCTGCCGAACCGCTTCCCGGTACAAGTAAACCGACCAGCATTCTTATTGTCGTTGTTTTTCCGGCGCCGTCCGGTCCGATCAAGCCGAACATTTCACCGCGGTTAACATGATAGTTTACGCCGGCAACGGCCGATACTGAACCAAAGCTCTTTTTCAAATCAATTATTTTTATTGCTGCTGCCAATGTTTACTCTATATTTTTATAATATAATTTCCGCATCAGCTGGCATGCCCGGTTTCAGATCAAAATCCTTGTTTACTATTTCAATTTTAACGGCAAAGACCAACTTGGTGCGCTCATCCTTGGTTTGAATATTTTTTGGAGTAAACTCCGCTTCGGGAGAGATGTAAGTTACTTTGCCTTCATATTTCCTGTCAGGGTAAGTATCAATTATTATTTCCGCCTTTTGTCCGAGATTTATCCTGCCCAATTCAACCTCAGAGACATAAATAATCAGGTTTACGCTCGCCAGATTTGCTATCTTCACAAGTGACGACATAGGGGCGACCGTTTCGCCGACTTCCACAAACTTTTTAACTACAAAACCATCTATTGGTGATATCACGTAGCTGTCTTTAATTTGCTTTTTCAAAAGATTGACGGATGCTGTTGCTTTTCGCAAGTTGGCTTTGGCCTGGTCAATTTCTTCGACTCTGAATATTTTTCTCACTTTCATATAATTTTCTTTTGCAGATGAGAATTGGGCAATTGCTACCTGGTAGCGGGCAGATATATCTTCATATTGCTTCCGGGTTATTGACTTACTATCCCACAACTTGGCATATCTTTCAAAATCGCTTTTGGCCAGATTGAAATTAATCTCGGTTTGCTTCATCATTTCTTCAGCTTGCTTTATATCCTCGGACCTTGCGCCTTTAAGCATCAAATCAAGTTGCGCTGCGGATATTTGCTCGGCCGCCGCCGCCTGTTCAAGCTGGAAGCCCAGCACTTCGTGGTCGATCAGAAGAATTGTATCGCCGGCATTGACCCGTTCGCCCTCAGCGGCAATAATGGATTTTATTTCCCCGGCATTTTTTGCACTGATAGTAACGTTTGTTGATTCTATTGTGCCGCTGGCCTGAATGACAGCCTTGTCGCCCCCGGACGAACATGAGAACAATGCCAGCGCCAGCAGTGCCATTACAAGTCCTTTAATTGATTTCATTTTTATAACCTCTCATTTAAACAATTTAACTTTTTTTGCAGAATTGTTTTTACAAATTTTATTGCCTTGTTTCCTCTGGCCCTGAGGGAAAAAGCGTAGTTACTTAATCTCCATTCCAATACTATAAGCCTGATATAGCCTAAAATTATTACAACAAACTCTTCGACATCTATCTTCGATTTGCAATTTTCCTGATTCATGGCGTTGACAATATCAAAAAGAGCCTTCTTTCTATTTTGAATGATGGCCTGCATTTTCTTTTTCAGAATCTCGCTTTGCTTGAATATATCCTCAGAAAATATAACCGATGTCATTTCAATATGCTTTTCTAAATATGTAAAGTGAAATAGCATGAAGTGGCTTAATTTCTCCAAAGGATTATGAATCATCGCTATTTCCTGATTCAGTTGCTTATCAAAACCGCTAAAAAGTGTCAGGATGCCAAGAAGAATATCTTCCTTGTTGAGAAAATGTCTGTAAATCGCCGCTTCGCTGATTTTTTCTTTTCGGGCGAGTTCCCTGATCGAGAGCGAGGAATAGCCGTTCTCGTGAATAATTTTTATTGCTTGCTCAATAACATGTTTTTGCCTTGCTTCAGTATTTAAGCGCGCCATTTTTTCCTATTGTTAGTTAACGTTCACTATCAATTATAAATCATTTTTCATTTTTGTCAACTAATTCTTTGAAATTGCTAAATTATTTATTGAAAGCAGGGGCGGGAAAACCCCGCCCCTACCCTAATGGGAATAATTAATATTCAAAAGCACGGCGCTGTAATTTTCCAGAGCGGCCCGCGCGCATAACAAAGTATTCAGAGGTTGACTAGGCTTTTTTGCCCTTGCGGATATAGGTGAACCAATACAGGGTGGCCACGAAGAAGCCGCCGCCGACGATGTTGCCCAGGGTGACCGGCACCAGGTTCCTGACCAGGAAACCGTACCAGCCGACATTGGCCAGGGATTCCGCAGACAAGCCGGCCGCGCTCGCGGCAGCCACCACTTCGTTAACCCCTTTGAGCAGCATGCCGACGGGGATGAAATACATGTTGGCGACGCTATGCTCGAATCCGGAAGCCACGAAGGCCATGATCGGGAAGAAAATAGCCCAGACCTTGCCGATGGTGTTGCGTGAGGTCAGTGCCATCCATACCGCCAGGCAGACCAGCCAGTTGCAGAGGATGCCGCGGAAGAAAGCCGGCCAGAAGGCCAGGCTAACTTTGCCGGCGGCGGTTTTCAGGGCGGCGG
>Ga0268280_1001879_pt1 | contig 13113 bp, 9 predicted proteins | sample saktaG_9_FD_190139 | JGI IMG/M metagenome (GOLD analysis project Ga0268280, IMG submission 190139) | Saline water microbial communities from Sakinaw Lake, British Columbia, Canada - sak_2011_5_24_40m | ecosystem: Environmental > Aquatic > Non-marine Saline and Alkaline > Saline ...
TTAGAAAAACTTAAAAAAGAAGTTGAATCTGGGAATGTGGAAGAGTTTAAAGGCAACATCAGGGATCTTTTAAATACCTTCTCAAAGAAAATAGACGGAGTAATAACTATAGATAGCGGTATATTCCACGTAGTGCATAATTTATATTTTTTACCCACGGTCGTTTTTACTACATCTAATACGCTAGGGTGGATTCCGCAGGAAAAGGAAGAGTTATTGTTTAGGAGGGTTGAATACTCAGATTTTAAAGATTCTTCTACCGCAGTAGCATTATTGCAAAGTTTATTAGAGAAAGAAAAAGAAGTAAGTGCCAGCTCTCTGGTGCGAAAAGATATGGGCGGGATTGATATGCGTTCGCTGCCTAAATATACCAAGGTGGAACAAGCGGGTAGTTCTCTTAAAGGGCGTCCGCTATCAACTTTAGGTGGGTCTCTTGTTTCAAATAAGGAATGGCTTGAGATAGAGAGGATGGCAAATTCAGGGATAGCACCTTCCTGCGAACGCTTAAGAGAGTATCTTTTATCTTTGCAAGACCCAAACAGCCAGATAGATAAGGTCCTTGTTTGCATCGCGGATATCCTAAGGCAGGAGGAAGAAAAAGCCTGCTACACAGAAGCATCTTTAAGAGAAATCCTGGTTTTACTTGAATCAGGTAAACCGGTAAATGAATTAAGACTGGCATTAGCAAAGGTGCAGGTTCTGGCTAAAGAGCCACAATTAATCGTACAATAAAAGGGACGCCAACCTTCCTAAAAGGTTTATCAGCCAATAAGAAGGTCTCCAATTAGCGTCCCTTTTATTTGTGAAATTCGGTAGGTAACATGCATGCCTGTTACCTACCGAGCCTGTGAATTAATAGGCTTGACAAGCTACTTTTTAGATGCTATATTTATACAAATAGAATAAACCTTTAAGTCCGGCTCTGTGAAGCTGGCAAGGTACATAAAATGAATATAAAATTGTATAATCGTAAAAGCTTCCGCCAAAATAATCTGGCGGATTTTTTTTGTTTCTAAGCCCATGAAAGAAAAAGCTAAAATATTAGATCAGGAAGGTATTAACCGCGCGATTATGCGAATTGCCCATGAAATTATTGAGAAAAACAAGGGTAGTTTAGGGCTCTGTGTAGTAGGCATTAGAAATCGTGGGGTGTATATTGCCCAGCGAATTGCGGCATGTATCAAGCAGATTGAAGGTATAGATGTTTCTACCGGAGCTTTGGATATTACGCTTTATCGCGATGACTTAGCTTTAGCCAGCGGCCAGCCGTTAGTGCGTAAAACTGAGATAGATTTTGATATTAATGACAAAAATTTAGTTTTGGTTGATGATGTGCTGTATACTGGACGCACAATCCGAGCGGCTTTAGACGCGTTGATTGATTTTGGCCGGCCTAAGTCCATACAGTTGGCAGTTTTAGTTGATCGCGGCCACCGCGAGTTACCCATTCGCGCGGATTTTGTAGGCAAGAATATTCCTACTTCCAAAAAAGAATCTGTGGAAGTGCATTTGCAAGAATCCGATGGTAGCGATGAAGTATTAATTGCGGAGAAGGAATAATGTCTTGGACCAAGAAGGATCTTTTGGGTTTGGAGTATTTAACCCAAGAAGAGATTGAATTAATTTTAGATACCGCAGAATCTTTTAAAGAGGTTTCTACGCGTGAAATTAAAAAAGTTCCTGCTTTGCGCGGCAAAACCGCAGTTAATTTATTTTATGAACCATCTACACGTACCCGGGTATCTTTTGAAGTCGCCGCCAAAAGGCTTTCTGCTGACGTGATTAATATTGCCACCGAAACTTCTAGTGTACGCAAGGGAGAGACATTAATTGATACCGGTAAAAATATTCAAGCGCTTAAAGCCGACATTATTATTATGCGGCATAACTGCTCAGGGGCAGCGAACATGCTGGCCAGGTCTTTAGAGATCAGCGTGATTAATGCCGGAGACGGTTGGCACGAACATCCTACTCAAGCGCTGCTGGATATTTTCACATTAAAAGAAAAATTGGGTAAAATAAAAGGTTTAAATGTAGCGATCGTTGGTGATATCGCGCATTCCCGGGTTGCGCGTTCGAATATTTGGGGCTTGACGAAATTAGGAGCTAATGTTACGCTTTGCGCACCGGAAATGCTGCTTCCTCCGGAAATAGAATTAACCGGGGCAAAAACGTCTAATAACCTAGATGAAGTTTTAAAAAATACTGATGCGGTGAATGTTTTAAGGATGCAGTTTGAACGCGATGAAGGTGCGGCTTTTCCTTCACAATTAGATTATTATAAAAAATTCGGGATAACCGAAGAAAGATTGGCTAAGGCCAAAAAAAATATTGTGGTGATGCACCCTGGGCCGATTAACCGGGGTATAGAAATGTCTAGCGAAGTTGCCGATGGCACAAATTCAGTGATTTTAGAACAGGTAACTAATGGCATTGCGGTAAGAATGGCAGTTTTATTTTTAGTCAGTCAAGCCAAGGATGCGAAAAAATGAGCCCCATTATAAACAAGACAGAAGAGGCGTCCGACGGTTGTCTTCGACAACCTGTTTCTAACGGGGCGAGCATATTGATAAAAAACGGCAGGGTAATTGACCCGGTAAATAAAATTGATGCGATTTTAGATATTTTAGTTGAAGATAATAAAATAGCCAAGGTGGCTAAAAGCATTAAATTTGACGCCGATACGGTAATTGATGCCAGCAACAAAATAGTCGCTCCCGGGATTATTGATATGCACGTGCATTTGCGCGAACCGGGAAGAGAAGATAAAGAAACCGTGGCTACGGCTACTGCCGCTGCGGCCAAGGGTGGAGTCACGACGGTGTTAGCGATGCCGAACACCCAGCCGGCGATGGATTGTTTAGAAAACATTGAGTTGTTAAAAAAGATAATTACCCAAGATGCTAAAGTTAATGTGCTATTTTGTGCGGCGATTACCCGGGGCCGCTTAGGCCGGGAATTAACCGATATCGCAGTTTTTAAAAGAGCCGGCGTATATGCTATCTCCGATGATGGCTGTTCTGTAGATAATGATGAGTTGATGCGAGAAGCATTTAAGCAAGCAGAACAAGCCGGGCTTTTAACTATTTGTCATTCGGAAGATAAAAAACTTTCGCAAAAAGGTGTAATCAATTTAGGCTTTAACTCTACGCGCTTAGGTTTACGTGGCATATCTAATGCATCAGAATATGCAAGAGTTAAACGGGATATTGAATTAGCACAGCAAGCGAATGCGGCAGTGCATATTGCGCATGTGAGTTGCCGGGAATCCGTAGAGATAATTGCCCAGGCTAAGCAGCAAGGCGTCAAGGTTACCTGCGAAACTGCTCCACACTATTTTGCCCTTACCGAAGATGTGCTCTTAGAATATGACACAAATATGAAAATGAATCCGCCCTTAAGAAGCAGAGAAGATCTGGCGGCAATAAAACAAGGATTAAAAGATGGGATAATTGATGTGATTGCCTCAGACCATGCCCCGCACACCGAGAATGAAAAAGATATTGAGTTTGAACGCGCAGAATTTGGAGTAGTCGGGTTAGAAACCGAACTGTCCGTCAGTATAACCGAACTATTAAATAAGAAAACCTTAAGCTGGTTGGAATTGATTGAAAAGTTTTGTTTAAATCCGGCAAAAATATTAGGATTAGATAGAGGAAGATTAACCCCGGGCAGTATTGCCGATATGATTATAATTTCTGATCAAGAAATCTGGAAAGTTACTAAGCAGAATTTAATTTCTAAATCAAAGAATTCTGCTTTTCTTCAACAGTCTCTAAAGGGATTAATTGATTATACAATTTGTCATGGGAAAGTAATTTATAAAAGATAAGCATGGAATTTATCGCGGATTTTCACATTCATTCTAAATATTCACGCGCCACCAGCCCGGATATGGATATTGCGCATTTGGCGCAGTGGGCAAAATTAAAAGGAATCAGTTTAATGGGTACCGGTGATTTTACGCATCATTTGTGGCTCGAGGAGTTAAAACACACATTAGAAGATTGTGGTAACGGTTTATTTAAATACGCGGATGTTTATTTTATACTTACCGCAGAAATTAGCAGTATTTATTCTAAGGCAGGAAAAGGGTACCGTATTCACAATCTTATTTTTGCCCCTTCTTTTGCCGCGGTAGACAAAATCAACTCTGCCCTGATGAGCCGGGGCGCGAATTTATCTAGCGACGGCCGGCCGATCATCGGCTTGCCTGCTGCGGAGCTGGCGCGGATTGTGTTTGATATTGATGAGAATTGTATGATTGTCCCGGGGCATATTTGGACTCCGTGGTTTAGCCTGTTTGGTTCGATGTCCGGATTTGATAAGATTGAAGACTGTTTTGAAGAACAAACATCTAAAATATTTGCGCTGGAAACCGGACTTAGCAGTGATCCAGCAATGAACTGGCGCTTGAGCGCTCTAGATAAATTTACCTTAATTTCTAATAGTGACGCACATTCTCCGCAGAAAATCGGCCGGGAAGCAAATGTCTTTAACTGTGAATTAGATTATAAAAGTATTCGCGAGATTTTAAAAACTAAAGACAAAAATCGGTTTCTTTATACTATAGAATTTTTTCCGGAGGAAGGTAAGTATCATTTTGACGGACACCGCCTTTGCGGTGTTCGTTGGTCGCCTCAAGAGACTAAAGAACATAATGGAAAATGTTCTAAGTGCGGTAAATCCGTTACGGTGGGCGTAGTTAATCGCGTTGAAAAATTAGCTGACCGGCCGGAAGGTTTTAAGCCGCAGAATGCGATCCCCTTTAAAAATTTAATTCCCTTAGATGAAATCATTGCTTCGGCTAAAGGCTTGGGTAAAGCTTCGGTAATTGTTCAGAGGGATTATCGCCTCTACCTGAGTAATTTTGGTACGGAGTTTGAAATTCTACTTAAGGCCTCTAAAGAGGAATTGCTTAAGGGGCTTTCTCCTAAGGTTGCCGAAGGGGTTTTGCTGGCACGTCAGGGTAAAGTTAACATTAAACCCGGCTATGACGGCGAATATGGTATAATTTCAGTATTTGAAGAGTCTCCTGCAATCAAGAACGAGGAGCAACTGAATTTATTTTAAAAGAGATAAACCCTTATGCCCTTCAACAAGCTTTACTGTAGGGGAGGTTTAAACCTCCCCTACAGTTGAAGTTAGCTCAGGGTAGGGGAATTGAGTATAATTGAAACGCCCCTGTAGCGCAATGGATAGCGCATTAGCCTCCGGAGCTAATGGTACAGGTTCGACTCCTGTCAGGGGCAGTTAATCAGAACTAAGAATTAAGATTAGTGGAGTAAATAACCATAAAAATAGGTTAAAATATAGCTGAAGTGGATTGAATATGCATTATTAATGGTTTAATTGTAGTAAGAGTGGAGCAATGATTATATTTGATATCACGAAAATAGGAGTAATTTAATTATGAAAGCAATCTTATGCTTAGAGGATGGTAAAAGTTTTAATGGCGAAAGTGACTTTAGCGCGGAATGTTTAGGGGAAGTAATTATTAATACTGCGGTAATTGGATATCAGGAGATGATTACGGATCCGGCTAATGCTGAGAAAATTTTGGTATTTACTTATCCTTTAATTGGTAATTATGGGTGTGCTCCCAAATTCAGTGAATCAACAAAAGTATGGGTGGGTGGTTTGGTAATGAAGGAAAAAAGCAAGATTTATTCTAACTGGCAGGCTAAGTCAAGTTTAGATGACTTTCTTAAAGCGCATAAAAAACCAGCGATTTATAATCTCGATACGCGCACTCTCACTGTTCATTTACGGGAGAAAGGGCCGTTAGTGGGAATTATTTCTACGTTGGAGTTTAATCACAAGAAATTGCTGGATAAAATAAACAAATTTAAGCAGCAACCCATAAAAAGTTTGTTGCCTGAAGTATCTAGGCAAAAGTTGGTTTCTCTAGGTAAACCTAAAGGCAAGAAAGTCGCGGTTTTGGATTTAGGCGTAACAGCGGGACTAATCAAACAATTAGAAACATTAGGTTTTTCTCTTAAGGTTTTTCCTTATAATGCCAGTGCTAAGCAAATTTTAGCGATTAAACCCAAAGGTTTGGTGGTCTCTAGCGGCCCGGAAAATGATTGCGGCTTGGAAGCAGTAGCGCAGAATATTCAACCTTTAATTGGAAAACTGCCGATGCTGGGAGTAGCTACAGGAAGCCAGGTTTTAGCTATCGCTTTAGGCGCGCGGCTTACGCGCTTGAAGCTTGGGCATCGCGGAGTAAATTATCCGATCGCCAGGCCCGGCACCTTTAAAGGTGAAATTACGGTTCAAAATCACGGGTATGCTATTGACAATAATTCAATGTGTAAAATAAAAGGAATAAAAGTTACTGCTCATAATTTAAATGATCATACGATAGAGGAAATCGAAAACAAGAAATTAAAGCTTATGGCTGTTGCGTATAATCCTGTAAGCGCGGGGTTTGACCAGGTTAACGCGATATTAATAAAATTTAGTAAACTATTGGAGAAATAAAAATGCCTAGACGTAAAGATTTTAAGAAGGTTTTAATGATTGGTTCCGGGCCAATAGTTATTGGGCAGGCCTGTGAGTTTGATTATTCCGGGAGCCAGGCCTGCAAAGCGTTAAGGGAAGAAGGTTATTTTACAATTTTAGTAAACTCTAATCCGGCAACGATCATGACTGATCCGGGAATGGCGGATGTGACTTATATTGAGCCTTTAAATGTCGAGGTTTTAACTAAGATTATTGCTAAGGAAAGGCCGGATGCGCTCTTGCCTACTCTCGGTGGGCAAACAGCATTAAATTTGGCTTTTTTTCTGATGAAACAGGGGGTACTTAAAAAATATAAAGTTGAATCTATCGGCGCATCAGTTGAAGCGATTGCCTGCGCTGAAGACCGTGACCTTTTTAAGCAAGCCATGCAAGAGATCGGCGTGGATATGCCTAAAAGCGGCATTGCTACTTCGGTTAAAGAGGGAATGAAGATAGGGTTGGGGATTGGTTTTCCTTTAATTTTACGGCCGGCCTATTGTTTAGGCGGGAGCGGAGGCGGGATTGCTTATAATAAAGAAGAATTGGAGAGATTATTATCTAAAGGAATTGAGACTAGCCCGGTACACCAGGTGTTGGTTGAGCAGTCGGTTATCGGCTGGAAAGAGATAGAATTTGAAGTAATGCGTGATTGCGCGGATAATGTAATTATAATCACTTCTATGGAGAATATTGATCCGATGGGGGTGCATACCGGAGACAGTATTGTGGTAGCTCCCGCTCAAACGCTTACCCCCCAGGAATACACTGATTTTGTTTATCTTTGTAAAAAGATTATTCGTAAGATTGGTATTTCCGGCGGTGGAGCGAACATCCAGTTTGGCCAAAATCCAAATAACGGAAAGATTGTGATTATCGAAGTTAATCCCCGGCTTTCGCGTTCTTCAGCTTTGGCCTCTAAAGCTACGGGATTACCGATTGCTCGAGTGGCGACTAAATTAGCGGTAGGTTTAACTTTACCGGAAGTAATGAATCAGGTTACCGGTAAAACTACCTCATTTTTTGAGCCGACAATCGATTACTGTGTGTTTAAAATTTGCCGGTTTACTTTTGAAAAATTTCCTCATGCTGAAAAGGTATTAAATACCTCAATGAAGGCGGTAGGAGAGGCGATGTCGATTGGCAGAAATTTTAAGGAGGCTTTGCAAAAAGGAATGCGTTCGTTAGAAACCAAACGTTTTGGTTTTGGCGCAGATGGTAAAGATAAAATTACCGACGTCATGCTTAAAAATCCGGATGCGCTTTTAGTTAAGCAAATTCTTGATAAGATTCGTATCCCGAATGATGATCGGTTATTTTACTTAAGGTACGCGTTAAAAGCAGGTTTAACGGTGGATGAAATTTTCGCGCTTAGCCATATCGATCGTTGGTTTTTACAAAACATGAAACAATTGGTAGAGCTAGAAGATAAAATTAAAGAACATAGCAATAAGTTGGTAGACGATGATCTAGAGATGCCGGTGGAATTATTAGCGCAAGCTAAAGCGGATGGATTTAGCGATGTCCAACTGGCTTTTCTTTTGAATACTAAGGAGGCAAAGGTGAAACAGTTACGTAAAAAAAGTAACGTAAAAACTGTATATAAATTAGTGGATACTTGCGCGGGAGAATTTAATGCGCGGCAACCATATTTTTATTCGACCCAAGAGACCAAAGATGAAGCGCGTTCGAGCAAGAATAAAAAAGTGGTAATTTTAGGCGGCGGGCCGAACAGAATTGGACAAGGCATTGAGTTTGATTATTGTTGCTGTCACGCTGCCTATGCGCTCAAAGAAGAAGGGGTAGAAAGCATTATGGTTAATTGTAACCCGGAGACGGTTTCCACAGACTATGATACTTCTGATCGGCTTTATTTTGAACCGTTGACCTTTGAAGATATCATGAATATTATTGAGGTGGAGAAGCCTTTGGGTGTGATTGTGCAGTTTGGAGGGCAAACGCCGATTAATCTGGCGGTGGCTTTGCGTCAGGCGGGAGTAAATATTTTAGGCACTAGTTCTGAAAGTATTGATATTGCTGAAGACCGTAAGCGCTTTAAACAGATGATCGATAAACTGGGGCTTTTGCAGCCAAACAGTGGAACGGTTTTTACTTTTGCTGAGGCGAAAAAAGTGGCCAATGAGATTGGTTACCCGGTATTAGTTAGGCCGTCGTATGTTTTAGGCGGCCGGGCAATGGAGATTGTTTATGAGCAAGAGTTATTGGAAAAATTTATCCTGGAAGCGGCTGAGGTTTCCGGAGAACATCCGATATTGATTGATAAATTTTTAGAAGACGCGATTGAGGTGGATGTGGATTTAATCGGAGACGGTGAAACTTTTGTTATCGGCGGGATTATGGAACATATCGAGCAGGCCGGAGTGCATTCCGGTGACGCGGCGATGTCTTTACCGACATATACATTGGGCCCAGATATTTTGAAAAAATTAAGAGAGGCATCCTATAGGTTAGCTAAAGAGTTAAATATTATTGGCTTAATGAATGTGCAGTACGCGGTTAAAGACGCCAAAGTTTATGTATTAGAGGTTAACCCGCGCGCCTCCCGCACTGTGCCTTTAGTTTCTAAAGTTATCGGAGTGCCTTTAGCCAAACTGGCGACTAAAATTATGTTAGGCAAGAAACTTAAGGATTTAGGTTTTACCGATGAAGTAATCCCGCCGTATGTGGCAGTAAAAGAATCCGTATTTCCTTTTAACCGTTTTCCGGGGGTCGATGTAATGCTGGGCCCGGAGATGAAATCTACCGGCGAAGTTATGGGAATTGATATGGATTTTGCCAGCGCTTATATTAAAAGTCAGATTGCCGCGGGGCAAAAAGTCCCTAAAAGCGGTAATGTTTTTATTTCGGTGCATGACCGGGATAAAAGAGACATCGTGTTTATTGCGAAGAAACTAAAAGATTTGGGTTTTAATATTATTGCTTCCAGCGGCACAGCGTCAGTTTTAGAGAAAAATAATATACCTGCTAAGGTTCTACCTAAAATTAGCGAAGGTCGGCCAAATATCCTGGATTTGATGAAGGACGGCAAAATCCAAATGGTGATTAATACTCCTTCCGGCAGGATACCGCGCCAGGATGAAGTAAAAATCCGCTCCCAGGTTATTCTTTATAATATACCTTATACCACCACGATTTTTGGCGCGCAGGCCACGGTTAATGGTATTGAGATGTTGATTAAAAAAGATTTAGGGGTGAAATCATTACAAGAGTACCATAAAATGAAATGTAAAAAGGTAAAAATAGACTAACCGCCTCGATGCCAGAATTACCCGAAGTTGAGACAATCAAAAATGATCTGTGTAAGACAGTCTGTGGTAAGAAGATTGTCCGGGTACTGATACATAATTCTAAGGTGGTCCGCCAGCCAGCTCCGGCAGTATTCAAAAAATCATTAGCCGGGGTGAGTATTGAGCGTATTTTTCGTCGGGGGAAGCTTTTGATTTTAGAGCTATCCAACGGTAAATTTCTGACAGTGCATTTTAAAATGACCGGACAACTTGTGCTGCGGCAATCTCTTCCTGCCGTAAAGAAGTTATTGGCTGCGGTGGCAGTAGGTAAAAACATCTGTCGGGTGACTTTTTGCCTTAGTTCCGGCATGATCTTGGATTTTAATGATCAGCGTTTATTTGGAGAATTGCGTTTGATTGATGATTGGAAAAAGTTAAAATTTATTCAGTCGCTCGGCCCGGAACCATTTGATTTGACTTTTGCGGATTTTAAAGATATGCTTTTTAAAAGAAAAACTGAAATTAAACCTTTATTGCTGGATCAGACATTTATTTCCGGGATTGGTAATATTTATGCCGCGGAAATTTTATTTCGCGCTAAAATTAATCCTCAAAGTTCGGCGCAAAGCTTAGTAAAAGAGGAGCAACTCCATCTTTACAAAGAAATACAAAAAGTATTAAAGAGCGCGATTAAGCATGGGGGATCTTCAGTAGATGATTATGTGCGAGTTTCCGGGAAAAATGGAGACTACGCGCGTTTTCATCAGGTTTATGGGCGGCAAGGTAAACCTTGTTTTGTCTGCGCAGGTTTAATTCAGAGGGTTGCGCAAGGAGGAAGAGGTACATATTTTTGCCCCCGGTGTCAACCCCGTTAGAAGTCCGCACCTAAGGTGCGGCAGTCATCGTTGGTGCCTTACTTTTAACGGGGTCAACCTGGGCATTTTCCGCGTTTAACAGAATTAGAAAAGGAAAGAAGAAAGTGAAGAAGCGTCTCAAGGTTAACGGGATAATTATGGGTTTTTCGGCTTTGGCGATTGTTTTTTTCCCCAGGTTTTTTTTGCGGTTCGCGAATTCTGAAAGTATTCAGGAAACGATTTTAGAGGCTTTGGGTTTTGCATTTATTTTGTTAGGACAAATTATTCGAGTTTCAGCGCGAGGGTATAAAGCCGAGCATTCTTTGGATAGCCGGGCATTAATCCAGGGCGGGCCCTATCAGGTGGTACGCAACCCGATGTACCTAGGGATATTTTTGATTGGCCTGGGGGTGGTATTGGCGGTATTTAGGTGGTGGGCAGCCGCAGTTTTTACCGCAGTTTTTATTATTCGCTATATTTTACTTATTTATCAGGAGGAAAAAAAGTTGTGCTTAATGTTTCCGCAGGCCTATCCGGAGTATTGCCGCAAAGTCCCCCGGCTTTTTCCCGCATTATCCAGTATTATTAAGTTGGAGATTAGCGAATATTTGCCGATTAGAATAATTTGGTTTAAAAAAGAAATTGGTTCGATCGTAACGCTGCTTTTACTTACTTTGACAGTATGGTCTTGGGAGAAGATTGCTCAAGAAGGAATGGGGGGTTATTTTCAACAATCCGCGTGGATATTTTTGACATTTATTTTATTTACAGTTTTTGTATTTTTGCTTAATAACAGGAGATCTAAATAAGATAAAAATGGCGCAAATTAAAGTTAAAATAATTTCTAACAGTAGGTTGAGCGGGAATTATTGGTATTTAGAATTTGAGTCTGGTTTAATCGCTCAACATGCTATTGCCGGGCAATTTGTAAATATCAAAGTGATTGATGGTTTGGAGCCATTGTTAAGAAGGCCACTAAGTATTCATGCGGTTAAGGGGAAGAAAGCCGGAGTTATTTATGAAATTCTTGGTAAGGGCACGCAGATTTTATCGACTAGAAAACCCGGTGAATTTTTGGATATCCTTGGCCCCTTAGGTAACGGATTTAATTACCTAGCACCTAAAGCCCAGCACCTAACGCCTATTCTGATTGCCGGGGGGATGGGGGTTGCGCCGATGGTATTTTTGGCGGAAAAATTAAAATTAAGTAAGCCGCTAGTTTTAATTGGAGCTCGCTCCCAGAATCAAATTATTTGTCTGAAGGAATTTAAGGCTTTGGGTTGCGAGGTTGAATTAGCTACTGACGATGGTTCTGTTGGATTTAAGGGGCGGGTTACGGATTTATTAAGAATTGTTTTGGAGCGGATCCCATTAGAAACAAGACAAAAGAGACGCTCCGCGGTTGCCTCCGGCAACCTGTTTTTAACGGGGCAAGCTAAGCGAGTAGAATTATTTTCTTGCGGGCCGCATCCGATGTTAAAAGCGGTTGCTCAGATTGCCGGTGAGCATAAAATTAATGCGCAGCTTTCTTTAGAGGAACATATGGCTTGCGGAATAGGGGCTTGTTTAGGTTGCGTGGTGGCGACTAAAGCCGGCTATAAAACCGTTTGTAAAGATGGCCCGGTTTTTTCTAGCGAGGAGTTAGTATGGTAAAACAGAAACTGCCAAATTTAAACGTAAAAATAGGAAGCCTGAATTTAAAAAATCCGGTGATGGTGGCCTCCGGGACCTTTGGTTATGCGCGGGAGTTTGAGGATTTTATGGATTTAAAAAAATTAGGCGCGATTGTTACTAAAACAATTACGCTTAAGGCGCGTCAAGGAAATCTTGTTCCGCGTACCTGTGAAACTCCGGCCGGCATGCTTAATTCTATCGGCCTGGAGAATCCCGGTATTGATAGATTTATCCAGGAGAAACTTCCTTTCTTGCGGAAGCTGGGAATTCCGGTGATTGTCAGCATTGCCGCCGAAGAAACTCCGGATGAATTTGCTATTTTAGTTAAAAAATTAGATCAGATTGCCGAAGTATCCGCGCTCGAATTAAATATATCCTGCCCTAACCTACAGAAGAACAAACTGATTTCTCAGGATGTCAAGGATACCTTAGAATTAGTCAGCGCAGTACGCAAACTTACGTCAAAATGTTTAATTGTTAAATTGTCTCCGAGCGTGACTTCGATTACGCAGATCGCTTTGGCTGCGCAGAGTGGGGGTGCGGATGCAGTGGCCTTAATTAATACGTTGGGTGGCATGAGTATAGATGTGCATAAACGTACTCCTAAATTAGGCGCTTGGGTGGGTGGTTTGAGCGGCCCGGCAATCAGGCCGGTAGCGGTGAAGATGGTTTGGGAGGCGTATAATAAGATTAAGATTCCCATTATTGGTATGGGTGGTATAATGGATACGGAAAGTGCCTTAGAGTTTTTTATTGCCGGAGCCACGGCGATCAGTGTGGGAACAGCAAATTTTATTAATCCTCAAACTAGCCAAGAGATAATTACTGGTTTAGAG
>Ga0268280_1001880_pt1 | contig 13108 bp, 8 predicted proteins | sample saktaG_9_FD_190139 | JGI IMG/M metagenome (GOLD analysis project Ga0268280, IMG submission 190139) | Saline water microbial communities from Sakinaw Lake, British Columbia, Canada - sak_2011_5_24_40m | ecosystem: Environmental > Aquatic > Non-marine Saline and Alkaline > Saline ...
CAGGACCTTGCCGACGGCGTTTTCGCTCCCGAAATATTTTTCGGCCATTTCCTCCGTCAGGAGGACCGAATAAGGATCGGCCAGGGCCGTGGCCGGGTCGCCCTGGGACAGGGGGAACGAGAACATCTCCAGGAATGCGGGGTCGACGGCGCGGACGCTGTCCTCGAAAAAGGCCTTTTCCCCGAACCGGAAAAGCTGACCGTTGTACCACACGACGCGGGTCGCCTCGGCGATCTCCGGAATTTCCGTCTTCAGGGCAGGAGCCAAAGGATGCGGGGTGACGGTCACGTGGTAAACCCGGCCCGAATAGGACTGGTTCTCCTCCACGCGGTAGAGGTCGGCCGCTTTCTCGTGGAACCGGTCGAAGCTCAATTCATCGGCGACCCAAAGGGCGATCATCAGGCAACAGGCCATGCCGAGGGCCAAGCCGGCGATATTGATGAACGAATACCCTGCGTGGCGGCGGATATTCCGGATAACGATCTTGAGGTAGTTTTTCAACATGACTCCGGCTCCTTTTCGAGGTTGCGCGTCTCTCCCGTCAACCGGTTAGACGCACGCCGCGGGGAATTAGTTTACATCCGAAGGCATTTTGTCCGCTCCGGCTTTTCCCGGGCCCGCTCCAAAGTCCTTGAATTCCCCGGCCCCGGCTCACTACAATAGGGCCTCGCGAATCACTTGAAGGAGAAGGTCATGAAAAGAGCCCTCGGCATCGCCACCGTCATCTTCTGTTTTCTCAGTCTCGCCCAGGCCGGCTTGGCCGCCGGCCGGAACGGCTATTACCGTTTCCCGGCCATCTACAAGGATGTCATCGTCTTCACCTCCGAGGGCGACCTCTGGACGGTCGATGTCCAAGGGGGAACCGCCCGCCGCCTGACGACCGGGAGCGGCCTCGAAGCCTATCCCGCTATTTCCCCCGACGGCGCGACCGTCGCCTTCTCCGCCGATTACGAGGGCCCGACCGAGGTCTACACCATGCCCCTCTCCGGGGGCCTCCCCGTCCGTCGCACCTTCGCCGGGCAGACGGCGACCGCCGTCGGCTGGACCCCCGAAGGGAAGATCATCTACGCGACCCAGAAATATTCGACCCTGCCCAACACCCAGCTCGTCATCCTCGACCCGGCCTCGAACGCCGAAACCCTTCTGCCGCTCAATCAGGCCGCCGACGGTTCATTCGACCCCTCCGGCAAAACCCTATTCTTCACCCGGCTTCCGTTCCAGGGCAGCTACACGAAACGCTATCAGGGCGGCACGGCCCAGAACCTTTGGGCGTTCGTACTCGGCGGCGCCGAAGCCGTGCCCCTGACCCCCGACTATGCCGGGACGAGCAAGAACCCGATGGTCTGGCAGGACCGCGTGTACTTTCTGAGCGACCGCGACGGCACCATGAACATCTGGTCCATAGGCCTCAAGGGCGGCGATTTTAAGCAACATACTTTCCATAGCGGTTTCGACGCGAGCTCGCCGAGCCTCGACGCCGGCCGCATCGCCTATCAGCTCGTGGCCGACCTCCATGTCTTCGATATCGCCTCGGGCAAAGACGCCAAGATCGCCGTCACCCTGCCCTCGGATTTCGACCAGATGCGCGAGAGATGGGTGACGAGTCCCATCAACTACCTGACCTCGGCCCACGTCTCCCCCACCGGCGACCGCGCCGTTTTCGTCTCGCGCGGCCATGTCTTCGTCGCTCCCGTAGGAGACGGTCGCTGGGTCAGGGTCAGCCGCAAGGACGGAGTCAGGGCCCGCGCGGCGCGCTTCCTCGGCGACGGCAAGAGCCTCATGGTCCTCTCCGATGAGACCGGCGAGTGGGAATTCCACCGCTTCTCGGCCGACGGGCTGGGTCCGGCCGAGCAGATGACGACCGGAGCCAAAGTCCTCCGTTTCGACGGCGTCCCTTCGCCCGACGGCCGCTGGATCGCCTTCTCCGACAAGGACTACCAGCTCTGGCTGTTCAACGTCGCCAAGAAAGCCTTGACACGGATCGCCGTCTCCGGTGTCGGCATGTTCGAGGACCTGGCATGGTCTCCCGACAGCCGTTGGCTCGCCTACGTCCAGGGAGCCAACAACGAATTCAGCCAGGTCATGCTTCTAGAGGCGGAAACGGGCCGAACGACGCAGCTCACCAACGACCGTGTCGATTCCACCAACCCGGCCTGGAGCCCCGACGGCAAGTGGCTTTATTTCCTGTCGGACCGCTGGTTCCGCAGCGCCGTGGGCAGCCCCTGGGGACCTCGCCAGCCCGAGCCCTACTTCGACAAGACCACCAAGATCTACGCCCTGGCCCTGACGACGAAAGCGACATTCCCCTTCGCCCCGGCCACGGAGCTCCAGGCCGAGGCCAAAGACAAGACGGACGAAAAGCCCGCCAAGGGAACACCGGCCAAGGGGGAACCGTCGGCCGATAAGCCGGCCCCGTCGGTCAAGGTCGAGATCGACCTGGCCGGCATCCAGGACCGGGTCTTCGAACTCCCGCTCCCCGCGAGCGTTTATTCGGAACTCGCCGTAGGAGAAAAGGCCCTGTTCTTCATCGATCGCGAATCGCGCGCCGCCGGCCAGCCCAAGCTCCAGGCCGTCGAGATCAAGAACCGCAACCTCCAGGCCAAGACCCTCGTCGAGGGCGCCCGGAGTTTCGAGCTCTCGGCCGACGGCAAGAAGATGGCCATCCGGAAGGGCAACGACTTCTACGTCATCGACGCCGGAACGGCCCAGCCGACCCAGGCGACCCTCGCCGAGAGGCGCGTCGACTTCTCCCGCTGGACGTTCTCCATCGACCCGCGGGAGGAATGGCGGCAGATGTTCCTCGACGCCTGGCGGATGGAACGGGATTATTTTTACGACCGGAATCTCCACAACGTCGATTACGCGGGCCTCCTCGAACGGAACCGGCTGTTCGTCGACAGGGTCAGCGACCGCGCCGAGCTCAACGATCTCCTAGCCCATCTCGTCGGCGAGCTCTCGGCCCTGCACACGTTCGTCCGCGGCGGCGATCAGAGGCAGCCCGGGGACAGAGTCGCGCCCGGCTCGCTCGGGGCGCGGCTCGTGCGCGACGAAGCCAAGGGAGGCACCCGCATCGAGCACATCTTCCGGGCCGACCCGGAATATCCCGAGCGCATGTCCCCCTTGGGGAAGCCGATGTCGGCGATCCGGGAGGGCGAAATCATCGCTTCGATCAACGGTGTTCCGACGCTGAGCGTTCCCGACCCATCCCTCCTCCTGCGGAACACGGCCGGCCAACAGGTCCTCCTCGAGGTCAAGCCGCCGGCCGGGGGCCCCGTCCGCAAGGAGATCGTCGTTCCCATCACCGCCGGCGCCGAGTCCGACCTTCGTTACGCGGAATGGGAATACACCCGGCGGCTCGAAGTCGAAAAGGCGGGGAAAAGCGAGATCGGCTACGTCCACCTGCGGGCCATGGGCGGCGACAATTATACGGAGTGGGTCAAGAATTTTTACCCGGTTTTCGACCGCAAGGGCTTGATCATCGACGTCCGCCACAACCGCGGCGGAAACATCGACTCCTGGATCCTGGAGAAGCTCATGCGCCGGGCCTGGTTCTACTGGCAGGGCCGGGTCGGCAACCCGACCTGGAACATGCAGTACGCCTTCCGCGGCCACATGGTCGTCCTCTGCAACGAGCGCACGGCATCCGACGGGGAGGCCTTCAGCGAAGGCTTCCGACGGCTGGGACTGGGCCAGGTCATCGGAACGAGAACCTGGGGCGGCGAGATCTGGCTGAGCTCGTCCAATGTCCTCGTCGACCGCGGGCTGGCCTCGGCCGCCGAAACCGGCGTCTACGGACCGGAAGGGATTTGGCTCATCGAGGGCCACGGCGTCGACCCGGACATCGTCGTAGACAACCTGCCGCACGCGACGTTTGAGGGACGGGACGCACAGCTCGAGGCCGCCGTCAAGCACCTCCAGGAACTTATCGCCAAGGATCCGGTCGAGGTGCCCAAGCACCCGCCCTATCCGGACAAGCGGAAATAAAAACTGAGGATCTCCATGAACGCGCTCAAGCGAACCTCGACGATCATCATCCTGGCCGCGCTCTGCGGCCTGGCCCCGTTCTCTCCGGCCGCGCTCCCCGAAGGGCCGAAAGCCGGCGACCTGATACTGGGCGGACCGCTCTCGTCCACCGACATCCGGGAGGTGATCCGAAAGATCGACGAGATGTATCGCAGTCGTTCGAGCGCGGCCACTCTCGAAATGGAGATCGTGACCCCGCACTGGCAGAGGACGCTCAAGATGCGCGTCTGGTCGGAGGGGATGGACAAAACGTTCGTCCGCATCGATGAACCCCTCAAGGAGAAGGGCGTCGCGACACTGAGGATCGGCAACGACATGTGGAACTACCTCCCCAAGACCGGCAAGGTGATCAAGGTCCCCCCGTCGATGATGATGGGCTCCTGGATGGGGTCCGACTTCACGAACGACGACCTGGTCAAGGAATACACGTTCGTCGACGACTACACGTTCGAGCCGGCGACCGTAGAAAACCCGGAGAGCGGCGTCGTTTACATCAAGTGCACGCCCCGGGAAGGCGTTCCCGTCGTTTGGGGGTCGGTCTTGATCGAGGCCCGGGAATCGGACGCCATCCCCCTCCGAGAGAGATACTACGACGGAACGGGCCGGCTCATGCGCGAGATGGTCTTCAAAGATGTCGGAAGCCTCGGCGGACGCGTCATCCCGAAGACCCTCGAGCTCGTTTCCGCGACGAAGGCCGGCCAGCATACGGTCCTCCGCTACACGGAGGCCTCCTTTGACAAACCCCTCGACCCTGCTATTTTCTCGCTGAGGAACCTGCGTTCGGGAGATTGACCCTTGTTCCTGATCAAGATGGCCGTCCGGAACATCTTCAGGCAGAAAAGGAGGACCATCCTCACCGGGCTGAGCATGTTCGGCGGGTTCGTGCTCGGGTCCTTCTTCATCGCTTGGGCGGACGGGACCTACAACGGTATCATCGACATGTTCACCCGAACCCGGCTCGGCCACATCCAGATCCACGCGGGGGATTATCTCGACCAGCCATCCCTCTATAAAACGATCGACGACCTGGCGAAGATCGGCCCCGTCATCGAAGCCGTCAAAGGGGTCGAGAGCTGGGCCCCCCGGGTCGATTTCGGCGGGCTCGTTTCCGTGGGAGATAAGAGCGCCGGGGCCCGGTTGACGGGCATCGACCCCGCCCGGGAGAACGAAACCACTCACTTCGACAGGAGGATCGTCGAAGGCCGGGCTTTCTCGCTTGCCCCCTCGCACGAAGCCGTCATCGGGAGCGGCCTGGCCAAAAACCTCGAAGCCGGCATCGGCGGGTCCCTCGTCGTCCTGTCCCAGGCCGCTGACGGTTCGATGGCCAACGACGCCTACCGGATCGTGGGGATTGCCACGACCGGGGACGAGATGACCGACCGGACATCCGTCTACCTCCATTGGAAAGACGCCCAGGACCTCATGGTCCTGGGAGATCGGGTCCACGAGATCGCCGTCGTCGTCGACAGCCTTTCAGCCGGCCCCTGGGTCACGCGGCTCCTCAGGGAGAGGCTCGGCGACCCGAAGCTCTCGGTCGAGCCGTGGCAGGTCTTCGCCCGGAGCTTCTATAACGCCATGAAGGCCGACAAGGAAGGCATGTGGATCACGCTCCTCGTCGTCATCCTCATCGTGGCCGTCGGGGTCCTGAACACGGTGCTCATGGCCGTCCTGGAGCGACGGCGGGAATACGGCCTGCTCAAGGCCGTGGGGACCCGCCCGCGCCAGGTCTTCGAGATAGTCATGATGGAGGCGGCGTTTCTGGCCGTCGTCTGCATCCTCCTGGGAAGCGTCGTCGCCCTGATCCTGAATTCCTACGTCTCCGCGCACGGGATCCGTCTCTCCGAGCCGATCTCCTACGGAGGGATCAAGTTGGCGTCCATGAACACGGAACTCAACCTGCGGAGCTTTCTCATCCCGGCCCTGACCGTGCTGGCGACGGCCGGCCTGGCCGCCCTTTTTCCGTCCCTTAAGGCGGCCCGGACCGTCCCGGCGAAAACCATGAGGATGCACTAGGCCGGCCATGCCGAGAACAGGGTTCTTCATCAAGCTGGCCTGGCGGAACATGTTGAGGAACAAGCGCCGTTCGGCCATCGCCGCGAGCGCCATCGGCATCGGATTGGCCGCTCTCATTTTCACCGACGCCTTCATCGCCGGGATGAAGAACAACATGATCCATACGGCCACCGCCTCGTTCCTCGGCGAAGGCCAGATCCACGCCCGGGGATTCCGTACGACCCAGGCCCCGGAATTGACGATCCGCGAGCTGGCCCAAGTGACAAAGAAGCTGAAGGACGAGCGGCGGATCGGCCATTTCGCCTTAAGGACGGTGGCCTCCGGGATGGCCACGTCGCCGGCCGAAGCCCGGCCGGTTATGATCTACGGAGTGGACCCTGAGAACGAACGATATCTTTCCCAGGTGGACGACACGATCAAAGAGGGTGATTTCTTCACGGGAGAGGACCTCCGGGAGCTGGTCATTGGCGCCAAGCTGGCCAAGGACCTCCAGGCCGGGCTCGGAAGCTGGATCGTCCTGACGTGCTCCACAGCGGGCACGGGGGAGATCTCCCAGGAGCTCTTCCGGATATCCGGGATCTACGAATTCGGCATCCCCGAAATGGACGGCGGCATGGCTTTCATTCGCCTCGGAATGGGTCAGAGGATGCTCGGCGCCGGCACCGAAGTTCACGAGATCGCCCTGAAGTTCGTCGACTCCCGGGACGCCGGCCGGAAGGGGTTGACCCTCTGGCAAGACCTGTCCGCGGCCGGCAACGAAGCCCTGCCGTGGACGGAACTTCTCCCCCAGCTCAAAGGCGTATTCGACATGACCTCGGCCTTCCTGGCCGTGACGGGCCTCATCCTCTTCACCATCGTGACGTTCGGCATCGTCAACACCCTGTTCATGTCTTTCTACGAGAGGATGTTCGAGTTCGGGGTCCTTCGCGCCGTCGGCACGAGGCCTTCCGCCATGAGAAAGCTGGTCCTCTTCGAAGCCGGGGCCCTGGCCGTGCTGAGCCTCGGCCTGGGCACCATCCTCGGCCTCGCGCTGACCGCCGTGGCCGCGAGGACGGGGATCGATTACCGGGGCATCGAATTCGCCGGCGCCACCGTCCGGGACCTGATCTATCCGCAACTCTCCGGACGGCAGTTCTTGATCTATCCGGCCGCCGTATTTATCTTCACGCTTGTCGTGGCTCTTTATCCGGCCCGGGCGGCCGGCAAGCTCAACGTGGCCGAAGCGCTGCGCCGGAGCCTCTGAAATGGAGGATCGCATGGAACCCATCATTCGCGCCGAGCAGGTCCAGAAAAAATACAGGGAGGACGGCAACGTGGTCGACGCTCTTCAAGGCATCGACCTGTCCGTTCGGGCCGGAGAGTTCTCAGCCATCGTCGGCCCCTCGGGATCCGGCAAGACGACTTTCCTCAACGTCATCTCGGGTCTCGACACCCTGGACGGAGGCCGGGTGTGGCTCGGCGGGAAGCTCATCTCGGCCATGACCGGGTCCGAGCTGTCCGACTTCCGGCGCGACAACATCGGTTTCATCTTCCAGGCCTACAACCTGATCCCCGTCCTGACAGTGGAGGAGAATATCGAGTACATCATGCTCCTCCAGGGCGTGCCGCGCGAGGAGCGCCGCCGCCGGGTCGAGGACATGCTCGGCGAGGTCGGCCTGTCCGGAATGCAGGACCGCCTCCCCACGCGTCTTTCGGGAGGACAGCAACAGCGGGTCGCGATCGCCCGGGCCATGGTCTCGCGGCCCCAGCTGATCCTGGCCGACGAGCCCACGGCCAACCTCGATTCGAGGACCGGCGCCGACCTCGTCGACATGATGGCGGTTCTCAACCGGAAGACGGGCATGACCTTTATCTTTTCGACCCACGACCGGATGATCATGGAACGGGCGCACCGGGTCATCACTCTCAAGGACGGCCGGGTCGAAGGGGATGAGTCAAAAGGGCCATGATCAAGCGGGCCGTCGCCGTCGTTCCGCTGCTCATCGTCCTGTCGTCGATCGCCGCGGAAAATCCCGCGGGGGCCGTTTCGTTCAACGGTTCCGTCAAGTCCTTTTTCTCCCTCTACGCCTTCAGTCAAAGGTCCACGGCCTGGTTCGGGCTGGGCCGTCCGACCTTGGTTTCCCTCGACAACCGCTTTCGCTTCAAGCTCGCGGCATCCCCGGCCAAAGCCCTGGACTTCGACATCGCCTACGAACTGGTCCCCCGAGTCCAGGCCCCGGCCCTGTTCAGCCTCGACCCTTTTGGCATGGGCCCAAGCACGGGAGAGTACCGCGCCGCGGACCTCCGGCCCTGGCTTTACCCGGCCCATTCCGAGCCGACGGGCAGCTTCGGACTGGCCCATAACCTCGATAGATTTTCGATCACGCTGAAATTTTCGACGGCCGACATCACCATCGGCCGTCAAGTTGTCGCTTGGGGCGGGGCCCGGATCATCAACCCGACGGACGTCATCCTGCCCTTCACTTTCAACGAGCTGGACAAGGAGGAACGTACCGGGGTGGACGCCGTTCGGCTGAGGATTCCCCTGGGGACCATGAGCGAGCTCGATACGGGTGTCGTCCTGGGCCGGGGCTTCAGTTTGAAAGACGGAGCCGCGTTCATCAGGGGCCGGTTCTCTCTAGCGGGGACGGACGCGGCCCTCCTCCTTCTCGGTTTCAAGCTGCACCTGCTGATCGGCGTGGACCTGGCCCGGACGGTCGGAGGCGCCAGCCTCTGGTTGGAAGGCGCCTATGTCAAGGCGGGCGCCTTCCGGCTTGAGCCGGATCCCGGCGACCGGGATTATTTCCGGCTGTCCTGCGGGGCCGACCATGGGCTCGGGAAGAACTCGTACGTTTTCATCGAATACCACTTCAACTCGGCCGGGGGCCGGACCGCTTCGGACTACGCCGGCCAAACGGCGACGGCCGCGTACCGCGACGGCGCCGTCTATCTTCTGGGCCGCCATTATCTGGGGGCAGGCCTCAATACCCAGCTGATGCCCCTGCTCCCCGTCACCGGGCTGGTCCTCTGGAACGTCGGCGACGGATCGTTGACGGCGTTCATCCAGGGCGAGTACAACGTCGCCGAGAATATCTATCTTGCGGCCGGATTCCAGATCGGCGGGGGGCGGGGACCGGAAGTCCCCGTCGATCCCTTTCCCCCGCCGGGGCTCGGGATCCGTTCCGAATTCGGCCTCTACCCGAGCCTCTTCTTCGCCGCGCTCCGGATCTACTTCTGAGCCCGGAGCCGTTTATTCTTGACATCCGGCCTGGCCCGGAAATATCATCACTTCGATCTAAACGAAATCCGATCCATAATCATCCGGGAGGATATCCATGTTTGAACAAGCACGACGGAATTGCCGAAGAGCGCGATCCTGGGCGATCGCCGGGACAGCACTCCTTCTATTTGTAGCGGGCATCGGCCCGGCCTATGCGCAAACCGTGACCCCCGAGCTCTACCAGAGCCTCAGGTACCGCTATATCGGTCCTCCCGGAAACCGCGCCGCGGCCGTCGTCGGCGTCCCCGGGGACCCGCTGACGTATTACGTCGGCGCCTCGTCGGGCGGCGTGTTCAAGTCATCCGACGCCGGCACGTCCTGGGAGCCCGTCTTCGACGACCAGCCGGCCCAGTCCATCGGCGCCCTGGCCGTCGCCTGGTCCGACCCCAACGTCGTCTGGGCGGGAACGGGAGAAGCCTTCGTCCGCAGCAACATCTCCATCGGCAACGGCGTCTACAAATCAACCGATGCCGGACGGACATGGAAACACATGGGCCTCGAAAAGTCAGGAAGGATCGGCCGCGTGGCCATCGACCCGCGCGATCCCGACGTCGTCTTCGTCGGCGCCATGGGGCACTGTTACGGCCCGCAGAAAGAGCGTGGTGTCTATCGGACAAAGGACGGCGGCGAGACCTGGAAGCAAGTCCTTTTCGTGGACGAGAACACCGGCTGTTTTGAGATCGCCATGGACATGAAGAACCCGCGGATCCTGTTCGCCGGCATGTGGCCCCTCGTCATCCGGACCTGGGGCCGGGAGAGCGGCGGCCCGAACGGCGGCGTCTGGAAGTCGACCGACGGCGGCGACACCTGGAGGCGGCTCACCGGCCATGGGCTGCCCGAACCGCCGGTCGGAAAGATCGGTCTGGCCGTCTCGTACAGCAATCCCGACGTCGTCTACGCTTTGATCGAAACCGGCTCTCCCAACCGCGGCGTTCTCTGGCGCTCGGAAGACGGCGGCGAGAACTGGCAGCTCAGGAGCTACAATCGCCTGCTCAACGAGCGGTCGCACTATGCGTCCCGGATCATGGTCAATCCCGGCGACGAGGACGAAGTCTATTTCGCGGCCAACAGCATCAGCCGCACGCTCGACGGCGGCTACGATTCCGACGTCGTGGATTGGAGCGGCGATACCCACGATCTGTGGGCCGACCCCAAGAACCCCGACCGGCTGATGCTCAGCGACGACGGCGGCGGGGCCATCACGCTCAACCGCGGACGGACTTGGCAGCGCATCGAGCTGCCGATCGCCCAGATGTATCATGTCGCGGTGGACAGCCAGGTCCCCTATTACGTCTACGGCGGCATGCAGGACGGCATGGCCCACAAGGGGCCTAGCACCGGCGGGCTTAGGGGAGGATGGGGCAGTTCCGCGTCTTCGCAGTGGCAGTCGACGGCCGGAGGCGAATGCGGCTTCATCGTGCCCGACCCGGTCGATCCGAACATCGTCTGGGGAGGGAGCTACAACGCCGACCTCCAGCGGGTCGACTACCGGACCGGCCATATCACCACGGCCAAGGTCTGGCCGGAGTCGATCTACGGCTCGAACGCGGCGGCGGCCAAGTACCGTTTCCAGTGGACCTTCCCCATCGCCATCTCCCCGCACGACCACAACACCGTCTACGTCGGAAGCCAGTTCGTCCACCGCACGTCCGACGGCGGAAAAACATGGGACATCATCAGCCCCGACCTGACCACGAACGACCCGAAACTGCTCGGTCCCTCGGGCGGTTTGACGCTCGACAACCTGGCCGTCGAATACGGCTGCGTCGTCTTCGCCATCGCCGAATCCCCCTTGGAAAAGGGCTGCATCTGGGCAGGGACGAACGACGGTCTGGTCCAGTTGACGAGAGACGGCGGGAAGACCTGGGCCAACGTCACCCGCAGCATCCCGAACCTGCCGCCCCTCGGCACGGTCAGCAACGTCGAGCCGTCCCGCTATGAAGCGGGTACTTGCTACATCACGGTCGATTTCCACCAGGTGAACAACCGCGACCCTCATGTCTATAAAACTGCGGACTTCGGCAAGACCTGGGTCTATCTGGGCGCGGATATCCCCAAGACGGTTTTTTCCTACTGCCACTGGGTTCACGAAGATCCGGTCCGGAAGGGGATGCTCTTCCTGGGCACGGAAAACGCGATCTATCTCAGCTTCAACGACGGTCGGAACTGGCTGCCCATTCAGAACAACCTCCCCCACGCGCCCGTCCATCACATGGTCGTCCAACAACATTTCAACGACCTGGTCGTCGGCACCTACGGCCGGGGATTCTGGATCATGGACGACATCACGCCCCTCCAGCAGTTGACGGACGACGTCCTCAAGTCCGAGGCGCACCTGTTCAAGCCCCGCCCCACCTACCGCCTGCACGACGTCGCCGGAGGCGCGCCGGGATCGACCCGGGCTTATATCAATTACTACCTCAAGAACGTCCCGGGTGGGCCCGTGAGCATCGTCCTTCTCGACAAGGACGGCCGCGAAGTCGCCCAGATGGCCGGGACGGCTAAGCCCGGAATCAATCGCGTGACCTGGAATCTCAGGTACCCCGGAGCACGAGTGGCCAAGCTCCGCACCAAGCCGCCGGGCAATCCCCATGTCGTCGAGGAAAAACGGTTCCATCTTCAATGGGAGAGGGAAGGCTGGTATCCGATCCAGAGCTGGGGCACGGACTCCGGTTTCCGCGGCTTCCTGGCGGCGCCGGGGACCTATACGGTCAAGTTGAGCGTCGGAGGCAAGGAATTCGCAGAAAAGCTCGAGGTCCGCAAGGACCCCCGTTCGGCCGGGACGGTCGGCGACATCAAGGCCCAGACGGAGATGCAGATCGAGATCCGGGAAGACCTCAACGCCGCCTCGGACATGATCAGCCAGATCGAAGGAATGAAAAAACAGCTCTTCGACATCCGTGACGCCGCCGGGAAGGACGCGAAACTCGCCGGGGCCGTCACCGATCTCGTGAAAAAAATGCAGGCGGTGGAGGACGGGCTCTTCCAGCCGACGATCGCCGAGGGCGACACGAAATCGTTCCGCGATCCGCAGAAGGTCTACGAAAAGCTGTCCGTCCTGGCCGGGGACCTCTCCGGAAGCGTCGACTTCGCCCCGAACAAGCAGCAGCGCGATGTATTCGCCGTGCTCAAGGAACGGCTGGCGGCGCAGAAGCAGCTTTTCGACACGCTGGTCAAAACCGATTTGGCCGCTTTCAACAAGCTCCTCATCGAAAAGGGAGTGGCCGGGATTGTCGTGCCCGCGCTAAAATAGCCCGGGCCGCGGGCGGCCATTAGAGGGTCAGGGTCGTGAACGAGAGCTCATTGGACTGGGGTAGCAGCTCGTCGTCGCCGAGGCCGTCCTCGACGAAGATCTGGATGACGTCACGGAGGTTGGCCAGCGCCGCCTCGTAGGTCGCTCCCCGGGCCCGGCAGTCCAGGAATTCCGGACAGACAGCCGCCCAGCCCTCATCGTCACGGATGACATAAACAGAAAAACGATAGCCGTTCATTTCAGCCTCCGTTTCGCTCGGACAAGAACGGGGACACGTCCCAATTTCGGAGAAATTGGGGCATGTCCCCACATCAGAATGACCTCAGGAACGCGCAATGATAGATCTTGGCGATGCCCTCGCCGTCTTTCCGGACCTCGCCGCGAAGGAAGCAGACCGGCGGGGTGCCGTACGTGACGCAGCGCGTCTCGCCGATGCCCTCGAGAAGGCCCGTCTCGTCCTCAAATAAATAGAAATATTTCGCCCCGTTGCCCGGTCCCGGTCCCTCGTCATCACTCCGGCCGCTCCCGTTCCCGCCTGCCCCCCCGTGTCCGCCGTATCC
>Ga0268280_1001881_pt1 | contig 13098 bp, 11 predicted proteins | sample saktaG_9_FD_190139 | JGI IMG/M metagenome (GOLD analysis project Ga0268280, IMG submission 190139) | Saline water microbial communities from Sakinaw Lake, British Columbia, Canada - sak_2011_5_24_40m | ecosystem: Environmental > Aquatic > Non-marine Saline and Alkaline > Saline ...
TACCGGGCTTCCGCTTGACGGATCTTATTTCAGCACGGGCAGCCAGCTTGCCTGGCCTGCGTCAGGCACCCCGACAGGTGTCATGGCCCATATGAAATACTGTTTTGCCGCCGATCCTACTGTGGTATCCGGTCCGAAGGGGTATCTGCTTGCAGCCTATCTTACAGATCTTTACGGGCAGGTATGGAAGCTCAGATATGACTCCGGTAAATTCTATCTCAACCTGATATTCAAAATGAATCCGATGACCAATCAGAAATCGGATTATGAATTAAAAGACGCCTTCAGGACATGGACATCGGGAGCATCCGATCCGAGAGGTACGATATCTTATATTTCGTTTCCCATTGTAAGTCCCAGGAAAAGCTTTTTCAGCCCGGATGTTTCCTATGCGGGCAACTGTTTCACCGATGTTCCTGTCCTTTATATGGGAACAGGAGACAGGGAGCACCCGACATATATCGGTTCTTATTCGGCATCTACGGATAATACAGTAAAGAACGGACTCTTTTCATTCTATGATGCCCATGCCTGGTATAAATCAAAAGGCCTGACTTATAATGATGTTAATGATTATTTTACTGAAAAGAACCTGCTGAATGTGACATGCGGAGGCATGGAGCCGGATGTAGTTCTTTATGCCGATGCTGTGGATAATTCCCAGACAAAGGCCAATATGAAGACATTTTTGAGGGAAGATATGAAGGGATGGTATCTCTTGTTTTCTCAGTTAAGCGGTTGCTACGCTGCCGATAATCTTGTGGATGTTGTACATAACGGCGAAAAATCGATATCTCCCGTTTCTCTGTTTGCCAAGGTGGTTTATGCCCCGACATTCCAGCCGCTTGCTCCGAGCGTCGATCCTTGCGTATATAATAACGTGGCAAGGGTATTCGCGGTTGATTACTGCACCGGGAATGCCGTTTATAATTTCTTTACGGCAAATGATGATCCTACGCCGCCGGCAGGTGAAACCGGAGAAAAATATACAAGACTCGACAGGTATCTTGCGATCGGGGACCATATACCTTCCGGAGTTTCAGTTGTGATACGTTATGGCAAAGCCGCCGGATTCATCTCTGTAGGAGGAAAGATATATCCTCTGCCTGAAATAAAGATGCCTGGCGGGATGATTCCGTTTTACTGGAGAGAGATATACCAATAAGGGAGGAGCTCTATGAACAGCAGAAAAGTTTTCATAATTCTTTCACTGGTTGCCTTTGCTGTCGCTTTCGGCTGCAGCTCCGTCAGCGCCATTGCGCTGCCTGAAGGCACGGACTTAATTGCAGGGGTTATAACCGAGATTAATTCAAAGGACGCGCTCATCCGGGTCGATGGGCTGCCATATTATTTCAAGGATGCTTCCGTCATGGATACGATGCTGAAAACAAATAATATTTCAACAAACCTGAAGGTGATCGTATTCTATAAAAAGGACGGGGGTAAAAAGCTGGTTATGAATGTCGAGATAAACAAACAGAAAGAGCTCTATTGACGATTATTATAGAGCCATTAAGGTTATTTTTTTGTTATTGGCAGAAACAGTCCTCTGAAGGCATGGGAAAGAGATTTTTGTGCAGGCAGGGGACTGTTTTTTTATATTGCTGTTAAATCAAAAGAACTAGTTGATATTTAAAGAACTATTTGATAATGGTAAAAATTACAGACCTTAAAGAACGTTTTTATGAACCGAAAAAGCGAGTGCAATCCCCGTCGAAGACCCCGCCAATCAGCATCGCGGGCGGGCTTGCGACGGGGTTAGCGAGCGAATTAAAAATAGACGCTGTTCCCTACGGTCGAAGTTCCCCGTAGCTTGCTGCGGGGAACATCAATGTTAATCTCTTGTAAAAGGAAGATGGCACTATGGAAACAGTTACAGGTTCAAACGCCCAAAGCTATCTGGCGGTTGCTTCCAATTATGGAATTGCAGTACGTGATGCAAAGAGGGTAATAGAGATATTATATGACTGTTTTGATCTTAATGGGCGTTTTATAAGGAACGCCTTTGAAAGAAATATCCCTGAACTGGCGAAATTTGAAAAAAAAATATTTGAGTTTCTCTGGAACAATCTCAAAAATACCCTGAACCGGAACGACAGGGTGGCATTTTTAAACTCGCTTCAAATGCTGGTTATTAAAACAGGCAGGCCACAGAAAGCGGTAACAGCTCTTTTGACCGATATATACAATTCCTCATCTTCCGTAGCCATTTCCGACAGAAATGCTCTTGTCCTCTCCAACCTTCTTCTTCGCAAATATAATAAAGAGCGTGATATCGATATTGAAATGACTCCGGAAGAGGTTGTTCTCGTTAAGGAGGGGCTTGATAAAGATGTAGTAAATGCGGCATCGGATATCATTGAAGGCGGATTTGAAAGAACATTTAAAAAGTGCAGAACAATACACAGCAATATAATTGAACTGCTCGATAATGATGGGTCTTCCAGTAACCGGCCTATGACTTTGAAATATCTTTTTTCACTTCAAAGGGAAATATTCGTGTTTCTCTCCCTTGTAGGCGGAAGAACTGCACGCTCTATTATACGGGACGCTTTGAAAGAATACGGCAATCCTGAATCAAAAATATACATGCTCTCAGGGTCAAGCCGTAATATCCCCGCCTTCCTGCAGCAATTGAAAGTGACAGTTCGTGTACTTGCACGGCTGGGAATACATAGCGATGTGGCCATTCTTGAAAAAGTAAAAAGCAGGGAGCAGAAATTTTTAAACATTGGCAACGGCAAGCAGCATGAAGATCAGGTCAGGCGTGTAATGTCGTGGGTTGAAAAATCAATAAATAAACTTCAATCTTCAAAGTGATAGACCAGAGATGATGGACTTGTAAAAAGTCCATCATCAGGCCGATGGTGATTAATCCCCGGCCTTGGGGGTGGAACCGCTTGCAGTTAGTTCAAGCGGCGGGAGAGTCCGCCTCAGGCGGATTTCCCGCCAGGTAAAAAGGCGTTTTTTGACTTTTTACGAAGGTATCATAATATGATCGATTCCATGACAACTAACACAGATCAGCAAAATCCGTTTTCAGCCGATAAGATATGCCGTGTTCTTGTTAAAAGAAGTATTATCAGCAGAGAACAGGCCAGGGAAATACTTGAAAAAAAAGAAGCTTATAAACGGAAAATAGAAAAATCAAAGATTAAGCTGCATCCGGCAGGGGCAAAAACGGCGGCAGACATTTCGATTATTGATATTGTTGTTTCCCAGAAATTTGAAAAAGCAGACGGCTCTTCAAAAACAGTTGACGAAGATACAATCTTTCAGATTCTTGCCGAGGAATGGGGGATGGAGTTTAAAAAGATAGATCCTTTGAAATTGAACCTCAACCTTGTTACCACAACAATTCCACGCTCCTTTGCAATGAGACATCAGATTCTACCCATATCCCTTGATGACGGACACCTGACAGTTGCAACTCCGAATCCCTTTAACTCGGAGGTTTTCGATGACATTGCGAGGGCAATACAGGCTAAAGTCAAAGTCGTAGTCAGCTCGAAATCGGATATTGTTAAGCTTATTGACGAGTTTTTTGGTTTCAAACGGTCTATAGCTGCAGCCGAACATCAGTTTGATGGTCCTTCGGTGGATCTCGGCAATCTTGAGCAATATTTCCGCATGTCTTCTCCCGATGAGCTTCCTTCCAATGACAAGCATATAATTAATGCCGTAAATCACCTTTTTACCTACGCATTTGATCAGAGAGCAAGCGATATACATATTGAGCCCAAGAGAAATATAAGCCTTGTCAGGATGAGGATTGACGGTGTTTTGCACTCTGTTTATGAACTCCCGAAAAATGTGCATTCTGCGGTTGTAAGCAGAATAAAGAACATGTCACGACTCGATATGTCCGAAAAACGAAGACCTCAGGACGGGCGCATAAAGACAGATAAAGGCGATACCGCAGTGGAGATAAGGGTGTCAACGCTTCCGGTTGCGTTTGGAGAGAAAATTGTGATGAGGATCATGGATCCGGATATTCTGTTCCAGGAGCTTGAACAGCTCGGTTTTACTCAAACGGATCTGATCCGTTATAATCAGTTTATCAATATGCCTCACGGAATTGTGCTGGTATGCGGTCCTACCGGAAGCGGAAAATCGACAACGCTTTATTCCACCTTAAGACACATTTCAACTCCCGGAATAAATATTACAACCATAGAAGATCCTGTTGAGATGGTCCACGAGGATTTTAACCAGATCTCTGTTCAGCCTGCCGTGGATATATCCTTTGCGACAATATTAAGGAATATTTTGCGTCAGGACCCGGATATAATAATGATAGGAGAGATGAGAGACATTGAGACCGCCCAGAATGCGGTTCAGGCGGCTATGACAGGTCATCTCGTTCTTTCGACGCTTCACACAAATGATGCTCCATCGTCAATTACACGCCTTCTGGATCTGGGGATACCTCCTTTTATGATCCAGGCCACGATGGTAGGGATTTTAGCTCAGCGACTGGTCCGCAAAATATGCTCGCATTGCATAGAATCGTTTGAAATGGAAAGCGCTGAGTTAAATGCAATGGGGCTTGAAGTCGGAGGGAAAAACCAGGTGAAGCTATACAGGGGAAAGGGCTGTATAAACTGCAGAGGGACGGGATATTTTGGAAGAACATCCGTGTTCGAGGTTTTACCCTATACGGAATCGATAAAGGAATTGACTACTGCCGATACCGATTTATATAACATCAGAGCCAAGGCCAGGGAAGAGGGAATGATAACCCTCAGGGAAAATGCCGTTAAAAAGCTCCTCAAAGGAGTAACCACATATCAGGAAGTGTTGAGGGTAACTTGGGAGCAAATTTAGAATTGCGCTTGAATATATTATTCCTGAAGGCTTAATATTTACTGCAACATATTTAATACAAAATATAAAAGTAACTTGAAATTATGTTCAGTTTGCATTATCCTCTGATTGATTGCAAAAAAAATTACGCAGATAATAGTAATAAGTAACGCTGTATTTGAGGGTATTATGAAAACAAAGTATATCATAACAATCATATTGTGTATCATTGTCGGGGTCGGTTATAATATTTATAGAAATCGCTCCAAGGAAGATGAGACGCGTAAGCGGAATGAAAGGGAACATTCGCGGATTGCGGAAATTGCAAACAAAAGTCCGAAAGCAGGGCTTTTCGAGATGGGCGGAAGCCTGGAAAAGTATTACGCTGAAAATCACAAATATCCCCCGACACTTTTGGATCTTTATCCCAAATATGTGGCGAATAAGTCTCTTATAGATGAGGTCGAATGGGAATATGCGCCGGGCAAAGATAATTATTTGCTGACAAAGGCTGTTATTGTCGGTGGGAAAAAGATGACAGCGTCAATAGATAAAAATCTAAGACCAGTCTCCGGAGAGAAAATAATGGTTGCATCAACACAAAAAGACCCGGCTTCAGCGCGTCAGCAATTTGCAGTTCCCGGTGTTTCTGATTTAGTTGCCAGGCTTGATTCTGTTGCCCTGAAAGAGGAAAAAATAACGCAGGTCCGCCTGATTGACCCCGAGTTTGCATTAATTAAGAAGACTGAAATTGAGCAGGGCTTTGAAAACGAAATAAGCCGGAAATTTCTTGTCTGGAAAGATGATAAGGGCATTACAGGGTTTGGAAATGTTCAGTATCCGCGTGTTTCAAAACTTTCAATTTATAACGAAGGAAGACGCTACGATTTGCAAAGATCCACTTATGGAAGGCAAAAGCATTCGGAATCCTACGATGAAAGCCTGATATTCAAAAGAGACCTTGATGCTGTTGCGGCAAATCAAAGCAGGGAACATCTTGTCTGGAAAAATAGAAACGGAACCCTGGGTTTCGGCAATCTGCAGTATCCTGAAAACAAAGACGTTGTTTATATCAATGTCGGTGGGACATGGCAGAAAACCGGAAGCTGAACCGAAACAGCAGGCGCATTCCACGCCGAAGGTCCAGCTAATTAATATGGCGGGTGGATTTGCAGCGGGGAATTTTAATTCCGGAGGAGAGACACATGAAAGAAAAACTTTTATTCTGTATTAATAAGGCAAACGAAGATAAAGGCTTTACGATGGTAGAGCTTCTCATTGTCATTGCAATTATAGGCATTCTTGCGCAAATATCTGTCACTTCATATCTTGATTACAAAGCGAAGGCTTATAATACCGCAGCAATTAACGACGGCAGGCAGTTGTTGAATGCGACTATGAACAATTTAGTCTCACTTGATGATGTGGATTATACTCATCCTGAGAATGGCAACAACCGGATAGGCGCCGTAGATACAAGCGGTAATCCCAGAGAGCCTATCTTATTCTTATCTCCAAGCGTCAGGGCTAGGATAACTGGAGATAATGATACCACCGGCAACGGCTATATGGAAGCTTTCCTGTACAGTGTGGGGGGGACAGTAGATCCGGCTTCGCCCAGCGGGAGAAGAGAATACTACTGCCTTGTAGACGAGGCATTAGAGGTGTCTTACTTTTCCCTGGATTAAGCCGTTGTTCAAAAATAACCGTAACTTTGAAATGGCGTAACCGGCATAATGAGCCGTAAGCCGTATCCGGCATAAGGCGCCGTAACAAAATGGTAAGAAAAGGAATTGTTATTTCGTAACAGTTCCTAATTGTTGCAGCAGAAAACACAATAATTGAACCGAAACACAGCGAGCACATTCCCCGCTGTTTGCTGCGGGGATCTTCAAAATACTGCTATTTAACAGAGCCTCTGATTTTTGCCCCGATGTTTATGCTTTTATCGGATTTTGTTACAAGGACAGATGCTGTTGTCTGTTCGGTGTGAAGTACAAAAACTTTACCGAAGTCAACCGGATCCAGATATATTTCCTCTTTGATATCGGGAGATATCTTTTTCTTCTCCTGATAAAATATGCTGTAAAACTGCCCGGGTTTCACTCCATCTGTTTCACCCTTATCAAGAAAAACTACGGTATTATCGCCAATTATTGCTCTCTTTTCATCCGAAGCGACTATCGTTCCTTCAATTCCTTTTACGCTTTCAATAACGGGTATCTGTGGAGATTTTGGCTCATAAGGAATCAGAAGATCATTAACTGCAATTTCCTTAAAGGATTCTATGACTTTAGCAATAACATAGAGAGGTTCTATTTTTTGTATTTCGACTATCCCTGTCATGTAATGCTGATATCCGATCAATACTTCCGTTTCTTTAATTATCAAGGGTTCAAGCGTCCGGTATACGATATATTTTGTTCCGGGTATAAAAAAATTTGAATTGATTTCAGGCTTTATGTATAAAAGATCCCCTACGCTTATCAATACTTTGTCATCTTTGACTTTAAATATCGAACCGGCAGGGGCAACAGGCTCTTTCCTGATAAATCCTATGCTGTCAATAGCGGGATAATTGAAATATATTACATCTTTTTTGGCGGGTTCTTTTGCCTGTAATATAACTTTATCACCATCCGATTTTTCTTTTTCCTTTACGATAAGATCGGTTTCTTTATTGTAGAAAAGACGAAGCCGGTCACCTGGATTAATAATATGAGGATTTGTAATATAACTGTTTTCTTTCCAGAGTTCTGGCCATAACCATGGAGAATCTGAAAATCGCTTAGAAACATCCCAGAGAGTGTCTCCTTTCTGTACTGTGTAATAAACCCCGATTTCACGATCAATGGCCTCCCTGCTTTCCTGAGCAGAAAGCCAGGCTGGAAGAATGATTAATGAGGTCAATATGCAAATAGACGCCAACAAATTATAATATTTTGAAATATTCCGCATAAGATGCCTCGATTTGTTTGCAGGTTAAATAATAGTTGTTTCCGTTTCCGTGATGTTAATAAAGGTTTTCGGTTAGCATTACAAATACTTGTTAGTCTGAAACTGCTTTTTTGTCAAGCATTTAAGTTTGATACTTTCGTAAAAAGTCTGGATTTTCTCTTTTTCAGCATTCCAGCTAAAGCGGGAATCCAGTCTTTTCAGCTAGTTTCTTCCGCTGAGGGTTTTCATGAGGGTGACTGGATACGGTTAGCAACAGATAAATAAAAAGCCCCTGTGCATAAAAACACAAGGGCTTTTTATATTACGTTAAGGCGTAATATTTAAATTACATCATTCCGCCCATTCCACCCATTCCGCCCATTCCGCCGTGGCCGCCACCACCAGGCATTCCTTCCTGTTTTGGTTCGGGCTTATCTGCGATCATGGCTTCTGTCGTAAGCATAAGGGATGCAACGCTTCCTGCATTTTGAAGTGCAAAACGGACAACTTTTGTCGGGTCTATCACGCCTGCTGCGATCAGGTCTTCAAAAGTATCTGTTTCGGCATTATATCCGAATGAACCTTCGCCTTTCTTTACCCTGTCAATTACAACTGATCCTTCCTGACCGGCGTTGTTTGCAATTTGCCTAAGGGGCTCTTCAATCGCCCGCATAACTACCTTGACACCAAGCTTCTGTTCGGACTTAATTTTTATCTTATCCAGAGCATCGAGGCAGCGAACCAGCGCTACTCCGCCCCCGGGAACAATACCTTCTTCAACAGCGGCGCGGGTTGCATTTAAAGCATCTTCAACGCGGGCTTTTTTCTCTTTCATCTCTGTTTCGGTTGCAGCGCCGACATTGATAACGGCGACACCGCCGATCAATTTGGCAAGGCGCTCCTGAAGTTTTTCACGATCGTAATCAGAAGTAGTTTCTTCAATCTGGGCGCGGATCTGTTTTACGCGGCCTTCAAGGGCAGAGCGCGAGCCTGCGCCATCGACGATTGTAGAATTATCCTTGTCAATTACAATACGTTTTGCCTTACCGAGGTCTTCAAGCGCGATACTCTCAAGCTTGATCCCAAGATCTTCGGATACAACCTGGCCGCCTGTAAGAATTGCGATATCTTCAAGCATTGCCTTTCTTCTGTCACCGAAACCGGGCGCTTTTACGGCTGCGACATGCAGGGTTCCTCTCAGCTTGTTGACAACCAGAGTTGCAAGAGCTTCGCCGTCAATATCTTCTGCGATAATAAGAAGCGGCTTGCCCATTTTGGCTATTTTCTCAAGAATGGGAAGGAGATCTTTCATATTGCTGATCTTTTTTTCGTTGATGAGAATGTAAGCATCATCAAGCGAGACCGTCATTTTTTCCGGATCTGTTACGAAGTACGGAGAAAGGTATCCGCGGTCAAACTGCATTCCCTCAACAACCTCAAGGGTTGTTTCCATGCTTTTGGCCTCTTCTACCGTGATAACGCCTTCTTTTCCGACCTTGTTCATTGCTTCGGCTATTATGTTTCCTATGGTTTCATCGTTATTTGCCGAGATTGTGCCCACCTGTGCTATTTCGCGCTGGTCTTTGGTCGGTTTGCTCATTCTGTGGAGTTCTTTTACCGCCACTTCAATGGCTTTATCAATGCCTCTTTTTATTGCCATCGGATTGTTGCCGGCTGCAACAAGTTTCTGCCCTTCTTCATAAATGGCTCTTGCAAGAACTGTTGCTGTGGTTGTTCCGTCACCGGCCATGTCGCTTGTTTTGCTGGCAACCTCTTTAACCATCTGGGCGCCCATGTTTTCGAACCTATCTTCAAGCTCTATCTCTTTAGCAACCGTAACGCCGTCTTTTGTGACCGTGGGTGATCCCCATGATTTTTCAATAACAACATTTCTCCCTTTCGGGCCGAGAGTAACAACAACCGCATCGGCAAGAGTCTGCACACCCTTTAACATCGCTTCGCGGGCTTTCATATCGTATTTAATAATTTTAGCACCCATATTGATATATCCTCCGTTTATATGTTTATTGTATTTTAATTATAATTATTCAATTATTCCCAGCACGTCATCTTCCCGCATAATAAGATATTCATCACCGTCGATCTTAACCTCTGAGCCGGAATATTTACCGAACAGGATTCTATCTCCTTTTTTAATATCGAGCGGAATCTTTTTTCCGTCTTCCCCGACCTTCCCGTTTCCAACAGAAATAACTTTTCCTTCAGCCGGCTTTTCCTTGGCCGTATCGGGAATAATAATACCACCTTTTGTGGTTGTAACTTCATCGACACGCTTCACCAAAATCCGATCATGTAATGGTCTTAACTTCATGGTTTAAATTCTCCTTTTTTCAGATTTAGAACTGTTTATTTGTAATAGAAATCAGCTATTATTATAATTGAATTATCTAACTGAATCATGCATTGCGGATTCGGAGCCACCCCCCTTCAAAAAAACGAAAAACATATTTTTAGCGTTCAATTTTTTTGATCTTATGCGATAATCTCTTGTCTGGACAATTATAAGCATACATTCCTGTTTGTAAAGGGATGCATTCGGAATATTTAATAAATTCCCGGTCTGAAGTTCACTTATTCGGTGCGGAAATGTGTTAAAAATAAATTATGACATACTAATCTGAACTTTTTTCTGAACTATTATCCACTTTGTTTGAATCAGGTGATTTTCCGGTCTTTTTGGGAGGAGTTGAAGAGCCTTGGGATTTACTTGAATAGTCTGTTACATACCAACCGCTTCCTTTAAGGTGAAAACTGTTATGTGATATGAGCTTTTGAAGTTTTCCGGAACAGAGCCTGCATTTGGAATGCGGTTTATCCGAAAACTTCTGGATGACTTCCTCTACTTGACCGCATTTTATACATTCATATTCATAAATTGGCATACAAAGACTACCTCCTGAAATTTATAAAAATATCCGAAAATCAACCGGATATTACAAATATTTATAACGCATATGCTTTAATATAATTAATGTGGCTTGGTTGTCAAGGGAATGAACCTGTTTTGTTCAGTGATTTTATAATTAGTCAATTTGTAATTCATCAAAAGAAACTCGCCATTGATCATAATATTTCAATACAGTTGAAAGTCCGTATAACTTTACTGATTTAAGTACGCTGTGAGTATTTTTATGAACCCTTGCTTCTTCTGCCATCATTTCTTCATTTGAAGCGTTAAAGTTCTGAAGAAAATCACTGAATCTTACAATATGGATAAGTTCGTGAGTAATAATGTAAAGCGCAAAAGGGCAAAGCTTTATTGCAGGCGATTTCCTGATAATTGAAAGTATAGAGTTGTCCTGCAGGCATATTTTATAGAAATCATACGTGGAAGAGCCTAGTGAGGAGCCTTTGGGTTGCGCCTTGTACCTTATTATCTGGGCAAACGGTCCACTGACAATCTCATCGGGTGAAAGATCGGCCAGTGTTTTTATATCGTATCGGCTGCGGAGCCACTGACTGGCAGATATCTTGTGATAATCGCTTACAAGTTCTTCTGCCATTTCAGCGGCGTTGTTTACGATTTGTAATTGTTTCCCGTTAAATTTTTGAAGTTTTTCAGGATTGTGCATTATAAAATTTATGAGCCGAATCGGTGCGCAAATTTATTCACTGTTTTTGATGGTTTCTTAAACAAAGAGTTCGTGGCATTTATCATAATAATTTGTTTTTGTTGCGAAACCGTTATGTTTGATTGTCAAATGATTTATAACACGTTTAATTTTTGAGAATATATGTCATAAAACAAAAATCGTCAATTTTTTAAAAAAAAATTATTAAAGAAGCTTTTATGTGTTCGTAAAAGTGAAGCGTTCAGCGCTGAAGAGCAGGGCTTCCCGGTAAGAAAAATATCTTTTTCAGATAGCCTCTCCTACACCCGCCTTAAAAAGCTGGGTTTGCGGGAAGCAGGCCGGTCAAAGTTTAGATTACTCTGTAATCTGGATGAGGTAAATCCGTCGATGCGGAGACTTTTTACAAACCGTCAAAAATAAATATGGACAAATATAAAACATTAATGTTAGTTAAACAACTTGTTAATCAGACAACGACTTATACAGGAGGTGATCTGTTGGGTAGCGTAATTAAAAAGCGAAGGAAAAAAATGAGAAGGCATAAGCATAAAAAGCTTTTAGCCCGTACGCGACATCAGAGAAGAAAAGGTAAATAAAGCTACCTGCAGTCTCTTATTTGGATGTAAAAAAAGCACCAGCGACTTTTGTGCCGGTGCTTTTTTATTTTATTAAATGGTATATTATTTTGAATACCCTTTAAAGTATTTGAACAACTCGGAATCTGTGGACAGAACAAGAGAACTGTTTTTGTCGAGTGATTCGTTGTAGAGTTCAAGGGTCTTTGTAAAGGAATAGAAAGACGGATCCGCTCCGAATGCCTGCGCATATATTTTTGTGGCTTCCGCATCTGCCTTTCCTTTTAGCTCCTGAGCCTTTCTATATGCCTCTGAAGTTATGCGTTTCAAATCTCGTTCTTTTTCTCCGGTTATCTTTTGAGCTTCACCATGACCTTCCGAGCGAAATTTCTCCGCTATCTGCTTTCGCTCGGCAATCATCCGGCCATATACCGATTCTCTGACCTCCTTTACATAATTGCTACGCTTGATTTTGACATCAACGAGTTCAATACCGAATTGCGCAAGTTTGGGTTGCGCCTGTTCGAGAATACCTTTCATGATCACTTCTCTTCCGGCCAGAATTTTTAATGAAGATCGAGAATCTTTTTTTTCATTGTCAATTCCAACTTCAAGCGTATCGAGCTCTCTGTTGCTCTTTCTGACTGTTTCTATAAGCTTGTAAGATGTAATGAAGTTTCTGACGGCAGGATCGATAATGTCATCAAGCCGCCCGAGAGCGCTGACGGTGTTGTTGACGGTCTGAAAAAATTTGACCGGATCAACTATCTTCCATCTGGCGAATGTATCAACCCAGATGTACGTTTTATCAAGAGTGGGTATCTGGCCCGGATTGCCGTCCCACTGCAAAAGGTTTTTAGGAAAATAATTGGCTTCCTGTATAAGAGGAATTTTAAAGTAAAGCCCCGGTTCCTTTTTAGAAGATCCGATGACTTTCCCGAATTGTGTAATAACCACCTGTTCGGTTTCATCGACTATAAAAGCGGAACCGACTGCTGCAAGAAGAATCGCAATAACGCATCCGATGAGAATAAAGCTTTTATTTTTCATTTGTTACAGCACCTGTATATTTTTCAAGATTTAGAAAAGGTAGAAGATTCTTCTGATTGGCATCTATTATATATTTGTTCCCAAGTTTCGGAAGAAGTTCTTTAAGCATTTCAATATACATTCGTCTTTTGGTAACG
>Ga0268280_1001882_pt1 | contig 13095 bp, 13 predicted proteins | sample saktaG_9_FD_190139 | JGI IMG/M metagenome (GOLD analysis project Ga0268280, IMG submission 190139) | Saline water microbial communities from Sakinaw Lake, British Columbia, Canada - sak_2011_5_24_40m | ecosystem: Environmental > Aquatic > Non-marine Saline and Alkaline > Saline ...
AAAATCGCGCTGCCCCCGAGCCTGATGGTCTCACAGAGAGCGCGAAGATAGACCTCCGTCTTGCCGCTTCCGGTGACGCCGTGGAGGAGATAGACGGAATAATTCTTCGATTGAAGCCCGCCAAAAATTTCCTTTAATGCGGTTTCCTGGGCGCTGTTCAACGTGATGGAACCGCTTTTCATCCCGATGACCGGCCCTTCAGCGGTGCGGCGGACAACCTCTCTCCCTGCCGCGATGACGATGCCTTTCTTTTCCATCCGTTTCAGGAGCGCCGCCGTGAGATTGAACTCCCTGCGCAGCTCGGCAGCTCCTGTTTCTCCCCTATCCTCGAGATAACGGACGATCTCGGCTTCCTTCTTAGATAATCGCGTCTCCCCTTTCCATCCGGACGCGAGGCTGACAGAAGTCTCTTTGCGCGGTTTCAGTTCGGGCCTGGCCGGTAAAATCTCACCCAGGGCCTTCCCCAGGGGATACATGTAATAATCAGCCGCCCAACGGTAGAACCGGAGGTCCTCTTCACTGAACAGAGGCTCCTCATCCAGCACGTCGAGAATCCCTTTGACCCCCTCTCTCTCCGTAAGTGAAGAAACTCCCACGATATAGCCAGTCATTTTTTTCCTGCCGAAAGGCGCGAGGACCCGCTTGCCTATGGCGATTTTATCCTCAAAGGCTTCTGGAACGTCGTAGATAAAGGTTTTTTCCGATGGGATATTCACAGCGACTTCAACAAACATTCAAACGGCTCCCGCACTCTTTGTCACATCATGGTCCCGGGAATAGACATACATCTTCCGCCGGGGCAGATAAAAATATGCCAGATATCTCCCGGGGTGCAAGGATTATTATCCTTTTATTGACTTTTGCACGGTTTACGCCGGCCGCGGACGGGCAAGCGCTTGAGGCTCAATAAAAAAAGGGGGTTGGGCTCACGGGCTGTCGCTATACAGAAGGCTATTTCCTGGACAGGATGGCTCCCGGACTGAACTTTTCGGGGTGCCTCCCGGTGACACCGGCATAGAAGACGTGGATTTTCTCCATATCGGCATCCATATCCCCTGTCGGTTCCATCACATGGCCGAATCCCCCCGCCTTGCGCAGATAATCAAGGAATCCCAGCACGATGGGTACCCCGGCCCCGCTTGCAATGTAGTAGAATCCCGTTTTCCAGTAAGAGACATTCCTGCGCGTCCCTTCAGGAGATATCATCATCGCCAGTTTTGCCCTTTCCCTGAAAGCCTGGATGGATTGCTCCACCACATTCGCGGACCTTGAACGATCTATGGGGATGCCTCCAAGAAACCTGAAAAAGGGTCGAAAGGGCCAGCAGAAAAGGGTGTCTTTCCCCATCCAGTACACCTTCAGCTTGAATGCAAAGAGCATGGCCAGGGTAATAGGGAAATCCCAGTTGGAGGTATGCGGCGCGGCGATAACAACGTATTTGGGAATATCGGGAATCCTGCCTTCCCTGCGCCACCCGAAGATATTCAGCACGAGAATGGACAGTCCCCGTAGCAGGTTCTTTAAGAGGGGAACATCAAATATGGTGTATTGCATGTTGAAACAATGACCTCGGCCGGCCGGAAGACCATGGCGGTATGACGGGATGCCGCACTCACAAAAAACCCCGGTCCTGGCCGGGGTTCTGATTATTTTGGGCAACGATATCTTGCCTACTCTCCTCTTTGTCTTTCGATTTTCTCCTCCTTGGTCTTGCACTCGATGCAGAGCGTGGTCACGGGCCTTGCCATCAATCTCTTTTCCGAGATCGGTCCGCTGCACCTTTCGCAGACCCCGAAGGTTCCCTTATCGATGCGGTCCAGGGCCTCCTGCATCTTGCGGATCAGCTTTCTCTCCCGGTCCCTGATCCGAAGCTCGAAATTCCGATCCGATTCCAGCGACGCCCGGTCATTGGGGTCCGGGAAATTTTCCTTCTCGTCCGTCATCTCGGATACGGTTTTCTCCGCGTCATTGAGCAGTTGCGCGATCTGCGAGTTCAGGAGGGTTCGGTAATGATCGAGTTTTTCAGGCTTCATGGTTACAACTTCCGTCCCGGTTTTTCGCAATACCTATTTTCTGAAGGTGGCTTTTATATACAATGATTTTTCATTTGTAAAGAAAAAAATGATGCCCAGACCCTGTTTTCCAAGGACGGCCTAACCATATATTTTTCTTATTCTATCCACGATACCGGTGGTCGACGCTCCTTTGACCTCCGGGATGATGGCGACCCTCCCCCCCCACTTGCCGACGGAATCTCGTCCCACCACATTTTTCTCGTCCCAGTCGCCCCCCTTGACAATGATGTCCGGCCTGAGAAATTCGATCAATCTAAGCGGTGTCTCCTCATCGAAAAGGGTCACATAATCCACTGACCGGAGAGACGCGAGGACCTCTGCTCTCTCGGCTTCGGGCACGAGGGGCCTTTTTTCGCCTTTGATTGTCTTTACCGATGAATCGCTGTTGAGAGCGAGGACCAGAACATCCCCTAGCTTCCTGGCCTCTCCGAGATACCTCGTATGTCCCACGTGGAGGATATCGAAACAGCCGTTGGTAAAAACAATCTTCTTCCCAGTAGCCTTGAGACGATCAACCTCTTCCTTCAGCTTTTCTCTGGTCAATACCTTTCCCTCTTCCACTCGATTCCCCATCTCTTTCACTTGACCCCTTGAACCCTTGGACCCTTTTTTCATACCGCTCTCGCCAGCGTCAGGACCGCCACCTCCGCCGCTCCACTTTTCTTAAGCACCCGCGCGCATTCCTTCACGGTGCTTCCCGTCGTGTAAACGTCGTCAACAAGGAGGACCTTCTCATCCCTCATCTTTTCATTGTCTGTCACCTCAAAGGCCCCCCTGACGTTTGCTCCTCGAGCGTCCTTCCCCAGCATGACCTGAGGTTCCGTCCATGTTTTTCGCTTGAGCACGGCGAAGTTCATGGGAAGTGAATGACGTTTTGCCACCTCCCTTGCCAGTATGACGGACTGATTGAATCCCCGCTCCCTCAATCTCTTCCGGTGGAGAGGCACCGGTACGATCATCGTATAATCGATGATCCGGAAAGAGGGATAATCGTGTGAGGCCATGATTTGTCCCAGCACTTCCCCGATATGGGTCTTGCCCTTATATTTGAACCGGTGGATGGCGTCAAGCAGGACATCTTCGTATCTCCCCACCGCCCTCGCGACCGTGAAATGAGCCTTTGATGTCGCGCAGTCACCGCAAAGATGGTCTCTGCCTTCTTCAGCGGCAAAAGGAATGCCGCAGCGCGCACATAGAGGCGATTGAATGAAATGGACATGGGAGAAGCAGGATTGACAGAAAGGATTTGCCTCAATGCCGTTCACAAGATTCCCGCAGGCGATGCATCTCGGGGGAAATACAAGATCGGCCAAACCCTTGAGGACGCGATTCAATTCACATGCCTCTTCGAAGAGAGGCTATCTCCGTGACACCTTCTCCAATCTCCATGCGAGGCACGTCCGGCCACAATCGCTCAAGGTCATAGAATTCTCTTACCGGTTCATAAAAGACATGTACAACCACATCGCCGCAATCGATCAGTACCCACTTCCCTATTCTGTCTCCTTCTATCCCAAGAGGTATTTTTTTCGCCTCTTTGAGATTCTCCCCTATGGATGCCGCGATGGCCTGAACCTGACGGTCCGAACCCCCGCTGCAGATCATCAGGTAATCGGCAATGGATGAATGTTTTTTTACGTTCAGAATGACAATGTTGCGGGCTTTCTTCTCCAGCGCCGCGTTCGCGCAGAGAAGAACCGTCTTCTTCGTGCTCAGGGCTCTCTTGACCAGTTTCACCTCCCGGGCTTATCGGTTCCTATTCAGAAGGACTCCGTTTCGATAATAAAGCGTTGTTTTTCTAGCATAATCATAGTGAACTGTCAATTCGAAACTCCGCCAAAACTCAGGGTTGTCAAAAAAAACCCGTTGTGATAGAAATGCGGCCACCGTGCGATTGCAACACCCTGAATGATGAATCAGGAAAAACTTTCCTTTCCATTCCTGGTTGTGATCGGTTTCCTCACCATCATGGTCGACAGACTGAAGAAGAATGGATCCCTCATGCAAGACGTTATCTTAAAAAGGGTGCAGGTCAACATGCCTTTCCACCTTCTCTTTGAAAAGTATCTTCCCATGGTCGTGAAGAACGGTATCAACCCGGAGATAGGGTTCAACCATATCGATCTGGAGCGTTATCGCATCCAGGACTTTGTCCGGGTTGCGGAAGTTCTCAGGGAGAAAGGTCTGACGATTACCCTTCACGCGCCTTTCATGGATCTCAGGCCGGGCGCTCTGGATCCCAGGATCCGGCAGGCATCGATTGAACGCCTGAATCAGGTCTTCGATCTCGTTCCTTTCTTTCAGCCGAAGTGTGTCGTTTGCCACCCATCCTTCGATGAAAGGTATTATGTCTCAACGGAGCAGAAGTGGCTTGAAAACAGCCTGGACACGTGGGGGAAATTCCTGGCGCTGGCTGAAGATATGGAGACCGTGATCGCTCTTGAGAATGTCTATGAGAGGACCCCCGATCATCTCAGCCGCTTGTTTAATTCCCTCGAAGGGCCTAATCTCTTTTTTTGCTTCGATACAGGTCATTTCAATGCCTTCTCCGACAGGAACCTGGGTGCATGGATGAAGGCGCTGGGTCCGCATCTGGGACAGCTTCACCTTCATGACAATAGAACGGATATGGACGGACACCTCCCCGTTGGGGAAGGGAATTTTCCTTTTCACGATCTCTTCAGAATGATCCGGGAAGCGGGTATTCATCCGATTATAACCCTTGAGCCGCACTCGGAGGCTAATCTCTGGAAGTCCGTCGCAAACATCGAAGCGATGGGATTGTTTGCATGAGGCTAAGGGCTAAAGGCAAATGGCAAGGGGAACAAGGGTGAAAATATGTTTTTGTCTTGCGTTGTGGCAATAGGGCATGATGGTTCTCAGGTTTACGCCTTTCGCCCTTAGCCTTTTGCCTTTCGCCCAAAATTATTTTATGGAGGTTACATGAAAATCGGTTTTGTGGGTACGGGTTACGTGGGGCTGGTCGCCGCAACCTGTTTTGCCAGCATGGGAAACGATGTCATCTGCGTCGACATTGACAAGAAAAAGATTGCCCAGTTGAAAAAAGGCATCATCCCGATATACGAGCCCGGCCTCGAACTCCTGGTCAGGAAAAATCACAAGGACGGCAGGCTGAAGTTCACCACGAAGCTTGATGAAGCGGTCAGGGAATCGCTTTTTATTTTTATCGCCGTGGGAACGCCCGGCGACGCGAACGGCGCCGCAGATGTGAAGAACGTTCTTTCTGTCGCGCAGGGCATTGGACACCACATGAATGATTACAAGATCATCGTGAACAAATCGACGGTGCCCGTGGGCACGGCGGATAAGGTAAAAGAGGTCATTCAGAAGGAACTCCGGAAAAGAAAAGTATCCATGGAGTTCGACGTGATTTCCAATCCCGAATTCATGAAAGAGGGCGACGCCGTCAACGATTTCATGAAACCGGACAGGGTTGTGATCGGCGTGGACAACGTGAGAACCGCTGAACTCATGAAAGAAATCTATTCGCCCTTTGCGCGGGACAGGGAAAAGATGATCGTCATGGACATACGCAGCGCGGAACTCACCAAGTACGCCGCCAATGCCATGCTGGCAACCCGAATATCCTTCATGAACGAGATGGCCAACATATGCGAAAGGGTCGGCGCCGATATCGCGAAAGTGAGACAGGGAATCGGCTCCGACAGCAGGATCGGATACAGCTTCATCTATCCCGGCATCGGTTACGGGGGTTCCTGCTTTCCCAAGGATGTCAAGGCCCTCATTTCCACGGCCGAAAAGGCCCACTTCGATCCGATTATCCTGAAGTCCGTGGACGAGATGAACGCGAAACAGCGACGCATCTTCGTAGACAAGATTATCTCATACTTTGCCGACAAAGGCGGCATGAAAGGAAAAACGGCCGCTGTATGGGGACTGACCTTCAAGCCCAACACCAATGACGTGAGGGAATCCCCCGCCCTCGAAGTCATCCGGATTCTTTTATCGCAAGGCGTCAGGATACAGGCTTACGACCCCGAGGCGGGAAAGGAAGCCTTGAAGACGCTCGGCCGGGGCGCCCGGGTATCCCATTCCAAAAGTGCCTTTGATGCCCTCTCCGGCGCGGATTTTCTCGTCCTTGCAACCGAATGGCATCTCTTCAGAAATCCCGATTTTGACCGGATGAAAAAACTCCTTAAAAACCCCGTCGTTTTTGACGGACGGAATCAGTACGATCCCGGAGAGATGAAAGGCAGGGGCTTCACGTATATCTGTATAGGCCGCCATTAATAGGGTTGGACGTTGCTGAACTACATCCTTCGCAGATTTTTTTTCATGATTCCGCTTCTCATCGGAATCACCATCATCTGTTTCGGTGTGATCCATCTCGCCCCGGGTTCGCCCACGGATCTTCAGACCCAGATGAACCCCCGCGCTTCGGCGGAGGCGAAAGAACGGCTGAGAGCGCTTTACGATCTGGATAAGCCCCTCTATCAGCAGTATTTCTCCTGGGTTCGGAAAATTGCCGCCCTTGATCTCGGGAAATCCTTCTCGCCCGATAACAGGCCCGTGGCCGACAAGATACTGGAGAGGCTGCCGATCACTCTTTTTATCAACGTCCTCTCCCTCGGCCTCATCATCGTCATCGCCATACCTATCGGAGTTATCGCGGCTGTGCGCCAGAACTCCTTATTCGACAAGGTGACCGCCGTGCTGGTTTTCATCGGCTTTGCCATGCCGACTTTCTGGCTTGCCCTTCTCCTCATGATCCTTTTCGGTGTTCATCTCGGCTGGCTGCCCATCTCGGGGATACGGTCCCTCAATTACGAGTACCTGCCGCCTCTCAGCGCCTTCACCGACCTGATCAAGCACCTCATTCTTCCCGTTCTCCTCTCGGCCTTCGGGGGACTCGCCGGGCTGTCACGCTACATGCGGGCGAATATGCTCGAAGTGATCCGGCAGGACTACATCACGACGGCGAGGGCCAAGGGCCTGAGCGAAAGGGTGGTCATCTACAAGCACGCCCTGAGAAACGCGCTCCTTCCCGTCATCACCATTCTGGGGCTCTCCATTCCGGGACTCATCGGGGGAAGCGTGATCTTCGAGACCATTTTCGCCATTCCCGGAATGGGACAGCTGTTTTACATGGCCGTCATGTCGCGGGACTATCCGGTCGTCATGGGAATTCTGGTCATCGGCGCGGTCCTCACGCTGATGGGCAACCTGATCGCCGACGTTTCCTACGCCGTGGCCGATCCGAGGATAAGAATTCAATGAGGAAAAGTTTCGAGTTTCTGGTTTCTGGTTTCAAGTTGAAAAGGACCACACAGAAATTGCAGGAGGTCGTTCAAATGTTTGAACTTGTGTTTATTGTAACTTGTAACTTGTAACTGTATTTGGCTGCTATGGATTTCTGGAACCGCTACAAAAAAAATAAACTGGCCCTCACGGGAAGCGCTATCGTCGTGTTTTTCTTTCTTCTATCTATCTTTGCGCCCTGGATTTCACCTTACGACCCCGGCGCGATAAATCTCCAGACGGTCCTCTCCCCGCCTTCCACTGCTCACCCGCTGGGAACGGATCAGCTGGGACGGGATGTCCTGAGCCGGATGATCTGGGGTTCGCAGATTTCCCTGAAGGTGGGCTTCGTCTCCACGGGCATCGCCATTTTTATCGGCATGATCCTGGGTGCTGTTGCCGGGTACTACGGCAGATGGGTAGACACCCTGATCATGAGGTCCGTTGACATCATGCTCTGCTTCCCGACTTTTTTCCTGATCCTCGCCGTCATTGCCTTTCTCGAACCTTCGATCTGGAATATCATGATTATCATAGGCCTGACGGGATGGATGGGAATAACGAGACTGGTCAGGGCCGACTTTATCAGCCTGAAAGAAAGAGATTTTGTCCAGGCCGCCCGGGCCATAGGCGCCAGCGACTTCCGCATCATCTTCAGCCACCTTCTTCCCAATGCCATGGCGTCCCTGCTGGTGGCCGCGACGTTCGGCATCGCCGGAGCGATCCTCACCGAATCCGCTCTGAGCTTTCTCGGTATCGGCGTTCAGCCGCCCACGCCGAGCTGGGGGAATATCCTGACGGACGGAAAGGACAACATCGACATCGCCTGGTGGCTTTCCCTTTATCCTGGAATGGCCATTCTTCTGACAGTCCTCGGATACAATCTTTTGGGAGAGGGAATAAGAGACGTCCTTGATCCAAGGCTGAAAAGTTAGCGTGAGAATCGAATATCAAATACAGCGAAAAGAGGGAGAATAATATCATGGTCAAAACAGGCACAGACAGCGGGAAGGAAATGGACAAGAGGATCATCGAGAAAAAGCTGAAGAAGGGAGAAATGACGGAAAAGGAGTTCAAGGCCTATTTGAAGAAGCTTCCAGACCTCTCAGACCATGTCGAAGATTCAAAGGTCGAGAAGAAAAAGGGAAAGGCATCATAACCATGTTCATCGACTCCCACGCCCATCTGGAAATGAGGGACTTCAACAGTGACCGTCCCGAGGTCGTGAAGAGAGCCCTGGATGCCGGGGTGGGCTGCATCATCACCGTCGGGACAACACTAAGTGACTGCAGGAAGGCCCTCTCCATCGCCGCTCAATATGAAACGGTCTATGCCGTCATCGGCATCCACCCCCACGAGGTCAAGGCGATCGACGCAAAAACGTACGATACCCTGAAAACCCTGGCACAAAACAACAAGGTTGTGGCCTACGGCGAGACGGGTCTCGACTTCTTCCGCAACCTCTCTCCCCGGGATGTGCAGATCAGGCGGTTCGGTGAGCAGCTCGATCTTGCCGAGGAGCTGGATCTGCCTGTCGTGATCCACGACCGCGAGGCCCATAATGAGACAATGAACCTTCTGAAAGCCTGGAAAGGAAAGCGCAGAGGCGTCGTCCACTGCTTCTCCGGAGACAGGACCATGGCGCGGAAGTGCCTCGACCTGGGATTTTACATCTCCATCCCAGGCCCCATCACCTATCCAAAATCGGAGAAGCTCAGGGAGATCGTGAAGGATATCCCCATCGATCGGCTGCTCCTGGAAACAGACGCGCCTTACCTGACTCCCGAACCCCACCGGGGAAAGAGAAACGAGCCCGCCTACGTTGTCCACACAGCTCGGAGGATCGCCGAAGTCAAGGGCCTTTCCCTTGAAGATGTGGGACGGATCACCTCGCGGAACGCGAAAGAGCTTTTCAGCCTTCCCATTGCCATTTCGTGAACCGGCCCAAACGAATTCCCTTCAACGCCTGGCGCGTCCATTCTCCTTATGATGATAACGCCCTCGCTACAGAGCGTACTGCTCCTTGACCAGTTTGATCAGATTCAGTTTTCTCAGCCAGGGCATCGGGACCAGCATCGTCACGGTTACGATCCCCGGCAGACGGCCTATTTCCACCGCGCCCGAAATCGTCACCCGGTTCAACACCTCTTCTTTGGAAATGCCGAAGAGTTCCGCAAGGCGGGCCACCCCGTTGTCGGCGGCCTCGTTCAAGTTTGCCCCGGAACCGACCATCTGGATGGGCGCGGCTTCCTCCAGGACGGTTTGACCGTATTTCTTTGCCAGTTCTTTCGCCGCCTTTTTCTCGGTTGCTTTCAATGGACGCGCCAGGTGCGGCAGATCCGCCGCCGGAGGAAGCAGGATCGGGCCTCCGATTTTCAAACCCTTGAGGACGTTGACCTGCAGCGTGACCTGCGCGGACACGTCCGTCGTGTGCCCCGCGATCTCCCCATCTCCCTGCATGGCGTGGGCGTCACCCACGTACACCCCGCCTCCCGGCACCTTCACGGGACAAATAAGGATGGCACCCTCTCTCACGGAATCAATGTCCAGGTGACCGTCGGTGCGGGACTCCAGTTGCTCTTTCGTGATGCCGTACTCATGGGGGGCGCCCAACAAGAACTGACCGAAATCGCCGGCGTTGTGAGAGTCGGGCATATTGACGGCGGGAGTCGTTCCGATGTTTCCGACGAACGGCCGGAGCCGGGTGACGAGCCCCGGGATGTCGGCCGGAGCCAGGACGACGACGGGGTTCTGACGGGATTCTTCCGGGAGGGCCATGACCTCGGCCGCATTTTTTGCAAGTTTTTTGGCCACTGCAGAGCCCACGGTGACCGCCATACTCCGCCGGTCGTTGAAAACAATGGTATAGCCGTTGGTCAAGCGGAAGGGACTGACCTCGGCGCCGCACTTCACGCAGCGAATTGCATCGGCGCCAATGCCTTTCACCTGCGTGGGCGGGTTTTTCGTGCCGCAGTTGGGGCAATGGCGGGCTACAAAAGGATCGCCCGTGAAGCGCCCCTCGACAAAACCCATCGTACCGGACGCTGTCACCGCTGATGTCACTTTGACCTTCCGAATGCGGATGACGATGGCGTCGCCGGGTTCGGCGCCCTGCACCGCAACCGGGCTCGTGACCTCATGGCCGCCCCTGAAAGACGGGGTGATCATCGGCCCCCAGCAGCCGGGGGCGGTCTCCGCGATGATGGTCCCTCCGTTTGCGATCGGACCGAGCATGGGCAGACTCGGTCCCACCAGGCCGTTCGTGAATGTCGTCACATGAATCGTCTTCGGCGCTTTCATATCCATCCCTCCTTGCTTATGGTTGATTGTTTATTAAGTTTGGAAGAGCGTTAACGACGGGCGCGTCACTTTAAAAAAACACTTTTATCGATATATGTCAATTATTTTGAAAGGTCAGGGAAAGGAGACGACTACAAATTGACAGCAGCAAATGCTCGGCGTCTATAGCGTTTATTGCGTCCATTGCGTAAAGCGGGGAAAGGCTGAACCGTCTTTTACTCGAACCCTCGAATCCTTGAACCCTTGAACCCTGTTTGAATTCACCTTGATTTCGCAGAATGAATGGTGTATTTTAACATTGGACATATGCAGGGGTGCCTGCCGTTCAGGCTGAGAAGATACCCTTTGAACCTGACCTGGATAATGCCAGCGTAGGAAGCGGAAAAAATAACATTTCTGACTTTGGGGCATATTCCACTTACGGGGTATGCCCTTTTTATTGGATGGAGAAGAGCCATGCAGGTAAAGCGCGTTCTGACCATTGCCGGTTCCGACTCCGGCGGAGGAGCGGGAATACAGGCCGATCTGAAAACCATCAGCGCTCTCGGGGCCTTCGGCATGAGCGTGATCACCGCCCTCACGGCCCAGAACACACTGGGTGTACAGGGGGTTTTCGAGATACCGCCTGAATTCGTGGAAAAGCAGTTTGACTCCGTCCTGGGCGACATCGGCACCGACGCGGCCAAGACGGGGATGCTCTCGAACTCGGTTATCCTCAGAGCCGTGGCTAAAAAAATCCGCGAGTATCATATCGAAAAACTCGTCGTGGACCCCGTGATGTATGCCAAGGGCGGGGCATCGCTTCTGGCAAGAGAGGCGGAAGAAACCCTGATCAAAGAACTCCTTCCCCTCGCCTCCGTCGCTACGCCGAACATCCCCGAGGCCGAGGCTCTGGCCGGCATGACGATCAAGACCATCTATGACATGAAGCAGGCGGCAAAAAAGATCGTCTCGCTGGGAACGAGAAACGTCCTCATCAAGGGCGGACACCTCGAAGGGCCGGCCACGGATATTCTCTACGACGGGCTCAATTTTCACAGTTTCTCATCGGAACGGATAGCCACGCGGAACACCCACGGCACGGGCTGCACCTATGCCTCGGCGATCGCCACGGGCCTGGCCCAGGGTCTTTCAATAGTAGAAGCCGTAGAGCGCGCAAAGCGGTACGTCACCGTTGCCATCCGTTTCGCCCTCCCCATCGGCGGCGGACAGGGCCCGACGAACCACATGGCCCATCTCCTGCGTGAGAGTGAGCGGTATGCATGCCTGGAAGCCCTGGGGTCAGCCCTGTCGAAACTCGAGGGAGAGCCCTGCGGAAACATCGTTCCCGAAGTCCAGTCCAACCTGGGTTACGCCCTGCCCTTCTCCTCGGCAAATGAGGATGTGGCCGCCTTTCCCGGCAGGATCATCCGGGTGGATCGGAATGTCTATTCCGTCCGTTCGCCGCGTTTCGGGGCTTCAAGCCACATCGCGAGAATCATTTTAACGGCCATGCGGCATGACAGCCGTTATCGTTCCGCCATGAATATCCGCTTCTCCGATGAGACGATCGGTATCTGCAGAGAACTGGGATACGCCATCGAAAGTTTCGACCGGCGTGATGAACCGAAAGACATAAAAGAGATGGAAGGCTCCTCGCTCGAATGGGGGACGAATAAAGTGCTTTCGAGGACCCCGGCCATGCCGGACATTATTTTCGACCGGGGCGATGTAGGAAAGGAACCCATGATCCGCATCCTCGGTCAAACTCCTGCGGAGGTCGTGGAGAAAGCCATCCAAGTATCGCGCAAATTGAGAGAATTTTGAGAATCCAAGGAGGAATCGTTTTATGACGCTTAGTGAAATCACCATCACCAAGGCCATCATTGACCGCTTCTCGAAAAAATTCATGGAGTACATCGAGGTGGATGTCGCCGTCGTGGGCGGCGGCCCGGCGGGGCTCGTGGCATCTTACTTCCTGGCAAAAGCCGGCATGAAGGTGGCTGTTTTCGAGCGGAAACTGTCCATCGGAGGCGGAATGTGGGGCGGCGGCATGATGTTCAACGAGATCGTCGTTCAGGAAGAAGGTAAGGAAATCCTTGATCTTTTCGACGTGAGAACCGAATTGTACGAGCCTGGCTATTACACCGCGGACGCCATAGAATCCGTGACGACGATCTGTTCGCGGGCGGTGAAATCGGGCGTTCGGATCTTTAACTGCATCACCGTCGAGGACGTGATGATCCGGGAAGGAAGGGTCATGGGCCTCGTGATCACCTGGTCGCCCATTGAGATGACGGGACTCCACGTGGATCCCCTCTCCATAACGGCGAAACACATCATCGACGCGACGGGCCACGACACGGAGGTTCTCCGCGTCATCGAGAGAAAGGCCGACGTGAGACTCAACACCGAAACAGGCAAACTCATGGGAGAGCGCTCCATGTGGGCCGAGAAAGCG
>Ga0268280_1001883_pt1 | contig 13089 bp, 8 predicted proteins | sample saktaG_9_FD_190139 | JGI IMG/M metagenome (GOLD analysis project Ga0268280, IMG submission 190139) | Saline water microbial communities from Sakinaw Lake, British Columbia, Canada - sak_2011_5_24_40m | ecosystem: Environmental > Aquatic > Non-marine Saline and Alkaline > Saline ...
GCCGAGGGCAAACCAACGATCGTCTGGATGCCCGGCGGCCATGCGGCCGGTTTCGCCTTTTATCACCTGCACAGAATCTTCCGCGAAGAGACGCGCTCCATCCTGGTCGACCGGCCTGGCACAGGCTGGAGCGACATCGGCCCTTTTCCCCGCACCACGGCCGGGGAGGCGGTGGAAGTCCTTGCCGCCCTTGACAAGTCGGGCGAGAAAGGCCCCTTCGTGTTAGTCGGCCACTCCTTCGGTGGGCTGCTGGTCGCGAACATGGCCAGGCGCCGGCCGGAAAACGTGGCCGGGATCGTGCTGCTCGATGCGACGCCTCCCGATACCATCAACTATGGACCGCCGCTCCCGGGGCTGACCGGCATGCGTTTGGGACCCGTGCGCAACATCCTACTTCGCTTGTTCGGAATTTATGTAGACCTGGAGAAGAAAGAATTGCGGCGCAATCCGGATCCAGCGTTAAAGCAGCTCATCGACCGCATCAACGAGTGTCTGGGAGAAGCCGGCAAGGAACTTCGGGCCGTTGAGGGTGGGGCGCGTTCCGGTTGTGCCATTGCTTCGATTTTCGCGGAGCTGACGCCCCGCGGCTTGGGCCGGGTGGGATGGGAAACCGTGGTTTACGATGGCGACCTCGGGGACCTGCCCGTTCTGCTGGTTAGTTCGCATGTCGATGAATTTGAGACCGTGGCGAAAACGATCGCTGAGGAAGCAGGCCCGGGCTACGTCCTCGATAAAACGAGGCTGCGCCGCTTCTACCCGCGCACCATGGAGCGCTGGCTGGCGACTTCGAGCCGGTCGCAACTGATCCGAGCATCGAAGGGCGCCGGGCACAACTTCCCGTACCAGGAACCCGAATTCGTCGCCGCTGTCGTACGCCGGTTGCTGCCCGCCGTTGGCAGTGGGCCGGATTCTTCCCCATCTGTACCGGCAAGCCCGGTCCGATCACGGGCGTCTAACTCTTAACTATGAATTCGAGCGCGACCCCGCTGGCCGACCTGGCTGCGCGCTATTGGCATTTCCTGTGTTACGAAATGCCGCTTACCGCGATTCAAGCAGGCGAACCTGTCTCTGACCCGGTATTGTTCCGAGAGTCGGAAACAGATCATTCGCGTCGTTGCCGGAAGGCAGAAGCCTTTTTGACTGAATTAAAGGGCATAGACTTGATCTCTTTGCATACACAGGATCGGGCTACCCACCAGTTGCTGCGCTTCGAAATCGAGAACATCCTCAGCTTTTATACGCTTGCGGCTCATCATCGTCCCTCGCTTTTTCCGAATGGTCCGGCCTTACTGACGTCTCATTTTGCCAACACCAGCAGCATTGCTGATAACGATTCGGCGCAGCGTTTCGTCGATCGACTGGCAACAGTCCCTGCGTATCTCAATGATCTGCGCGAAAGTCTGCAGGCTGGGTATGAGGAAGGTCATCGCTACCCGAAGCTTGTGCTGGATTGCGCCGCTGGCAGTATTCGCGCTGCACTGGCCGGCCCTGTCGAGACCCTTCCCTGGGCAGGACCATTCAAGCGGTCCGTGGTATCCGGCAGGGATTCTATTCGCCGCAGCCATGAACGAACGCTGGCATTGATGCGAAATGAGTTGCTTCCCGCATACGAGGCATTTGCCGGATTTCTGCAAGGACCGCTTGCCGTTGGCGCCCGGGATAGCGTCGCCTGCTCGGAAGCTCCGCTTGGGCAGCAGCTGTATTCGGTATTGGCCCGCTCTTTCACTACGACCGATCTGCAGCCGCAGGCCATACACAAGCTTGGCCTGGAAGAAGTGGACCGTCTTGAGGATGAAATGGCGGTTGTCGCCGCCAATGCTGGCTATCATGGCGACCTGGCAGGCTACCGGCAATTTCTCGCTTCGAATGCCTTTATCGCCCCTAGCAAGGACGTGCTGAGGGAGCAGATCGAGATTCTCTCGAAACGCATCGACAAATGTATTCCCGCCTTTTTTGGGCGGATTCCGCGCATCACCTACGGCGTCGAAAGCTGGACGGAAACTGTCGCGGAACGCATGCCGCCGGCCTATGCCCAGGTCAATCCCGCGGATGGAACGGCTCCCGGGATCTATTGGATTACGAGCTTGCCTGGCCGTTTCCCGAATTACCTGCATCTGCCTTTTACACTGCATGAGGCCTGGCCCGGGCACCTGATGCATATTGCCTTGATGCAGGAATTGGAAAATCTGCCGGCATTTCGCCGTTATGGCGGGACGCGCTACACCGCGTGCATTGAAGGTTGGGCCCTCTATTGCGAGGGTTTGGGGGTTGACATGGGACTGTACCAGGCCCCGCATCAGCACTACGGGCGCCTGGAAGGAGAAATTTGGCGAGCCATCCGCCTGGTCGTGGACACGGGTATCCATTGGCAGGGGTGGGATCGTGAGCGGGCCATTGCCTACATGACGCAATATCTGGCCCAGCCGCGGGCAACGATCGAAGCCGAAGTCGACCGTTACGTCTGCTGGCCGGGACAGGCGCTGGCCTATCAGATCGGCAATCTCAAATTCCGCGATCTCAGGCGACGAGCAGAGCTGCGGCTCGCTGATCGATTCAATATACGGACTTTTCATGACATGTTGATTTCCGCAGGCGGCGTGACCTTGCCCGTGTTGGACGCGTTAATGGAAGAGTGGATGAATTATCAGACCCAGACTAAAATAAAATGAGCAAGATAAAATGACTTTGGACAAAATAAAATCTGCACAAAACAAGATTCACTTTGAGGTTCATGGTTCCGGCATTCCGCTGTTTCTCGGTTTTCCGCTCATGGCCTCCTATGCCGAGATCTTCGGCGCGGCCAGTGCGCCTGTTCTGAGCGGCTACCTGGACCGGCTTATGGACCGCTACCGCGTGCTGCTCGTCGATTACCCGAGCATCGGCAAAAGCGGCTCGATCCCCACTGCCGAGCTTAGCGCCGACCGTGTCTGCGCCGACCTGCTCAGAACGGCCGATGCGGCCGGGTTCGACCGCTTTGCCTGGTGGGGGTTCTCCTGGGGCGGGGCGGTCGGACTGCAGCTCGCTTCGCGCACCGATCGCCTGACCGCATTGGTCTGCGGTGGCTGGCCCCCGCTCGGAGCGCAGTACGCTGAACTTTTGCGGGCGGCCCGCGAAGCCGCGGCCAAGCCGCCGGCCTCGGCCATGGCGGTCTTGCGCCAGGCGAGCCAATACGCGCAGTGGGTCACCTTTTACGAGAGTATCCGCGACTGGCCCGAGGCGGAAGCGGTGGCCCGCATCACCTGCCCGCGGATGGCATTCGCCGGGTCTGCCGGGGATCCCACAGCGGGAAACGACATCCCGGTAAGTATCGCCACTACGATACGCCAGCGGCGGGACGAGCTCGAGGCCATGGGCTGGTGCGTGAGAGAGATCCCCGGCCGCGACCACTCGGTTTGCCTCGATCCGACGATCGTGGTGCCGGTTGTCCGCGAATTCCTCGACACCGTGCTGTGAACCGGCGATGGCAAGGGAGGAATGAACCGTAATGAAACTCGAATATCCGCAAGCTGCTCCTGTACCAAAGACAGTTGCATTCGGGAGTGTCAGTTACGAGGACCCTTTCTCCTGGCTGGAGGAGGACAGCGTGCCGGTTCTCTCATGGCAGGCTGAGCAGGATGCGCTGGCGGCGGCGTACTTGGCGGCGCTGCCAGGTTACGTCCCGCTGGGTGAGCGTGTCTGCGCCCTCGCATCATCCCAGGATTTGTTGGCCCCCAAGTATGCAGGAGGCCGGTGGTTCCGCCAGCGGATACCGGATGGCGAGGAACTGGCCATACTCGAAATAGCGACCAGCCCCCTGGCGCCGGGAAGGCGAATTCTCGACCTCAATGCCTTGCCAAACTGCGATCCGCTGCGGCTGCAATGGTTCCATCCTTCACCGGACGGCCGCAAGGTGGCATTCTCATGTTCCTCCGCTAACGGGGAACTCGAGAACTTTCAGGTCATCGACGTTGATACGGGCGACCTCCTCCTAGCGGGCGTTCCCCAAGCCCAGGCGAATTTTCCGGCCTGGCTGCCTGACAGCAGTGGGTTTTACTACCGGGCGCAAGACCCGGCGGTGGCGATGAACAACAGCCTCATTTTCCGCCATACGCTGGGCCAAGCGCCGCCGACGGAGTCCGAGCCTCTCGAATTCACCCACCCGGTTTCCTGGCCCGTGATCTCGGCCGACGGCCGCTACGTCCTCGTCTACTCCAACCACATGGAACCACGGCCGGACTTTATCCGCGAGACCGCCCTTGGCCCCTGGCGTCCCTTCCTGAAGGGCGTGCCCGGCATGTTTCGCGGCATCATCCTGGGGGAGCGGTTCGTCGCCATCACCAACGATGGGGCAGCGCGCGGTCGGGTGGTGTCGATCCCGCTGGCCACTCCGACGCGGCGCGAGACCTGGCGCGAGCTGCTGGCTGGCTCCGACAATGTGCTCGCCTCCCTTGCCGTGGTGGGTGAACGGCTGGTTCTTTTGGAACTGGTCGATACCTATGCCCGGATGCGCGTGTTGCGTGCCGACGGCATCATCGAGGGCGAAATCGCGCTGCCGGACCGGGGGCTGGTGAACACAGCCGGCAAGAGCACCGTGGCCATCGCTTTCATGGAATGTGTCTTTCCCGGCGCCGCTGACGAGGTGGTGTTCGTTTTCTCTTCGTTGACCCAGTCGCCGGCGGTTTACCGCGCCAATGTCGTGACTCGCACTTGTGAAGCTGTCACCGTTCCCCTCTGCCGGCTCAATGCCAGGGTCAGCGATCACGCCGCCAGCAGTGCCGATCGCACGCCCATTCCGTATCGAGTCGTCGTCCGGCGTGATGTCGATTTGTCCAAGCCACGGCCGACGGTTATCTTCGAAAATGCCGGATTTAATGTAGCGCTTCTGCCCGGCTGGCCGGGAGAGATGTTTGCGGCCTGGATTCAGGCGGGCGGCGTGTTCGTGCTGGCCCATCTCCGCGGCGGCGGGGAGTTCGGGACGGACTGGTGGCACGCCGGACAACTGGAATGCCGGCAGAACACCCTCAATGACCTGTATGCGGTGGCCGAGGATCTGTTCGCCCGCGGCATCGCCACTCCCCGGCAGCTGGCGGTGTATGGGATCTCCAGCGGCGGGATGATAGCCGCAGCGGCAGCGGTCCAGCGGCCCGATCTGTTCGGCGCGGCGCTGCCGCAGTTACCCCTCACGGACTTGTTCGCCCTTACCCGGGACCCCATCACGCACATGATTGCAAAACTGGAAGACGGAGATCCCAACGACCCGGTGATGAGTAAAATCCTGCGCACGTGGTCACCTTTCCAGAATGTGGTCGATGGCGTCGCCTATCCCGCGCTGCTGATCGATTGCGGTCTGAACGACCCGCGCTGCCCGGCCTGGCATGGCCGCAAGCTGGCGGCGCGGATGCAGAGGGCCACCTCATCCGGCCGACCCGTACTGCTCCGCGTCCGCGACAGCTCCGGGCATATGGCCGTTGGTGAAGCCGCCCGGCGTGCGCAACAGACGGAGATGCTCGCCTTCCTGGCTGATCAGTTGGGACTGACGACATGAGTTGCTCTTGCGGGCAACGACAAAAAGCGCTATAGAAGCGCAAGGAGAATAGCGATGACGGAAAATAAACAATCCGCTTCACCCCCCCGCCAAGTGGTGCGGCTTAGCCGGAGAGTACTTGGGGCCTACAGCGCCCCCGCCTTCTCGCAATCGTTCCTTATGGGCCCGGCAATCTCGGTGCTGCAGGGGATCTATGCGAAGTACTTTGGGCTTGGGCTGGCGCAGATCGCCTTGGTGCTCCTGATCGCCCGGATATTCAACGCGGTAAGCGACCCGGTCATCGGCTACCTGTCTGACCGCTACCGCTCCCGGCATGGGACCCGGAAACCATGGTTGATCGGGGGCGCCCTGGTCGCTGTGTTCGCCTGCTGGTTCCTCTACGTCCCCGCAGGCCGGGTCACGACCCTCTCGTTTCTCTGCTGGTTTCTGCTCGCCGACATTGGCTGGTCCATGTCGGCAGTGCCGTACAGCGCCTGGATGGCGGAGATCACGGAGGACTACCGCGAACGGACGCGGATCGCGAGCTGGCGAGCCGTGGGCACCTACCTCGGATACTTCGCGTTCTTTGGCATGCCTCTGGCGGCCGGCGCCCTTCTCGGGACGACCGAGTTCACTCCTGTGACCCTGCGCTGGTCCGCGATCTTTGCCGCCATCGCTCTGCCGGTCACGGCCCTGATTGCCGTGATTGTCGTTCCGAACGGGACCGCGCCTGCACCGTCGGCGGCCAACCCGCTCAGGGGGGCGATGCACGCCGTCGCCGGGAACCGCCCGCTCTGGAGGTTTATTGCCATGTTCGCCGTCGGCGGGCTGGGCGGGGGCATGGGCTGGGGCCTGGTATACTTTTATATCGATGGCTACCTGAGGCTGGGCGCGGAGCTCTCCGGGTTGCTCGTCCTCAGCATCCCGGTGGCGATCCTGGCCACGCCGGTCTGGGGTGCATTGTGCCGCCGCTTCGGCAAGCAGCAGATGTGGGCCGCGGGTTACGCTGGCGCCGCTGTGGCCGCGCTCGGCTACGCGTTCATCTCGCCGGGGCCCTTGGCCGTGGTCTGGGTAGGGCTCATATTGCTGTTGTTGAACGCGCTGGTGGTGGTGGATCCGATCGCCGGACCGGCGGTCCTGGCGGACGTCATCGACTATGGACGCTGGCGCTTCGGTGCCGACTACGGCGGGACTTACTTCGCCCTTTACGGGATGATCCAGAAGATCAACATCGGGATCGGCGCGGCGATCGGGCTCGCATTGGCCGGTGCCTTCGGCTTCGATGCCAAGGTAGCCACGCAGACTCCAGGTGGGCTCCGCGGGCTGCTGCTTACGTTTTCGATCTTTCCGGCCATCTTGTACCTGGTCGCAGCCGTGATGATCTGGCGCTTCCCCATCAACCAGCAGCGGCAGCGCGCGATTGTGCGCGCCATCGAAAGGAGGCAGGAGAGCAGACAGCCATGAATGTAGCGATACCTGTCGCGAACTTCCCCCTGCCGCTGCCGGCCAATCTAATAACACGTCGCTGCAGGACCGGTATTGTGCGCCCATGAATCCGACCGCCGGATCCGCCACCAAGACCGCAAGCGCCGGCGCCTTGCTGCGCGCTTGCCTGGTTTGGGACAACCACGGCTGCATGCCGGTGGGGCGCCCGCTTGACACATCGTTCCTGCCGCAGCTGCAGCGCTACCGCGCCGCCGGCGTCGACGCCGTGATGCTCAACATCGGCTTCGGCGAGATGGGCGTCGAGGAGCACCTGCGCACTCTTGCCGGCATGCGCCACTGGCTGAAGGCACGGCCCGCTGAGTATGTGCTGATCGATACCGTTGCCGACATCGAACTCGCCCGCGCCAGCGGTCGTCTGGCGGTGGGCTTCGACATTGAAGGCGCAAATGCGATCGCCGACCAGCCGAGCCTGGTACAGTTGTACTATAACCTCGGTGTGCGCTGGATGCTGCTGGCCTACAACCGCAACAATCGGGTCGGCGGCGGCTGCCAGGACGAGGACACCGGTCTCACAGCCTACGGCCGTGAAGTTATTGCCGAGATGGAGCGCGTGGGCATGCAGGTGTGCTGCAGCCACACCGGCCAGCGCACGGCAAGCGATGTCTTCGCCATGGCCACCAAGCCGGTGATCTTCTCGCACAGCAACGCCAACGCCGTGCACGCACACCCGCGTAACATTCCCGACGACGTCATCCGGGCCTGTGCCGCGACCGGCGGTGTGGTGTGCATCAACGGTCTCAGCACCTTCCTCGGCCCGAATGAAAACCTGAGCGAAGCCTTCGCGCGCCACGTCGACCATGTGGCACAGCTCGTCGGTCCGCAGCACGTTGGGCTCGGGCTCGACTACGTCTTCGACACCCAAGAGCTGAATGATTACGTCGCCAAGATGCGCCACACATTCCCGCCGGGACTCGGCTATGACAAAGATGTGCAGTTTGTCGCACCGGAACAGCTCGAGGGCATTGTACAGATACTGATATCCTGGGGGTATCAAAGCGATGACTTGAAGGCCGTGCTCGGCGGCAATCTGCTGCGCCTGGCAGGCGCGGTGTGGCAGGCGCCGTACTGCTCCAGGGTCGCGGATTCGCTTGAGAGTCACATCCCTGCAAAGAGCGATCGATGAGCCCACTGCACACGGCCTGGCACGACTACGTCAATGCGGCGCGTATGTTCTCGAGGCCCGCGCGGCGCATCCTGGTCAGCCAGTTATTGGTTTGGACGGGGCTCGGCATCCAGAACGTACTTTTCAACCTGTATCTTGCCGAGACTGGATTCCATGAGGTGTTTATTGGGAATGCTCTTGCCGCGCTGGGGACCGGCCTTGCAGTCGCTGCCATCCCGGCCGGATTCCTGGCCGACTTCTGGGGACGTCGGCGTTGTCTGCAGCTTGGTATCCTGGCCGGGGGCGTTGGATTTCTGCTCCGTTCGTGCGTCAGCGGTCCGACCTCGATCCTGACCTTCTGTTTCCTTGCTGGGACGGGCCAATCGTTATTCCAAATCGCATCGCTGCCCTTTCTCGCCGAGCACTCCTCGGCGCGAGAGCGGACGTACCTTTTCGGTGCCTTTTTTGCGACAGCCCTGCTTGCAACTGTGGTTGGCAGCGCCGTTGCCGCCATGCTCCCGCCGGCATTGCTCGCCCTTCACGGGTCGCTTCGGCCCAGCGCGCTAGGTGCCTACCGGATCGCGCTTGTTGTCGCAGGTCTGTGCTGGCTGGCGGGCTGTCTGCCTCTCGCCCGGCTGCATGGCCTGCGCGAAAATTCGACTGCGCGCCAGCGTGCGCAGTTGCCCCCCGGCTCGAGTCGGCCGCTACTGCCGATCGCGTTCAACTTCCTGCTGGTCGGGTGCGGCGCGGGTTTGGTCGTTCCGTTCATGAACCTCTACTTCAAGAACCGCTTCGTCTGCTCGAGCGCCCAGATCGGCATGTTCTTCTCGATCGCTGCCTTGCTCACCGCATTCGCCTCACTGCTGGGACCGACGATCGCCCGGCGCTTCGGAACTCTGCGGACCGCGGTTTCTTTTGAGTTGCTCTCGCTGCCGTTCCTTGTCACCATGGGTGCCAATACTGGGCTTACTACTGCGGTTGCCGCATTCTGGATGCGCGCCACGCTCATGCAGGCCGGCACGCCCTTGCTCCACAGTTTTGTAATGGAGGCGCTGCCGCCGGGACTGCGTGCGCGTTCAAGCAGCATCAACAACCTGCTGTTTAACTTGGGCTGGGCCCTGAGCGTGGGTTTTGCCGGAGTGCTGATTATGCGCTGGGGATACGCGATACCGTTTTATATAACTACCGTGTTCTACGCGACAGCGGCCATCCTATTCTACTTCTCGTTTCGGCACCTGCCGAGACACGCGGCAGAACCGAGTAGCGAACTATTCACATCGGGTATTTGAATTCAGGAGGATAGCTATAATGAAAGAAAGTGTATTTGAGGTTTTGCGCGCCGAAGGACTGGATCGTTTGCGCATCCATTATAATTGGAGGCGGGATGAATTCTCATTGTACGCCGCCAGGGATTGGGATGCCGATACGCCGTTCGCGAGGTACAACGCGGCGTTCACGCTCTGGACCCTGACGCCGTCTCAGGGGCGCTACTTGAACGATCCCGAGACGGAAGCCGCTTTCCAGAGGCACGGGTTGCGGGCGCACCTGGAACGTATCAAGGAACTCATTCGCAAAGGCCGGCACATCCTGCTTGACTGCTACTACCACGAGGGGCTGGATATCCGCTTCGTCAACCACATCCACAGTGACAAGCGAGGCGTCAACAACCGGCGCTCTTCACTGGTGATGGGCGGGATCAGGCGTCACGAGCCGGGCGAGGACGAAATCGACGTGTTCATCGACGGCATGAACCTCGGCCGGGGTATGACCTTCAAGAACGTGGCCGCAGGCCTGCCCATGGGGGGCTGCAAGACCACCGTGCAAATGTCCCCAATCGACCTCGACGACCTGGACCAGGTCGGCTTCCTGGCTTATGCGACCGACCGCACCCGCAACACCGCCGGACCGGACATGAATTTCCCGCCGGATCTTGCCGACGTTGTAAACCAGCACTTCTCGTTGCACTTCGCGGGCGGGCCCAAGGGACCGCTGGGCCCCACCGGCACCCCCACTGCCCATGGAGTTCACATGGCCGTGAAGCAGGGGGCGAAGTTCCTCTGGGGGTCTGAGTCTCTCGCAGGAAAGACCATTGCGGTCCAAGGACTGGGTGCCGTCGGTTTCCACATAGCGGACAGCTACCTGAAGGAGGGAGCGAACCTGATCATCTGTGATCGCGATCCGGCCGCCGTCGGCGCGTTCCAAAAGGCGCATCTGGGTTCTCCGATCCGGGTCGTCGATCCCGGAGATATCCTCTCCGTCAAGGCGGATATCTTCTCGCCCGCCGCGGGGGGCGGCATCCTGACCGAAGAGAACATCCCGAGCCTGCGTTTCAAGCTCATCATGGGCGGGGCCAACAACGTTCTCCGTGCGTCCAGCCAGGAGGAGGAGTGCGCGCTGGCCCGCCTGCTTGCGAAGCACGGGATCCTCTACCAGGTAGACTGGTGGCACAACATTGGTGGAGTCATGGCCGGCTACGAGGAGTACGTGCATCAGAAAAAAGCCCGTTTGGACCTCCTCATGCAGAAGGTGGGGAAGCTCTGCACCGAGAAGACATGGGAGAACCTGTGCGAAGCGCAACGCGAAGGGATCACACCCACCGAACGCGCCTATCGCACCGTGGAGCGTGAGGTCTACGGAGAATAATACCTGGAGGTAACAATGTCCAAGACAACCATCATCCGAGCCGAAACCCTATTTGACGGCCGGCGCAAGCTGACCGACGCCACCGTGGTGATCGAAGATGATCGCATTGTCGAAGTCGGCAGGCGCCGCCTGCGCGCCGACTTTGTCGGCGTGGTCACCCCGGCGTTCATCGACGCCCACTCCCATATCGGCATGCTGCGCCAGGGCGAGCCGGGCGACGAGGCCGAGGCCAACGACATCACCGACCAGTTTTTGCCTGTCAACGACCCGCTCGACAGTATTTACTTCGACGACCCCGCATTTGCCGAGGCGGTGGAGTTCGGCGTGCTCTACAGCTGCGTCGTGCCGGGCAGCGGCAACCTGGTGGGCGGCCGCGCCATGGTCATCCGCAACTTCGCGCCCAACCGGGCCCAGGCCCTGGTCAAGGATTACGGCTTCAAGATGGCGTTGGGGTACAATCCCCGCTCCACCGGTGCCTGGAAGGGATCACGACCCAACACGCGGATGGGCATCTACGGGATGCTGGAGAAAAGGTTCGACCTGGTGCTGGCCAAGAAGGAGAAAGCGGAACTGAGCCGCGCCAGAAAGACGAGGGAACTGGAGCAAAGGGCCAGAGAGAAAAAACTGTCCCGCCAGGAAGTCGACGGCGAGCGGGCGCAGATCGAGCAGGAACACCGGTTGGAGCTCGACAGCGAGGACCGGGCGCTGCTGGAAATGCTGGTGGAAAAGAAGACCGCCAAAGTCCACGTTCACAAGGAAGACGACGCGTTCTACCTGATCGAACTGGTCAAGAAATACAAACTCAATGTGACGGCTGAACATCTCCTGGATGTCTTCCACCAGGAGGTATTCGATGCCCTGGCGGACGCCGGGATACCGGTGGTGTACGGCCCGCCGGGCTGCCTGGCCTACAAGGTCGAGCTGAAACATGCGGATTTCCGCAACGTCCGATTGTTGATGAAGTCGCGGGCCTTCTACGGGTTGATGACCGACCATCCGGTGATCATGGCACCCATGCTGCGTGACAGCTTGAAATACTTCCTGATCCACGGTATGAAGGAGGAAGAAGCACTCTCCATTATCACCTCCCGCAACGCCAGGATCCTAGGCCTGGATGGGGAGCTGGGGACGATCGAGGCGGGCAAGCTGGCCAGCCTGACGGTGTGGGACAAGAATCCTTTCCACTTGGGCGCGTTCCCCAACATGGTGATGGCCGAGGGTCGAGTCGTGCGCCAGCGGGGCACTGCAAAGATACCCAGGCCGAAAAAAGTTTAATATGAAAAAAGCCAAAAAAACTGAAATCAAAACACTCCTGGCACCCTGGAGCGGTCCCTACGGCGGCCTGCCGCCATTTGACAAAGCCACGCCGGCAGCCATTGAAGGTGCATTCCGAACCGCTATAGAGCACAAGCGCGCCGAAGTCCACGCCATTGCCGCCGATCCGTCGTCGCCCACGTTCGAGAACACGATCGCGGCGCTCGAAAACAGCGGCCGCGATTTGCAGCGCGTCAACTGTTTGCTGGGCGTGTTCACCTCGACCATGAGCAGCGGTGAGATGCCCGACGTTGAAAGACGCCTGGCGCCGCTCATGCCCGCCCTTGAGGATGAGATCGCTCACAACGACGCGCTATTCGCGCGCATCGATACGGTCTATAGGGCGCGCTCAGTCTCCGGGCTGACTGAAGAGCAGCAGCGCCTGGTGTGCGTCATTCGCGATCGCCTGCTGCGCCGCGGCGCGGGACTGACGCCCGATGCCAAGGCGCGCTTGACCGAGATCAACGGCCGCCTGGCTACGCTTCAGGCAAAGTTCACCCAAAACCTCATCTCCGAGCAGGATATACAGGCTGTGTTTCTGGACGACGAGGCCGAACTCGAAGGCTTGGGTGAGGAACCGCGTGCCACGGCGGCCGCCGCCGCCAAGGCCAAGGGGCAGCCCGGCCGCTGGGCTGTGCCCAACAGTCGCCCCGCGGTCTGGCCTTTCCTGACCAAGTCGGCCCGTCGTGACCTGCGCGAGAAAGTGTGGCGCATGTGGACCATGCGCGGCGACAACCCCGGCGAACACGACAACAAGCCCGTCATTGCAGAAATCCTGCGCTTACGCGGCGAGAAGGCCAGGCTGCTCGGCTACCCCAGCTTCGCGCACCTGGCCACGGCTGACCGCATGGCCGGCACGCCCGGCAATGCGATGGCGCTGCTGCAACAGATGTGGGCACTGGTCATCGCTCCTACCCGGGCGCTGATCAGTGATCTGCAGGCCATCGCCGATGGCGAAGGCGCGGGCATCCGCATTGCGCCGTGGGACCGCCTCTATTACTCGGAGAAGCTGCGCCAGGCC
>Ga0268280_1001884_pt1 | contig 13088 bp, 11 predicted proteins | sample saktaG_9_FD_190139 | JGI IMG/M metagenome (GOLD analysis project Ga0268280, IMG submission 190139) | Saline water microbial communities from Sakinaw Lake, British Columbia, Canada - sak_2011_5_24_40m | ecosystem: Environmental > Aquatic > Non-marine Saline and Alkaline > Saline ...
TATCGGCCAGCATGACCGTCCTCTGCTCCATGTGGTCGACTAGCCGTCCAGGCGTGGCGACCAGGACCCTGGGATTGGCCCTCAAGGCATGTATCTGATTATGCATCGAAGCCCCGCCTATAAGTACCGCGGTCCTCATGCCGAATATCGGTGTCAATTTCTGGAATGTCTCATCCACCTGTATGGCGAGCTCTCTTGTGGGCACCAGGATCAGGGCCTTTCCTTTTCTCTGGGCGAGTCGCTGTATGATCGGTATGGCGAAGGCGAGCGTCTTTCCGGTGCCGGTCTGCGCCACTCCTATTATATCATTGCCCTCTATGCAGACAGGGATGGCTTTGTGCTGTATAGGCGTAGGGGTAGTGAACTTAAATTTATCGAGAGCTTCCAGTATCTTCGGAGCTATCCCGAGGCTGTAGAACGAACTATTGGATTGTGATGTGTGTGGCATAATTGAATTATAGCACCTTAATCTTTAAAAAGCCACAATATTCGGGTATAATGCCGGTATGGCCAAATGCGCGTTTTTACCTAAAGAAATTCTCTTCTCGCTCACAACAAGATGTAATCTTCAATGCGCGCATTGCGGCATCGAACAGAATAAAGCCGTCCTAAATAAGCAAGCAGCGCTTAAATTCGTTGCGGCATGCGCTCGCTTTGGCGTTAACCGCGTCGGGTTTACCGGCGGCGAGCCATTTCTGGAGACTGGCCTGATGTGCGCTATTTCGAAAGAAGCGGCGAGGCACGGCATGCTATTCGGCCGCGTCATGACTAACGCCGGCTGGTTCCGCACCGGCAGAGAGCTGCGTTTGGCGCTCGACCGCCTCTTTCTGTCAGGCTACGACGGCGATCTCTGCATGAGCGTCGATGCGTTTCATCGACAGGACATTAAGAAGTGCGCCTCTTTCGCCAATGCCGCGGCGGCTATCTGGAGGCGGCACGACATCGTTTCGATCGCGGCTGTTAAGGGCGCGAGAGATGGCCAGACCCAGAGAGGGCTCGCCCGGCTCGCTCGCGCTCTACATGGGCGCTTGATCATAGTCAATGGAAAGCCCGCCGCCATAAAGAGCGAAGATCTTTTTATCAAGATCTCCTATATTAATCTTTCCGGAGTGGGGAGAGCGGCTGTCTTGAAGAATGCGTGGGATGGGAAATGGTTTACGGACGATATGTGTAAAGGCCCCGGGAACGTGTTCTTTGTGCTTCCGGATGGAAAGGTAAAGCCCTGCTGCGGCTACGCCACGGACGCCGATATCTTAACCATCGGTTCGATAAAGCGGGATTCTCCGAAACAACTTTTACGTAATGCCGGGAAGAACCGGTTTGTCTCTGCGGTATTCAGTTCCGGTCTCCATCCGATCAGAAGGCGTCTTGAGTCCGCCGGCGCAGTCTTGCCGGGCAAGACTACTGACCACTGCCTCCTCTGCCATTATTTAGGGACGTTTCACTTGGCCCCAACAGCTTATCAGTATTAGACTTACAAACGCTGTCGATCCATCCTATTCTTTAATCCTCGCCGACCTCTAGGCGCACTATCTTTGGCACTGCGTTCTTGTCTGTGTAATAAGCAATCGTTACAGGATCCCCTATATTTAGATCCGTTATGTCTGCCGTTTCGCCGCGCTTATAAAATGTCATTCCTTCGGGGATAGTGAAGGTAGTGAAGTTATAACCTATCAGATTCAGGTCCTGCCACTTTACCGTTATAGTGGAGTTAAATGTATCTATCTCGGTTATGTTACCAGACATCGACATCATATCCTGTTCCTCGGTATTCTCGTCCGCGCCGCATACTCCGGTCAGCGTCATCGCGGCTATTACAATAGAGATAATTACAAGCAGCTTGATCTTATGCATTGTCCGCTCCTTTTAATATTAAGGTTATCATGTTTTTTGCGATATGCAAGTGTTAATTATGGGGACGTTTCACTTGGCTCCAACAGCTTATCAGCGTTAGAGTTACAATCGCTGTCAATCCACATTCTTTTTTGATTCCGCTATCCTCAATAACATTAGCTCGCTGTATTTCCGCCGACGCTCTTCCGCATCATTACCCATATCTTCATATATCGGGTTGGTATCTATGATAGGATTGGCCTCGCCAAGAGCATAGTGGCGATAACTGCTCCATAGATACTCTGCAGGATCTTTCACCAGCCCGGCCTCCACAGGGTTCTTCTCAACATATAATGCCGCCGTAAGCAGGTATCGGTTATCTTCTATAATAGGACTCTTAAATCTGCCCTGCCACAGATGCCCGACATATCCGTTCTTTCTCCTATAGTAATGATAATAGGAGAGAGCGATGCCCTGCATGACTTTTGATATGTCACTCTTTTCTGTTGTCCTTAAAATAATGTGGACGTGATTTTTCATCAACGCATAATGGTATAAATAAAAATCGAACATCTTCTTATACCGTTTCAGTATCGATTCAAAACGAGCATAATCACTATCCCGCCTAAAGACGCACCTCTTATTATTACCTCTTATGGTAATGTGAAATACTCCGCATTCCGGAACTGCCCTTGGACCTCTTGGCATAAAACACTCCTTTCTGCCTGTATAGGCGTTATGCCCCCTATACTATAAGACGGAAAAAATGGTCAAATTGTTGCAAACTATTTTAAAATAATTTCAGCTGAAAATAAATTGTGGATCGGGTGCAGTTGTAACTCGTTGAAGTCAAATGAGATAGAGCAAAGTGAAACGTCCCCATAAATTTTTAAGGGAGGGATTTGACAAACGTAGAAACGCAGTGTATACTTGCTATACTAGTACGTAGTTTCTATACTTACTATAGTTACCCTATTTACCATAGTTTATGCGATCGCTTCATAATAAGGATAATCAAAAGGAGATACGATGCCCCTGAAAAATAATAAAAATTACTATCTGTCCCAAAACGTAGCGGATAAATTTGGGATCTCGAAGAAGACGCTTCTGGGGTGGGAAAAAGACGGCAAGATCTCCAAGCCCCCAAAGGATTGGCGCGGCTGGAGAATGTATGGTGAAAACCATATTAGTGAAATAAAAAAAGTGATCGAAGAGAAGAAGAGAAATATAATCTAAACATGAGCTACTATAAGATATTAGGGCTAGATAAAGAGCCGTTCTCGACCAGCCCGGACCCTAAATTTTTCTATGAGTCCGTAGAGCACAAATCCGCCCTTTACAGGCTGCGGGTAGCGATCGAGCTCAGGCGTGGCTTGAGCGTAATATTGGGCGATGTCGGCACCGGCAAGACTACCCTAAGCCGCAGATTGTCACAGCTCTTTGGCCTGGACCCCGCGCTCATTGTGACCATGATACTAAATCCCGTATATGAATCAGAGCTGCAATTCCTGAAGGATCTGGCAGAGAGATTCCACGTTAAAGTCGCCACGCCGCCGGAGAGCGAGCTGACCGTCCTCGATTATCTAAAAGCTATCGAGAAATTCCTTTTCGATAAGGGCGTCGAGGACAACAAGACTATAGTCATTCTCATAGATGAATCCCAGAAGCTCAACCTGCCATGCCTGGAGGTACTGCGCTCGCTACTGAACTACGAGACCAATGAATATAAGATACTGCAGGTCATATTAATGGGACAGCTGGAGCTTCTGCCCCGCATAAGCGGAATAAAGAATCTGTGGGACAGGATATCTCTCAAGTATGTGATAAACCCTCTTGAGGAGAACGAAGTGAGGGAGATGATAAATTTCAGGCTCGAAGAAGCGGGATATGTCTCGAGGTACCCTTTATTTACTGATAATTCGATAAGGGCGATATTTAATTACACCCAGGGCTATCCCAGAAAGATCGCTATGCTATGTCACGACGCGCTGGAGTACTTGGTTATGCACAAGAAAGAGGTGATAGATAAAGAGATCATCGCCGAATTGATCCGCAAAGATGTGCAACCGGTGGACGCGTAGAGTAAAATGGCCGAAAACATTTCTCCGGAAGAACGGCTCTTTAACGTCATACAGCGCGGGAAACAGCCGGCGGCCGGATCAGGGGACCCCGGCGACAAGAAGCCCGGCGGATGGATGGCCAAGTTAAAACGATTTTTTCCGGCATCGCGTCCGTCGTCGCATGAGGGCAAAAAAAGTTTTAACTGGAAGACGATATTTCCGGCGTCGATACAATTACCGGAGATAGAACCCGGCGCCATAAATAAGGCGCTGGTCGCGGCGCTTATTATCAGCACGGTATTTTTTATACATTCGTTCCTGGTAAAGCAGAAGGACGCTTCGCAGATAGCCCAGGCAGTTTCAAAGATATCGATATCATCTTCGCTGGGCCTAAAAAAGGAGGAGCCTCTAAAAGGGCTCGCCTATTATCTGGGCGAGATACAGAATAGAGATATTTTTCATCCCGCGCCTAAGAACATTGTGGTCGGGGTCAAGCGTGAAGCTTCAGAATCGTTAAAGAAGGCCGCCGAAAGCCTGAAGCTGGCAGGCATCTCCTGGGGGGATACGCCAAAGGCGATGATTCTCCGGCAGGACGACAAAGACGGCAAGATGTACTTTGTCACGCAGGGCCAGCCCATAGGTCAGACGGGCATAATAGTGCAGGAGATACACAGGAACAAGGTCAAGATAAGCGACGGGAAAGAAGAGATGGAACTTTTATGAGGCAGGGTCTATTATTTAAGACATGCGCTGCGGCCATCATCATAGCGGCGCTCTCCGTATTTAATGGCTATGCCGCAGAGGCAGATACACCTGCGGTGGAGGCTATAGCGCGTAAGCCCATATCGGAATACGATATGCAGGGGCTAAAGAAGAAGATGTCGCTCGATATAAGGGCTATGGATATAACGCAATTCCTGAAATTTCTCGCTACCGACGGAGGCCTGAATATAGTGACGAGCAAATCGGTAACCGGCCCGGTGAGTTTGCTCATAAATGACGTCACCATAGGCGACGCGCTGGAGATAGTGCTTGCCATGAACGGTTTTGCTTATCAGGTGAAGAACAATATTATTACCATCATGACGATCGCCGAGTTTAAGACTATGTATGGCGTGGAGTTCTATGACAAACGCGTGACCGCCGCATATCAGCTTAAGTATGCATCGCCAAAGAATGTCGCCACGATACTCGGCAATATAAAGAGCGACATCGGAAAGATCATTTACGATGACACTACGGGCATCCTCATAGTGATAGATACTCCGGCAAAGATCAGGGAGATGGACGATATTATAAATAAGCAGGAACTGCCCACGATCTCGAGGGTCCTGCCCACAGAGACAAAAGTATATGAACTCAAGCACGCCAAGGTGGAAGCGGTCAAAGATGAGATCAGCAAGGTCCTGACACCCGACGTAGGCACGCTGAGGACCGATACAAGGACCAACACTATAGTGATCACGGACCTGCCGTATCAGCTGGCCAGGGCAGGAGTGCTGATCGATGCCTTCGACAGGAGGACCAGGGAGGTATTCATAGAGGCCAAGATCGTCGAAGTGACCCTGAGCGATAAATTCCAGTGGGGCGTCGACTGGTCAATGGTTATAAAGCTTGCCGGACAGGCAAGCGCCATCACCCTGATGCCGGAAGTCTCACTGCCTTTGGCGCTACTCCCAACGGCAATGGGTAAGATGACAGTATCCAGCACCGCCAATAATCAGCTAAGCGCCATTATCGAAGCCCTCAATACGATAGGCGAGACGAGGATACTCTCGAATCCGCACATCACAGTAGAAGAAGGCAAGGAGTCCAAGATAGAGGTAATAGAGAAACAGCCGTATCAGGAAGAGACTACGACCACAGCTTCCGGCGGGACGACCACAAGTTCAAAGAGCTATCAGTGGGTGAATATCGGCGTCACGCTCTCCGTAACTCCGCGCATAAATCAGGACGGCTATATAAGCATGCTCATAAAGCCAGAGGTGAGCTCCATAACGACGTGGTACGGTGGAATACCGCAAGCGGCCGGCGCTGTCCCCGTAGTGAAGTCCGCCAATGCCCAGACGACAGTTACGATAAAAGACGGCGTCACGATAATAATCGCCGGACTGGTGAAAGACAACAAGACGAAGACGGAACACAAGATACCCATTCTCGGTAATCTACCCATAATAGGGAGAGCGTTCCAGAAGATAAGTGATGATATAACACGGACAGAGACCGTGGTATTTATAACGCCGCGGATAGTTACGGGGGATTCTACATTCCTTTTGGAAAAGGATCTGCCAAAACCGTCCAGGCCGATCAGGGAATAAGTAAAACAAGCGGAGAAATTAAATGCAAAATAAATCCATAATACTGTCGGCAGCCATATTTGTGATCCTGTTCGGGGCCTCTCCTCACTCGCTCCATGCGGGGTCGAATATAAATAAGTCCGAGGCTCCGGAGCTTTCGGATAGCGCCGCGCCGAGCTCATCGGACCTTCAGGAGGTAGAAGCGACGGTGAAAACGGCCGAAGAGAAGCTACGCAAGCGACAGTATGAGCAGAAGGCTCAAGCCAGCTACGGCAAGATGCATGAGGCCGAGATGCGGAAGTGCAGGGTGCTCAAGAGCGAGATATGGCAGTTGAGGGATAGCGTAGATGCGTTGGCCGGCAAGTCGCAGAAATTAAGAGCCGACAGGAAGCAGGCGCATGAAGTTCTCGCCGGATGCGAAGAAGCATCCAATGAGCTTTCGGACAAGATCAAGGCCGCCATGGAGGGAATAGCCGCAAAGGAAGAGCAATTTAAAAAGATGTCCGCCGCGGTGCGGGCCGAGAGCGACACCCGGAAAGAAAAGATCGATAACCTGCAAAGCGATATGAAGTCCTTGACCGAAAAGATAACAACTCTGCAGACCGAAAAGGTCGGGATCGACAACGAATTAAACGCTCTGGATGTAGAATACAAGGCCGAGATGAATAAGCTGAATGCGTTTAAGAACAGGCTCTCTACAGAAAAGAAAGAAGACGCCTCCATAAACGAAGAGATGGACAATTCGAAAAAAAAGATAGAAGCGTTCATGGCTCAGGCCCTCGAGCGGGAAGGGGCCAGGCAGAAGCTGATGGATGAGAGTCTCGCCGCCGCCGTAGCCAATAAGACCATGGAAGAAGCGATATCGGTCCTGGAGGCCGACGGTGCTTCAAAGGCGAAGGAGCTGGGTCTATATTCCGCGGCCCTGGAAACAGAAAAGAAGACAGCGAGCTTAAAGATAAAAAAGCTGCAGAAGGATGCCTTAGACGCAAAGTCGAAGCAGGCGGATGCCGGCGCGGCCCTGAAAAAAATAGACGGTGATATCAAGGTAAGTCTGAAGGCAGAGCACGCCGCGGAAAAGGAGCTCAGCGTAAAGATGGAAGACCTGAAGGTCCGGGTATCCGTGCTTGTGGGCAAGATGGATCAGGACGGCATATTGAAGGAAGTGGAGGGGGAGGAGATCGATAAAAAACCTCTTTCAAAAGGCGCCGAGCTGAGCGCCGACATCAAAGGGGTCTTTGACGCCATGAAATACGAGAACGATCGTTTGATGGCCGAGAACAAAGCTATCAAGGCCGGTATGAAACGCGCCGAAGCGGATCTGAATGAGTCCCGGCGCAACGCCTTGGAGTCCTCCAAAAAGCCCGAAGAGCTAAGAATTAAGCTGAACAAAGAGCGTCTGGAGATGCATTACAATCTCGCTATCGTATATGAAAAGAACGGCATGTATGATGACGCCGAGAGAGAATATCTAAAGTGTCTCAAAATAGACCCTAAGGATCCCGGGGTGCACTATAATCTCGGCATACTTTATGACGATAAGCTGAACAAAAATAGCAAGGCCATGGACCACTACTGGAAATTTTTGCTCTATCGTCCCATAGGCGAGACGGCCGAACGCGTCAGGGACTGGATAACTAAGCTAGAGCTTGAAAAACGCCTGGGCAAAGAAGTGAGGTAGAGTGCGCGTAAAAGTAGTTCTCATCTTCATACTATCGATATTGATACCGACGGCGCTTCTCGCTTATTTTGGCCTGCAGGCCGTCCGCAGCGAAAAGGCGATAGTAGAGAACAACATCCGCCACGTCTATGAGACCCTGACAGATGTCGTGGAAGACGAGATAAAGACGTCGCTGCGCGGCATGAAGGAAGCATACCCGGCGGATAAACCCGAAGTAGAGTCGATGCTTATAGAGAAGGCTTCGATGTTCAACTATCAGGTGAAGATATTTGATAGCAGAGGCAACCCTTTGGGCGGCGCGCCCCCGAGAAGCCTCGGGGCCCCTGTCCTCAGAAAAGAGATAGAAGGCCTGCCTTATATAATAGCCGTCTATGAAAAATACCCCGCGCTTATAAGAGGCCTCGACAATAGAAAGAAGCGCCTCGATTCGTACATGCTGATGATCATCTTCTCCACGCTCTTCGTATTAGGAGGGAGCTTTTTTACTCTGGGCGTGCTTTCGCGGGAATGGCGCCTGACACAGCTGAAGAGCGAATTCGTATCGAGCCTTTCGCACGACCTGAGAAGGCCTCTCACATCGATACGCATGTTCTCCGAAATGCTTAAGAATAACAGCGTTCCGAGCGATGATAAGAAGCGCGAATACTACAATATAATCTCGAGCCAGAGTGAACAGCTTACCAATCTGGCGAACAATATCCTCGATTTTTCCCGAATAGAGAGTGGCCGCAAAAAATATGAATTCAAAGATGAAGATATCGCCAAGCTCGTCTCCGAGACGGTGGAGCATTTTAACAGCTACATGGCGCACGAATCCTGCACCGTCATATTGAATATGGCAAAAGATATTCCGTTGCTAAAGATAGATACCGACTCCATCTCCCGCGCTATCGTAAATCTCCTGACAAATGCTTTCGATTACTCGCCTGACAATAAAGAGATAAATGTAAATGTCCTTAAGAGAGCCGATAAGGTCGTCATAGAAGTCATAGATAAAGGCATCGGCATATCTAAAAGAGATCAGAAGAATATATTCCGCAAATTTTACCGCGTCGCGCAAAAGGATATCAGCATCGAGGGCTCGGGGCTTGGCCTCACGCTTGTAAAGTACGCCATCGAAGCGCATTGCGGCAGGATCACGGTAGAGAGCGAGCCGGGCCAAGGATCGAAATTCTCGCTCATATTCCCGGCGTCGTCATTCTGAGGCGAAGCCGAAGAATCTAAAGGATTTATATGTATAAGATACTTATAGTGGAAGACGATAAGAACATCATGACCGGGCTCGTCGACAACCTCGAACTGGAGGGCTATAAGACTGTCATCGCCCACGATGGCAAAGAAGCGCTGAAGCAGGCCAAGGACAAAGATCCCGATCTCATCATACTCGATATCATGCTGCCGAAGCTCAACGGATTCGAGGTCTGTAAGGAGCTGAAGATACGTGGGATAAAGGCGCCTATCATCATCTTGAGCGCGATGGCGCAAGAAGCCGACAAGGTCCTGGGTCTCGAGCTCGGCGCGGACGACTATATTACAAAGCCATTCAGCCCCCGCGAACTTGTCGTCAGGGTGAAGGCGGTCCTGCGCAGGATGGAGAATACCCAAAAGGTCGAGGACCTATTCGAATTTGACGGCATAAAGATCGATTTCAAAAAGTATATCATAATCAGAGACGGCAAAGAGATAAGCCTCACCGCCGCCGAGCAGAAGATATTAAAACTGCTCGTGGCAAGCCGCGGCGAGCCCGTCTCCAGGCATACTATATTGGCACAGATATGGACCTCGGAGGAAGTGACGACGCGCACAGTCGATACGCATATATGGAGCCTGAGGGATAAATTAGAGAAGGATCCGGCAAACCCGAAACATATCCTGACCGCGCACCGGATAGGGTATAAGTTCGTGGAATGAGCTTGACAACTTCTTGACAACTTCTTGACATGGTCCGGACAACATTTTTGACAGCTTAGTGTATACTTAATTATGTAATTTAAAGAGAAGTCCCTTGTGAGGGTATTACAATGAGAAATTTAAAGAGTCTACTGATGATCGCGGTGGTATCCATGATGGCCATGGCGGCCGTATCTATATCCGCCCAGGAGACCGTCCAGGCCTCTAACAGAGCCATATTCACAAAGCCGCTCATCTGGCGCGCCGACCAGAGCGCCGATTATTCATTTAAGGGCGCGGCGTTTTCAGGCACCGAGATCGCCGCCAATGGCGTCGTAATCTCTTCTTCTACCGAGGGTACATGCGAACTTCCAAATCCATATAAGACAGACGCTCCCATCACCAGCCTCACAGCCAATTGGTCATTCACCGGCAAGGTGACTTTAGAGGTCAGCGTCACAGGTAATTCCAGAGACTATATGAAGGTTACGAACGGCGTCCCTGCGCATTACAGAGAGTCCGCTCAAGGCAACCGGATAAAGTGGAAAGCCACCCTGGCGCCGAACAGTTCACTCACCGACCTAAAGATAGTATACTCCGACCTTTCCGGAGTGGTGGGTAGCTTCGGGAACGAGCTTCTCTCCGGATTCAGCACAAGAAGGCAGGTGTATATAAAAGGCTCCAAAGCGGGAGAGGTATTTAATTACCAGATGTTGATAAAGGTGGGAGAGTCCGAAAAGCCTGCCGTGCCCTGTGATATAAAGCTAAACGCCGGCATCATTTCAGATTTTGCAGATATAAGATTTACACAGGCCGATGGCGAGACCCTGATACCCCATTATCTTGAAGAGGTTACAGGTAAAGCTCCGGACCGGATAGCATACTTCTGGATCAGAATGCCCGAGATACCCAAGGACGGCCTTCCTATATATATGTATTATGGCAAGGCCGCGGCCCTGGATCTGTCAGATGCCGATAAGGTATTTGACTTTTTCGATGATTTCAATGGCACCGTACTTAATCCCAAAAAATGGAAGATCACTCTCTATGATAAGGAAGGCACGGCAGATGTGGCCGACTCCATCCTTTCGTTAAAATCAGCCAGGGTCACTTCGCTGGACTATAAGTTCGCCAGCGGCCTGATAGAGTATAAGGCCGGCTCATCCGCAAATGGCCAGGCCACGGCTATAGTAAGGGCCGGACAATCGGAGAGCGATGATCTGGCGGCCTCTTCATCGCCGCTGGAAACTTTAGCGCACGCCATTGCCAAAGGCGCGAGTATAAGAGTCAATGACACGCGGCCCATCACCGCGGGAGCTTTCTACGCATACAGGATATATTGTGATGACACCGGGATAATGGCGTTTCGCAGATATGATGAGAGCGGCATAGGACTGCCTCAGGCTTCGAGCCAATATTCGGCCGGCCCGGCGCCCGCCATGCCGATAGGCCTGTCATCTTCAGGCGCAGGCAAAGAGATGTATTGCAAATGGATACGCGTCCGCCAGGCCGTATATCCGCCTCCGCGAGTCGATGATATAGGTAGCTTCGCCGGAGCTACCGAGACGACAAACCTCCCGGAATTTTATAATGTATCTACGGCTCCCAACGGCAGTCTTATCGCGGCGCCTAATACCTCCGGCGGTTATTATTTATCAAGAATTATCAGCCCGGGCTTCGAGGTCAGGATATTGAAACCATACATCGCCGCCAGGTCGGCCGGAGATGATCTCACAGGTATTAGCATATCCACTAAAGCCGGCGGTAAATTTTATGCAGGGTGGGAGAATGGAAAAACGCGCTACGTCTCCAAAAAAGAATTTGATAAGGGCAGCCAATTGAAGTGGAAAGCAGATTTCGGCGCCGAAGGCGCCTCGTCCGTCATTGTGAGGAGGCCGCAGGCCGACGAAGCAATCTCGTCCTTTGCCCTCGAATTTTACTCAGGGTTCATCCGAGTCATACTGCCTAATGGCGGCGAAGCGATCGCTCCCGGCACGAAGTACAGCATATTCTGGAGCGCAGAAGGCTATGGCAAGGACTATCCTATGGAGATATCGTATTCAGGCCCCGGCAAGAGACAGTTCAAAGCGATCGCGTCAAAGGTCAATAATTCCGGCGATTATTCATGGGATGTCCCGAGTAAAGCTTCCGGCGAGGCAGTGGTGAAGGTCGCCGATTATAACGATAAGAATGTCTATGGCATATCAGAAGAATGCTTCTATATTACTACATCGGCCTCCGGAGAAAAGACCGCGGGATCCGAAGTCACGGCTTCTACAGGAGCGATCATTACTCCCCCCGCGGCAGTCACAGCTCCATCCGAAGATAAGACAGCCGAGGAAATCAAAAAAGATGAGAAAAAATCGCTCGCCGGCTTCTACGACCTTCTCATTAAGGTCGGTGATGGCGCATCAGGAAGCGGATATAAAGACGGCGACATTGTTATGGTAAAGCCGGCAGGCTATATATGGGGCGCTGAGGAGAAGAGCAAGTTCCTGGTTGTCAGGGCCCGCCTTACTCCCGCAAGAGCGGAGGAATTAATGAAGCCGGATGAAGTAACCACCGCTATAGGCAGGTCAAATAGCAAGACCGTCAAGATGATAAATAGAAGAAAATATCGCATTAATATGCAGGACAAGATCAGCCTCCAGGATAGAGCTATGGCGTCACACGGGAGGCTAAACCGCGACCCTGTGGAGGTAGCGGACATAGCGGCAGCTACTGAAAAGAAGAGGTAGTCCTGCTATATATAGGTAAGGCTTTGATTGTGGATCGGGTGCGGTTGTAAGTCTTTGAAAGTAAAGGGGATGTAGCAAAGTGAAACGTCCCCATAGAAAAGGTGATGAGATGCGTAAGATAGTGATGAGTGCGACTCTGGTGCTGGTAGCGATAGCGATGATGGCGACGCTCGCCACAGATGCTTACGCCTATAATCTGCGCGTGCAGAATGTATCCTTATATAGGTCCGCCGCTCAGCCGCCCAATACTATAGGCATAAAATTCGATCTTCTGTGGGATGGCTCTTTTAGCTCGGTAGACAAGAACGGTAAGCCTGTTTTTGACCGCGCCTGGGTATTTGTAAAGTATTTTAATAGCGCAGATCCCGCAGACACGGCCTGGAGTCACGCCACATTGATCGCGGGAGGCACTGTAGGTGATTATAGCTCGACCACCGGAGTCGGAATAAGCTCTGACAAAAAAGGAGCCTTCTGTAAGCCGGGGGCTAATCAGATAGTGTACTGGAATCTAAACACCGACGGCCTGGCCGGTACGGAGAATGTCCTGATAAAAGTCATGGCCATAGAGATGGTCTATGTCCCAGAAGGCGCC
>Ga0268280_1001885_pt1 | contig 13080 bp, 15 predicted proteins | sample saktaG_9_FD_190139 | JGI IMG/M metagenome (GOLD analysis project Ga0268280, IMG submission 190139) | Saline water microbial communities from Sakinaw Lake, British Columbia, Canada - sak_2011_5_24_40m | ecosystem: Environmental > Aquatic > Non-marine Saline and Alkaline > Saline ...
GAGATAAAGGAGGACGGTGAAAACGCAAATAGCCATGTCGAAATAAGTGTCAGTTTGGAAATCCTGCATCTTCCCGATGAAAGTAGAAATAGATGCTCCTCCTGGCTTTTGGGAAAGTTGATTGAGCATTTCCTCACATGGTTCTACCGCCAGGACTTCATATCCACATGCGGAGAGAGGTATTGAAAGGCGACCTGTTCCCGCTCCGAAGTCTACAATCCGTGCGGGAAGCCTAACAGATTCCTTTATTTGTTCAATCGTAGTATGTGTGAGTGAATGATAGAACACGCCAAACGATTGGTCATATATCAAATCGTAGCTTCCTGCCCATGATGCGTGTGGCTTTGTCATACAAGAACCAGTTCCTGGCGGCGCGGGAAATAACCAGCTACCCGATCTTGTAATATCTCATTTCCTATAATCCCTTCAGTTCCTGCCATCATCAGCGTCATGCCAAGTAAACCAGGAAGAGAGCCGCAGCGAAGCTTGTACTGTATCTTCCCAAGCGTGGCGTTAACCCAATACGTTTCCGTCTGGAACTGTCCAGTACCAGGATAGAAATCAGTAAAAGCACCTGCCGGAGGATAAGTGTCAAGAGACTCATCTTGAAAATATGAAATTTGAGCGCCAGTGTCGAAAAACATTCGTCTATCAACACCACTAATATTTGCTTGAATAATCGGAATTCCCATGAAATCAGTGATTTTCAAAACTTCCCCATTAAGAGCGATTTGTTCCGCTGAAAAAGACACTCTCTCATTCTTTATATCAATAAGAATGTCGAATTTATTAAGAACATCCGCACCCATAATTCCGGCAGTGGGGTGATTCACAAATTCGGATAATTGTTCTGCTGTTAACCCCATGTAATTAGTTGAAATTGAAAAGTCCTGTCGCTCGATTGCAATTTGGCTTGTGCCAAAACTAGTTGGCGCACCTGTATCCAGCAACCATTCATATCCATCAATATTGACGAATAGATGGCCTTCTTTAGTTATCAGCGTAAAATCTTGCATTTATTTTATTCCTTCACCTCCTAGCATAAGATTAGGTGTATTAATGAAAAAAGTAAACGTTGCTTTTCTCGACTACTTAATATCATGGACTTATTATTAGTTCACTGTTTACTATTAAATACTTTAAAAATTTTTTCTATCCTTTTATATCTTGCATTATGCAGACTAACGATTTGCCCATCAGCTGCCGACGAAACCGGAGGGTAGCCTCAAGTATTTTTGATGTTTTTCCTCTAACTCTTTCCTTGTTTAACTGCACTTTCCAAAAAATCAGGTAACCGATTTTTTGTTTCTATTTTTATCTCTTCCTGCTGTAGGGGATCAAGCAAATTATAAATTTGTCCTACCTTTTTAATCTTTTCCTGCCTCTTTTTATTTTCTTCTTCTTTTTGTTTCATTTTAATAACTTCTATTTTTACTTCTTCCTCGTGATTCGATTTTACTGCAGCACATGATTATGTGTTTTTTATATCCATTTTAACACTCGGTATCTTTTTTATAGATGTAATAGTCTCTGTGGGATTAGTACCACCAGGCGTATACATCTTCTTATAATCATATTCTTTGAAATTGTTTCTTTCTTTCCATTTAATAAACTGATCGTAAGGAAGTGGGTTATGGGGTGATCTGCCATCCAAGCTTATTAAAGGGACATCAGGTTCTACTTTCTTCATATAGTCTACCGCCTCTCTTTCAGAATCAAAGTGATCTACTCTAGAAGGCGGATACCTTGTAACGTTTCTGTAAGTAACCACACACCATTTATGATTTTCTGGATCGTCTTCGTGATATATTGTTGTTGATATTACTTCTTCGCCTATATCCACCGTACACTTACATACATATAGAACAAACATTCTATCGTCATTATATATATCGCCATTAAAATCTATTTCATTCATGACCTACTCCTTTACTGTCACAAGATCTTATGGGGTCAAGTCTTGCAATATCACTTTTCCTCTTTCCCCTCAATTTATTTAATTAAAATTAAAACACATACTATTTTTTTTATGATTTAGCTATCCATTTTACGAAGTCTTCCTTTTGGACGTCTATCTGTAATAATAACCTAAAGCCTCAATCTTCCGGGTAAAAAACTCCTCAGATCCTATAGGTTTTTGTTAGAAGTTACTGAATTATCAAACTATACAGCTGCCCACCGTCACATACCTTGACAAGGTTATATTTCAAGACTTGATCCCTTATACTTATACCTTTTAAATCATTAGATTTTAAATATAGACTTCTTTTTCGATAAATAGCTAGAAAAAATAGTTATTCACTAGATTCTTATTTGTTCAAATGACGGATTTTTTCTTTTACGGTTTCTTGTATTTCTCCAAATTCCTTAATGCTAAAATCGCGAATATCTTCTCTATCAGAAAACAGCTCATTAATCATTAAGCGAAAAATTTTCTCTATTTGTTGACAAGTCATCCCATAAACAAGAGAAATGATATCCAAAGGCTTATTGTTGTTTTGGATACTTCTATTATTAAAATGACCCAAAAACAAATCCATAATACCTTTACTGTTCAACTCCTTTCTCGTAAATCCACCTTCAGCAACAGCGTTAGTTAAGTTTTCTTGTAGTAAGTTCCAAACACTTATATCTGACGGTACCTTAAATATACTATCTGATTCTCTAACAAACGAGCCATACTGGTCTATTTTTTTGCAGAGTTCTATACTAAATTCTGATTTTTGGTAGTCTGATGATATTTTTTGTAAAGATTTCAGTATTTCATTACTAGCAACATAGAAAATTTCTTTTCTTGCCTCAGATGTTTGATGCTCAAAAGCGAAGACATCAAGAATGAAAAGTATATATGCGGACAGTTCAAATTGCGCGCGCAACTTCGCGTCATTTGCTATCTTTCCAAACCCATTTTTTTTCTTATTTAGCAAACCTAGAAAATTATCAATCATGACTGTTATTGTTCCGATTGTTATGCTAGCTAATGTTTCCAGGCTTTCTGGAGTATATTTAAGTGCAGCCCCTTCTATCAATTTATCGCCATTTTCCATCTTTTTAACGGTTTCAAGACTCACTCCCATTATACTTTTGAAATCCTCTGGTGATATACCCCGCTTTTTACGAATTTCCTTTATTTCCTCCTCAAGTGTTTTTAATGTCTTATTCATAAAATTATTTCTACCTACCTTTATTAATCTCTTACAAACTTTTAACTCCCTTTTCTATAAAATCTGCTCAAAACCTTAATGATATACGAAAATATCTAATTAAACTGTTCTAGAAACTCCTCAGATCCCATAGGTTTTCCGCTAAAAATTACTGAATAATTGAACTAATACAACCGTTGTCGGAATCCATGCTTTCCGAAATAATATTCTTTTTATCTGTCTTTGCCTCACGATAAATAGGTATCTATCCCTATTATTTGCCGTCCTTTTGTCATTCTGATGGGAATTAGAGGGGTTGAATGCCCGTAGCCAAGACACATTATTTTTTTCTTGTATTTTCTACAATTTTATTACCAACAAGCTTGATCTTTTTTGCACAAAATAAACCTTTTTTATTTCCAATAATCGAATAGTCATATTTGCGATTTTCAAATTCCTTATGCATAGCTGAAAAAAAATACCTTTTCGAGCTTAACCATCCTAGCTTGCCCGCCTCCTTGTTAAAAGTTTTTACTAGCTGTTTATCATCCATTTTTTGAAACATTTCTTTGCATTCTTTATAAAGCCTTCGTGTTTCATTGGATTTTTTAGTATGTAAATATAGCTTATTTTTTCTTCTGGCGATTGCTTCAGAACGAATTTTTTGGTCATTTAATAATTCTTCCAGCCTTCTTTTTTTTCTCCACTGCACATATTCTTTAGCTTCCTCATTATTTGGACGAGCAGAATTTGGAGTAATATACCAGTTGCCCCCGTTAAAGGCTATCCAATTATGTAAATCTATAGCCTTATTTACATCTGCCTCAATTAAAGAACCGAATAAATTACATATATTAGTGGTGCTGCCGAAACCACCATATCTAATTTCAATTAAATGGCAACCTTTAATCAAATTCGTAAGAAAAGATATATTTTTTTTCTGGGCATCTGATAGTGGTTGTTCGTTGATTTTACGATTAAAGGTGAAAAGTTCATCACTCGTAAGGTGCCAAGTATCAATTTTAAAGTCTCTTTGTAAAGCATCGCGTAGTTCTCTATTACCTACATCGGGCAAGTTCGTCAGAAAATAATCAAGATCCTGCGAAGTACACAACTCTTTTTTACCAATTTCTATTATTTTATTTATATATTCATTATAATTTATGCTCATAATTCCCCCTCATTAAATAAATAAAAACAAAATTGAATTCTTTTTAAGAGTAGGGGTATAGCCCCATCCGCTATTTGAAAACAAGCTATCCATCTCACCTTCTTGTGTGACATCGGGACAACCTTATGTCCCCAGTCAGGACAAATGTAATCCTTCGTTATAGTTTTGACACCCCTTCTTTTAAAAGTCTTTGCATTTCATATTTAGGTATAAGCATATCAGCATGCTCTCCGGTTTTCGGGTCTATACATTCGAAACACATTCCCCAAAAGTCTCCATCTTCATCAGGTGTAAACTTTATTTTACTTGTCTTTCCACATTTAGAACATGTTATTTCAAGAAATTCTACTTTTTTTTCTTCCATAATATATCACCACCTTCCAAAATCTAATTTTAATAACTTGTAAACAATCAAGAACACAGGAAGGCAACTGTTTGTTTAGGTATTTAGAAAATACATTTAACTCTACTTTTCTAAACAATAACAGTTGCTCAGTGAGTTTTTCTACTTGTTCCTCCTTGCCCTCTTGAGGATTCCAAATTCAAGGAATAGTAGGATAAGGTCTAAATCTGCAGCCTTTTGTGCATCCGTAGAAATAATTCTCTCCAGTCTTCCAGGCTAATGGTACGATACTTCTGCCTAGTACATAAATATCTCTTTTTACAGCGGGGACAATCTTTGTACTTATAAATTTTTGTCTAAAATTTTCGATAACCATAATCTTTCCTAAGTATCTTGTGAAATTGTGAGGTCTGACCTCGAATCTATATTGTTTTATATTGGATATTCAAATAGTCCAATCTTGTTCCCTCCTTCTAATATTTCCCGTACCCTTTCGCTGGTTAAACTTACTTTCCTTGCTACTTTTTCAAATGTGCCGTATTTTTTATATAATTTAAATATTTTTTTATAGTATTTAATTTTAGTATCAGACAGCTTAATTGGTTCTTCGGTTATTTTTTCATTTTTTGGGTTATTTGCAATTGTTGATTCACCTTGCTCTTTTGTCTTGAACTCTCTTAAAACTCTGTCTAACTCCTTTGCGGAAATATCCTCTTGTGTCTCCTTCTCATTCGGTTTCCTAGGTATAAATGAATTTTTGCCAACACGTCGCAAGTTAGGATTACAATGTGAAGCAATTGTTAAACTATTGTGATTTACAAACTGCCTATATTTACCCATTTCTGTAACTATTATTTCAAAAGAAACTGGACGAGTTATTTCTTTATACTTTTCTTCTACAATCTTTGTTACAGTATCAAAAAGGGTTTCTGATGGATGCTCATAGCCCCATTCTTTAAGTGCAAATGTACTGCGAATCCCAATCCAAACTACACCATATTCCTCATAACTGAGCACAGCATGAATGTTGTGCTCAGTGGATGGGTGCTCGGGGAAAAGAGAATTGTAGACTTCGGTTATTTTGGCGCTATGTGCTGGCTTTCCAATAGTTCGTAAAGCAAGATACGCTTTTTGCCTTTTATTAAGGCTTTTTAGGCGAACCCGTTTTATGTTTTCAGCAAGATTTTTCAAATCACTTTTAACAAAACAGAGACAATCTTCTGATTCCAAGCGGCTTATTATAGAAGCAACATCAACATATTTAAAAATTGAACCAATAGATTTAGGTAATATGCTATCTTCTGAAAAAGCTCCCAAAGTTACCATTTCAATATCTGAGAGTCTTACAAAAGGAACTCCTGAACATTTTGCAAGGAAACTCATAATGAATTCCTCGGAAGAATTTGATGTGATAGTTAGGCTACCCTGTCTACTCATAATATTATAGATTAAAGCTCTTGAAAAGGTAGGGGCATGGACTGGGTGTCGAAGCTTATACCAGAATTTGGATTCTATCTGTCGGACTCGCTCTCTTGTAATACCATAGTGAAGCCCAATCCATTCTAGTGTCATTTTTCCCCCTGTTAGAAGACCTTCTCTTGCCTTTATAACATAGCATTCCCTATAAGTAAAACAAGAAAATTTCTCTTGAATTATCTTTTGAGCAAGATGCCTAAAAGGAAAATTTACATCTATTGTATTTGAGGAAACCTCCTTTATTATATACTGAACGGTAGTTTCAGATAATTTATATGACATGAATGACAAAATATAAGCCAAGGGGAAGACGTATTGATTCTCTGTGTAATTAGTTCCAATGAATCCAAACTGTTTGCCAAACTGAATAACTTCTATTGGTGGAGTATCCCATCGTTCGCGAATGCAAAGAAAGCTTATAAGTATTGCCAGTTGATGTTTGCTCAGTCGAAACTTTTTTGCATGTGCTAACCTGAGATTCAATTGACAAAACCATTGAAAAAGCCTTCTTTTTGTTATGAAATAATTTGTATCAGAATTTTCTTTATTCAAAACTATAAATCTAGAATCATTCAAAAGTGCATGTTTAAGTAATTCCCTATTAAAATCGGGCTGTGCATATTTTAAAAAGTCTTCAAAGGTAAAGCAATGCTCATGTTGGGCAAAAATATTTAAAATGTAAATATTTTGGTTATCATCCATTCTTATCTACCCTAAAGGCAATCCTTTCCTCAATTTTTCTGCAACTCGCCGGGTTCCTTTCTCACAACGTCCCCAATTCAACGCTTCAGGAACAGTATTCTCATCAGGCAAATATCGTCGAAAAATAATAACCTTTTCCAACCACTTCCTCTTCACGCCTAAATCACGAACAAGATGATTATAAAGACCATCAAGCTGAAGAGATAATTTATTCAGATTTCCTTGTAATTCAAATATAGTATTTCCAAGCTGCCAAATTTTATGGGCTGGTAAAGGTTTGCGATCATTTCTAAAATTTTGAATTTCTTTAATAAAAGTACGCATTTCTATTATTGAATTCTCGTAGACTTTAACAGCTTTTCTACTCGTCAATTCGGGGTCTTTATCGCTAAAAATAAACTCTTCCATTGATAGAAATGCTCTAAAACTTTTATCAATTGGTTCAAAAGAAACAAAAGACAATTTATAATTATTCATTTCTTTTCCCCCCAAGCTGCCATCATTCTATCTATAAACATAAATTTTCCGTCATCTATTTCATTGGCTATAAACCTTTGGATTGCACTTGCTATGGCAAATATATTTTGGATTCTCTTTGCAGTAGCATTAAGTCGTACTCTAATATAAGAGGGGTGGCCACAGTTAATTGCAATATTATTTCCTTCCACCCAAGCCAAGTCCTTTCTATCGGGGGCTTCAACAAAAGTGATTTTGGGTCCTCGGCGACTTACCCGGCTAATTGGTTTGGCAGGTTGAGTTCCATTTTTTTTATCTTCTTTAAAAAATTGACCAGGGTTTTCGCCCTCATCTGGTATGCCTTTTTTTCCAGGTTGACCTTCACCAAAAGGAAAAGTCGGTTCTACTCCATCTTGCTGAGTAGTATTAGTAGTTCCACTATTGACTGGTATAAAAACATCCTTCCTGGTTTTAAATCCGAAAAAATCTGACAATTCTGGAATATCATCTAATATTTTTTTAAGTTCTCTTTCTAATTTAATTGCATCATCATTCCCAATAATCTCTTGGGATTGTATTCCTAATTCTTCTAACCAACTTTTAAACTCCTGTCTAACTGGATTATATAAACTTTCGAATTTCTGATGTTTTGAATGGCGAATAAAATCAGTTTTAGCAGTGGTAAGAAAGTTAGCAAATTCGGGGATTTCTACTATTCCGAATATTCGCGAGCCTATAATCCCGGGAAATTGATTGAATAAATCTGCCTTTATTACTTTCCCTAAAGTACACAATAAAATTCCAGAAATATCTGCACCGAGGGGATATTCCGAGGAAGATAGTCCAAGGATACCATAGCCAATTCTTTTGTCAGACTTTTTTGGTTTAAACTCTCTTACTTTTTCAAGAGTAAAATACTGAACTATTTCAATAGGATCAATAATTTGACCATTTATTACAAATCTAAGGTCTCGAGAATAACATTTTAACTGATCATATAATTCGAGGTATTTCATATCTAAAAGTGGAAGATAATGCCTTTTTATTATTTTTATTATGTCCTCTGTGGAAGAATATGATAGTTTTGCGTCTTTTGAAAAGATAACTTCCACTCTTGTTCCATGGTGATTCAGATGCTCTGGCTGAATATTTTCCCATATCAACTTCTTTTTTGATTGTAAATACCAATTAGAACCGCCAAAAAAAGATTGGCTGTTTGTTTCAGTGATAACCCTTGTAGCAATATTAAAGCTTATCTTTGCCCCAACTCCTGCAAACCCTATACCTGTACCTCTAGTTTTTAAACCTGCAGCAAAATCGTGATATTGCTCAAAATCATTAGCAGTCATTCCTTTGCCGTTATCGGTAACCACAAGACTTTTTTTATTTATATCAAAGTCGATAGAAATGCGTGTAGGTTTTGCATCTAACGAATTAGCTATCAGCTCTACCAAAACTACCTCATCTACATCAAAGGGATATATCTCAGCTAAATCCTGAATAAGGTTTTGGAAATTTACACTACTTTCATGTATCGCCATAAGAAATTCTCCTTTTTTACTTTAATATTATTTTTTGTAGAAATAATTTTAAAAAAGTGGGGCTTATTCCTATTTATTACCTATTTATTCAATGATTTATAAACTTACAAAGACCCCGATATTCTTCCTCTGACCTTAAGTTGTTAAGTTGACTCCGTCACCTTCAAATTGCAGGCATTAAGCAATACTCTTCTCATCTGCGCTGAAGTTTTGGCATATTCTTTAGCTATTGCGATTAGTTCTGAATATTTCAATGCGTCTTGCCGTAACACAAGAATTAGTGATTCTATTAGGGAAAAGTCCTTCGTATTTAATGCCATGGTCATACAATGTTCAATCCATATGTTTCTTGTTTTATTATCTTTTGGCAAATAGCGCACGATTTCATAAAAAACGAAATCAGCAAAAAATATATTGTCGGTTGTTTTTGGAAGCCAAGCCTTTAAGACACCTTCCACTTGAAGCGAAATAGGCAAATCAATTAATGCGATGATCAGTGCATCTTGCCAATTCGGTATCGAAGTAAGGTCTTGAGGGTTAATGTCAGCAAGAGCATTTGCAAGGCCGCCGCCCAGAGGGCCAGCTAAATCCTTCAGTAAATTACGATACTCACGAGCGCCACATGTCGTACAGTAAGGCGTCATGCACCATTTTTGTTCATGTGCTTTTCTGATTATATCGTAAAGTGGATTGCTCATTTTAGTTTTTGGCCTAACATAAGCGTAGGTATGCTAATAAAAAAAAGTAAATCTTGCTTTTTCCAACTACCTAATATTATGTGCTTATTATTAGTTAACTGTTTACTGTTAAATGCTTTAAACATCTTCTCTCTCCTTTTATGTCTTGCATTATGCAGGCTATCGATTTACCCACCAGCTGCCGGCAAAGCCGGATGGTACTTTTTGTGCATCCTTAGAAATAATTCTCTCCGGTCTTCCAGGCTAATGGTACAATACTTCTGTCTGGTACATAATGATCTCTTTTTACAGCTAGGACAATCTTTGTACTTATAAATTTTTATCTAAAATTTTCGATAACCACAAACCTTCCTGCTTATCTTGTGAACTTGTGAGGCCTGACCCCTTTCCTTCTTACGGTCAATCCGGATAATTGCCTTAATGAACTGCCATCGAGTTTTTTTAAATATTTAAAAATCCCAGTTTGTATTTGTGAGCGCACACAAGGATATCAAGAATATCAATAAATTTTCAATAATCATCATCTAAAAATATTTTTTCTGGTGTATAGCCCTTATATTCTTCTATCTTTTACTATTACTTGTTCTTTTTGTTTTCCCATGCATAAAAATCATCCCGGTAAAAGTCTATCTTGCTAACTGTAATAGGGGATCGTCAAACAAAGAACCGTCCCCCTGTTTTATTAAAAATAGAAAAAATAAAAACACTCAATCCAGTTAATATGCTTACAAGTTCGAGGGAAAACCAGCTGGATATTGTTAATGCTTTAAAGTCTATAAAAATGGTAAATATTAAAAAAGATAATACCAAAAAAATTGCAATTATTATTATTGTAATAAATATTTTTTTCATTTTTAAAACCATAACTATTTATCTTTCTTTTTTTTATCTGCAAATAGTTTATATTCAAAGATACAGCAAAGAAAATAAATCGATATCACATATTTTAATAATGATTTGTTGATTAAATTGTATGATAGGTTCCTTAATTGTTGAGTATGAACAGATGTTATTCTTTAATTATCGTTTTATTTAAATCTTTTATTCTCTTCTTAGGGCTTCTTCTAGGGCTTCACTTCGCAAGTAAAAGTATCTCTCTTTATCCTCTTGGTTGAGAAGGGTAAGACCATGACCTATATAAGTAGAGACAAGTCCACTTTCTTCAAGTGTTAGTTGTTGCCCTAAACTCATCTTTGCAGCCACGCTTTGAATAAAATCCTGCTGCACTTCTGGAAGTTTACCAACGACTTTCAACCATAAAGAAACCATTTCTTCCATCTGGCTATCAGATAGAAATACTTCTCCTTTAGCAGCTGATTCATCAGCCCAGGCTAAAAATTCCTCATCAGTAAGTTTACGATCATTTGCTTTCCTTACAAATTTTTCAGCAGATTCTTGAGATAAAGTAGGAAAAATGTCTCGAATTTGCTGAACCATTGTTATCTCTCCTGTTAAAGAATCGGAAAGCTTTTTCATTAGGTTGTATAGTTTAGTTCTGTCATTTTCGGATAGTAAATTTATTGCTTTATTGTTTAATTCTTGCATTAAACGGGTTTCATTCTCTGTTAACGCCGAATAACCGTATTTACCAAAACGCGTTTGTAATTCTATAAGCTCCTCTCTTTCATTTTCAGGTAATAATAGCACTGCCTTGTTTGTCAATTCATTTATCGATTCCATGTCTTCGTTTTCCATTGATTCTTCTAAATTTTCATAAAGTGTATCCATTGTGGTTTTTTCTTCGTTTTTTGATTCCAATAATTTATTTCTTGATCCTACTACTACTGATATTACCAATAAAATAAAAAAAATTATCAATATTATATTTAGGATTAGTTTATGTTTTTTCTTCTTTTCGTTTTCTTTTTTAATTTCATAAGCTTCTTCGTCTGATATAAGTTTAAAAGGCTGGTCTTCATCTCTCGCTTCTTTGATATAGGAATTGTTTTTCTTATCTGATTCATTGATCGTCCATTTAACAAGTTTTTGATAGTTTTCTAATGAAAGAGGTTGCCCCATAGAAGGACTTTTCCCCATTAGTACTAATTCTTGTTTTTGGATGTTTAACCCAGTTTCTTTTTCAATTTTTTTAGAAATATTGTAAGAGTATAGAAACCCAAATAGAAATGCAATTCCAATAAAAATAGGAAACCAGTACCACTTTACACCAATGAATAACATCAAAAAACAGATAGATATCAGAAAAAACCAAATCCAATTACCGATTCTTTTGGCTCTTAATCTTTCCTGAAGAATTTTTTCTTTTAAATCACCATAAGTTTGATAAAATTGATTATTTTCCAATTTCAACTCCTTTTTTTAAAATAGAATAACAAGCCAACCATATACAATTCCTTTAAACAATTTCCTAATTCATTTCACTTCTCTAAAAGCATTTTAATCTTCCTTGGTATAATACATATAAATAAACGCACCTACTATAATCTTTTCGGACTTTGTCCGCTCTTTTATTATTTTTCTTCTCTTTTCTTCCAGGATAACCCAAAAGTTACCGGACTATTGCCTTGGTACGCCTTCCTTATTTAAGAAAATGGGATGTGTTCATAATTATTTCCAATTATTTTAATTAATTCCAAACGCGATGTTTCTTAACCTAAGGTTCATTATATATTTTATGGTCTTTTATATCTCTCTCGTGCTGGTATGTATTGACTTTCATATTTACTTTGTGGCGATCTATAAGTCTCTGTATAATTTTCATATTGTTCTTTTGTGGTTGGAGAAGTTGTGGTTTTTGTAAAAGGTGGAATTAATTCACCCAAAAATCCTATAATAAAAGATAACATTATAATTAAAATAGTTATTTTAATTAGTAATTTAAAATCAAAGAAAGAAATAATTGTTTTATTTCCGAATAGGTCATATTCAAAGATAGCTATAATTACTAACATAACTACTATTAAGAACCACGCGTCGGCCAAGATAGAAATGTCTGATAATCCCACACCGACAAAAAGAATAATCGGGACAATAATGGCTAAAATAATCATTTGCGCTTTGTTTATATCCTTTTCTTTTGCTTTTACAAAACCCATATACAAAGAGATAAACATAATAAAAGCACCCACAAACCAAACAACTATATTCCCGCCGGTATTATAATCAAATGGCTGGATTTGTTTTACGGTTTCAATAACATACCTATTTTCGTTAATTTTTTCATAAACTATATTTACTTCTACGCTTAGCATAAATGTGATAATAAAAACAATAATAAATACCATAATTGCGAAAATTATTCCATATTTCTTTCTTTTTTCCATAGTGGTTTATTTCAGCTCCTAAACATAATTATTTTTTAAGGATCGGGTAATCCCCACTCAGATATTTTTTTGGGGTAATAGGGACGGATACCTATTTATTCTATCTTCGCCACTTATTAAAATATGACAAACGTAACGGCAGACTGTGTGAAAAGTATAACATTTAGCTTAATATAAATCCACAAAAATGGTATAATATAACCATATAAATATAAAAAAGAAGGTGGATTTATGGGGTACATAACAGGTGAAGATAGAAATCAGAT
>Ga0268280_1001886_pt1 | contig 13079 bp, 10 predicted proteins | sample saktaG_9_FD_190139 | JGI IMG/M metagenome (GOLD analysis project Ga0268280, IMG submission 190139) | Saline water microbial communities from Sakinaw Lake, British Columbia, Canada - sak_2011_5_24_40m | ecosystem: Environmental > Aquatic > Non-marine Saline and Alkaline > Saline ...
CTGAATCGGTGTATTCATTGCAGCCCTTTCAGCTGCTTTCTGGATGTTTGTATTCCGGCTGTTGAGATCGGCAATGTAACGGCGCCTTCCGAGAAGTGTTGAGACAAAGCCGTTTTTTTTCCCGGCTTCAATAATGTCCTGCAATGCCTGAAACAGCCCCGGATATTTCGCTTTGTAGGTATCAATAATGGCCGAAGCCTCTGAACGCGGAATATTGAGCCTCTTTGAGAGGCCGAAAGGCATGATGCCGTAAAGAACGCCGAAATTCACCTCTTTTGCCTTGCGCCTCATGTCGGAGGTGATCTCCTCTCTGCCGAAAATCACCCTGGCCGTAGCGGTGTGGATGTCTTCCCGATTGCGGAAAGCCTCAATGAGTTGGGGGTCTCCCGAAATTTCAGCGGCAATTCTCAGCTCGATCTGTGAGTAATCCGCTGAAAGAAGCCAGTTTTCAGGCGATGACGGGATGAAAGCCCTGCGGATCTCTTTGCCGAGGGGGGAACGTATGGGTATGTTCTGCAGGTTCGGGTTGGAAGAGGAGAGTCTGCCCGTTGCTGTAATAAACTGATTGAAAGAGGTATGCAATCGGCCTGTTGCCGTATTCACCATTTTCGGCAGTGCATCAATATAGGTGGTCTTGAGTTTCTGGAGCGTCCGGTATTCAAGAAGAGAGGCGACAACGGGGTGCAGCGGTGCAAGCTCCTCAAGCACCTCGACATTGGTTGAAAAACCGGTTTTGGTGGCTTTTCTGGTCGGAAGGCCGAGTACTTCAAAGAGAATACGGGAGAGCTGCTTGGGGGAGTCGATGTTGAAGGGTGAGCCTGCTGCGGCGTAAATCTTTTCCGTCAGAAGATCAAGTTCCGTGCCGACCGACAGGGAGGTCTTTTCAAGATGGGGTATGTCGATACAGATGCCTGAGTGTTCCATTGACGCCAGTACACTGACAAGAGGGAATTCTATATGTTCGCAGAGCCAGAGCAGTTCCTTTTCTCCTTCGAGTTTTTTCCGGAATATATCCTCAAGCTGCATGGCAAGATCAGCGTCCTGGCAGGCATAGTCTGAGAGCTTTCCGGGTTCCACTTCGAAAATATGCAGTTTCGATTTTCCTGTTCCTGTCAGTTCGTCAAAGGTTGTTGTCCGGTATCCGAGATGACGCGCCGCCAGATCATCAAGATTGTGTTTTTCTTCGGGGTCGAGCACATAGCTGGCAAGCATGGTGTCGAATCCAACCGGTGACAGCTCTATGCCGTATTTTTTCAGGACCAGAATATCGTATTTGAGATTCTGGCCGGTTTTCGGCACTGCCGGATTTTCAAGTACCGGTTTGAGCAGCCCGAGTGCTGTTTCATATTCAAGCGTGCTGTTGACAAAAGAGATAAACCTGGCTTTTCCAGCTTCAGTGGAGATCGATATGCCTGCAAGTTCAGCTTCAAACGTGTCAAGACTGGTCGTTTCCGTGTCGACCGCGATCCGGGTGATGCCCTGAAGCGACGCGATAAGTTCTTTCAGCTCTTTTTCTGTCGAAACGCTTCCGTAATCAGCACCGGTGACGGGTGAGAGGAGCTCGATTTCTCTCTCGGAAGCCGGATCGGAAGGCGGTTCATGGTGCGGCGATTCCAACGGAGAATCCCGCATGAGTTCAGGAAATACCAGTGGCAGTCTGGATGCAATGGTTTTAAGCTCCAGTCTTTTCAGCAGCGGCATGAGTATGTTCCGGTCAGGTACTCCGCAGGCAAGCTCTTCAAGGGTGAAGTCGATATGCAGATCCGTTCGTATGGTGACCAGCTGTTTTATCATGTCGAGTTGCGGCAGAAACTCCTCGAGGCTCCGTCGGGTTTTCGGGGAAATATCGTCCAGATGGCTGTAAATACCATCCAGGGATCGGTATCTGCCGAGCAGGGAGGCAGCTGTTTTCGGTCCTATCCCTTTTGCGCCGGGAATATTGTCCGATGTGTCTCCGGTAAGGGTGAGGAACTCCGTGAAGCGTTCGGGAGGAACGCCGAACTGTTCGGTAATTTCTTTTTTTCCGAGCAGTTCCAGCTCATTCTGGTTTTTACCCGGCCTGAGTATCCTGACTTCTTCCCGGACGAGCTGGGCAAGATCCTTATCTGGTGTGACAATGAAGACGCTGCATAACGGTTCAAATATTCTGGCGGCAGTACCGATAAGATCATCCGCTTCGTATCCGGGGATTTTGATGAGCGGGATATCAAAGGCGGCAAGCAGCTCAAAGATGGCATCGAGCTGGCTGATCAGATCTTCGGGCGGAGCAGGCCTGTTGGCCTTGTAGAGCGGATAGATATCGTGCCGGAAGGTTTTTTCCCGGCTGTCAAATGCTGCGGCGAGGTAGTCCGGTTTGTAGGTTTCGAAAATTTTCAGCAGTGCAGAGGCAAAGCCGAAGACCGCACCGGTTGGTGTTCCGTCCCGGTTTGTCATGGCGGCCCTCTGGAGGGCAAAATAAGAACGGTAGACAAGGGCCATGCCGTCAATCAGAAAAAGCTCCGGTTTTTTATGAGTTCGGGGAGCAGAGTTTTTCTGTTGGCTGGCGGGAGGGAAGAAATCAAGCTGTCTTTCGTTCATTGTGAAACCACTCCGTAACTGCCCAGGACTTTAACCATTGTAGCAAATTCTCTGAGATGGCAGAGTGCATTGTGAATATTCGGATCGTCCTGATGGCCGATAAAATCCACATAAAAAAGATACTCAAACGCTTTTTTCCTGAACGGTCTTGATTCGATTTTTGTCAGGTCGATATCACGCATGGCCAGCGTGGCAAGAGCCTTGAAGAGAGATCCCTGTTCATTGGGAAGAGTGAACGCTATGGAGGTTTTGTGACGGGATGCATCCGCTTCTGTTTTAACGGGCAGTGGTCCGGGATTTCCTGCATGCGAAATACAGAAAAACCGGGTAATGTTCCACTCTTCGTCGGCCAGGTTTTCCTGCAGTATTTCCAGCCCGTAGAGTTCGGCGGCCCTTTTTGATGCTATGGCCAGATTTTCCGTTTTTTTTCCGGCGGCGATCAGTTTTGCGCTGCCGGCAGTGTCATAGGCTACTTCAGCTTTCAGCCCTTTGTGGGCGGCAAAAAAATTACGGCATTGGGCAAGTGCCTGCGGGTGGGAGAGCACTTTCCGTGCGTGTTCTGTCGATGAACCGGGAATTCCGAGCAGGCAGTGCTCGACCTTGACAAAGGTTTCAGCAACAATAGTTACCGGATGCTGGAGCAGAAGGTCATAGTTTTGATGAATACTTCCACCCAGTGAGTTTTCAATGGGAATGACTGCATAATCCACCGCGCGGTTTTCAACGGCAGCGAAAACCTCCTCAAACGATTCGAAGGGTTTCGGCTCTCCGATCCGGAGCGCCGCGATTTCACTATATGCCCCGGGTTCGCCCTGATAGGCGGTTATCAAGTTTGTCATTTTTTTTTCTTGTTAGTAACTTGCACGAATGCCGGTGGATTTGATTTTATTTAAAGAAAATAAATCTATTATCATAGGCGGGGTGTTTCGGGAATACTAAATCAGCAGTTTTTATTATGTCAGGACACAGCAAATGGGCTACCATTAAAAGAAAAAAGGCGGTAACCGATCAGAAAAGAGGCAACTTGTTCACCAAGCTGGTCAAGGAGATCACGATAGCCGCAAAAATGGGCGGAGGTGATCCGGCAGGCAATCCCCGTCTCAGGCTTGCAATTGATACGGCTCGTTCCTATTCAATGCCGATGGATAATATTCAGCGTGCAGTCAAGAAGGGGACAGGAGAGCTGGAAGGTGTAACCTACGACGAGATTACCTATGAAGGTTATGGTCCTGCCGGGATTGCGCTGATTATCGAAACTGCTACTGATAATCGAAACAGGACCGTTGCTGATATCCGTCACCTTATGAGCCGAAATAACGGTTCTCTGGGTGAAAGCGGCAGTGTAGGCTGGATGTTCCAGAGGAAGGGAAGCCTTGATGTTCCAAGGTCGGCTGCCAGTGAGGACCTCCTCATGGAAATTCTTCTGGATGCAGGTCTTGAAGATCTCAACACCGATGATGAGAACTACCTGACCGTCATAACCGAGATCAAGGATCTTGAGAGGGTAAAAAAAGTACTTGACGAGTCAGGGATCATTTATGAAAATGCAAAGATTGATCTGATCCCTGAAAATTATATAGAGCTTGAAGCAGAGGACGCCCGGAAAGTGATCAAGCTGATAGACGCGCTTGAAAGTAATGATGATGTTCAGGCGGTCTACAGTAATATGGAGATCAGCGAGGGCGCCATGAACAGCTTAAACGAGTAGCGGAATGGTTGTTCTCGGGATTGATCCCGGAAGTCTGAATACCGGTTATGGTGTTATTCGCCGGGAATCGGGGGTATTTTCCGTACTTTCATGCGGAGTGATACGGCTTCATTCCAGCCGTACTCATCCGGAGAGGATCGGTAGGATATACAGGGAGCTTGAGAAGGTTATTGCCGATTTCCGGCCTGACCGGGCAGCTCTTGAAACCGTTTTTTTAAGCAGGAACGTGCAGTCGGCCCTGAAGCTCGGTCAGGTGCGCGGTGCGGTTATTGCTCTTGCGATGAACAGTGATCTGGTACTGCATGAGTATGCTCCCCGTGAGGTTAAATCGGCAGTTACCGGAAGAGGGGCAGCAAGCAAGGGACAGGTCGCCTTTATGGTTGCAAGGCTGCTTGGCATCAATCCCGTGCCTTCTCCTTATGACGTTACCGACGCACTGGGGATAGCCCTGTGTGATCTGCTCAGGGGTGAAAGCCGGGATGCATTTCCGTCCGCAGGAAAGGCCGCAAGGGGTGGCGGAAGCTGGTCGAATTTTGTTCATGCATCTCCCGACAGGGTCATCAGGCAGTAAGATGGCCGCGACGGGGAAATGCTATTGTGATGAAAGAGATTATATGACAGAACAATAAATTCTTAGCTGTGGAAGGTAGAATCTTTAATCTCCCGAATTCGCTCAGTTTTCTGAGAATACTGCTGATACCCTTTTTTCTCTATTATCTTGATAACGGGCATCTTACAGTAGCCATTGTTATCATGATGGTAGCCGTACTGAGCGACTGGTTTGACGGTCATGCCGCCCGATGGACCAACGAGGTATCAGAAATGGGAAAAATACTCGATCCTCTTGCCGACAAACTCTGTCTTGCAAGTGTCGCGGTTTATTTTTTCTTCAAAGGTGATCTGCCGCTCTGGTTTGTGCTTTTTGCGATTGTCAGGGATCTTCTGATCTTTGTCGGTGCGGCATATGTCAGATTCCGCCACTCGGTAGTCACGACCTCTCTCTGGCCGGGGAAGTGGGCCGTCGGCTTCGTCTCCATGATGTTTATCGCCATGGTCTGGCCGCATCCCTTTTTCGAGCGCTATGCGGTGAAGGAAATCTTTTTATACCTTTCCGTCGTTATGCTTCTCTACTCTTTTCTCCAGTATTGCGTGCGGTTCAGCAGAATTCACAAGGGCCAGGACTACAAAGTCTGAGTTTGCAGGGGATTTTCCCCGGAATTATTACGGCACTTTCCGCCACATCCACACCCTCTCTGTTACCGGTTTTAAAGTATGGCAAAGAATGGTGTCCGGATATTGATAAGTTTTTACAGAAACAGTCAGTTTTCCTGATATTTTTTACTAAGGTATTTCCGTATAAAGCATTAAACGTGTTAACACGCTTTATGCAATCCTGGAAAAAAATGTTGATAACTTGTTGACTGAATGTGGAGAGGTGCATCATATCAGGCTTTGGCGGGTGTTTCTTCAGGCTTTAAATTACGTCATCCGCCGGAGAGTTTGTATCCCTGATTTTTGCGGAAAAGAATCAGGGCGATTTCAGCAGAATAACGGGATGCGCCCTGTTTTCTCTTTTGCAGGGCGCGCAATCCGGCCTTTTGACATTATTTGTTTTTCGGTACAACGGTCGCCATAAGGGAGGCTTCGCAGACAAGTTCACCCCGAACATAGGCCTTTGCGTCAAACTGGCAGACGTTTCTGCGCTTGTTGGTCATGATCGCCTCAATGACAAGCGTATCTCCGGGAAGCACCGGTTTGCGGAAACGGGCTTTGTCGATACCCATGAAATAGACCACACTCTCCTTGATATTGTCATTGCCGTTGAGCATCATGATGCCCCCGGTCTGGGCCATGGCTTCGAGGATCAGAACGCCCGGCATGATGGGATTTCCCGGAAAATGTCCCTGGAAAAACGGCTCGTTAATGGTAACATTCTTGATCGAAACAATTTTCTCATCAAGTCTGAACTCAACGATCTTGTCGATCAGAAGAAATGGATAACGGTGCGGGAGTATGTTCTGGATGGCATTGATATCAAAAATAACACCGGCTTTTTTCTCATGCTGATACTGGCGTGCAAGTTTGTTGCGGTCGGCATATTTTTTCAGCTGCTTGACAAATTCCACATTCGAGGCGTGACCGGGACGGGCGGCAAGCACCTGTGCCTTTAAAGGCATGCCAAGAAGGGCAAGATCGCCGAGAAGGTCCAGCAGCTTGTGACGGGCAGGTTCGTTTTTGAATCGAAGTTCCCGATTGTTGAGAATGCCGTTTTCTCCGAGGACAAGATGCTGGCTCGATATGCCGAGTTTGTTTCCAAGAGAGGCAAGTTCCTCTTTTTGCATGATTTTGTCGATAATGACAACAGCGTTGTCTATATCGCCGCCCTTGATGATTCCCTGATTTGCAAGCGCCTCCACTTCGCTGAGGAAGCAGAAGGTTCTGGAGGGAGAAAATTCCTTGAAAAATTCAGTGTCCAGATCAAAAAGTCCGGAGTGCTGCGAGCCGAGTGCCGGGTTTTTGTAATCCACCATGACGGTTATTCTGAAGCTGTCAAGAGGCAGCGCCACAATATCCACGCCGTTTTCAGCATCGTGGAACTCAATGGTTTCATCAATGACAAGATAATTTTTCGGTTCCTCCTGATTCTGGAAACCAGCATTCAGCAGGGCCTCAGCAAAAGGGTGAGAGCTTCCGTCCATGACCGGGGGTTCCGGTCCGCTCAGTTCTATACGGCAGTTATCGATCTGGAGCCCGTAGAGGGCGCCGAGAACATGCTCTGTGGTATGGACTTTTACGCCGTTGAACGCAATGGTCGTACCCCGGAGGACATCTACCACGTTTTCGATCAGAGCAGGGATTTCAGGACTGTCTGCTATATCGGTACGGATAAAACGGTATCCGTAGTTGGCCGGAGCGGCCTTGAAGGTGATCATGCACTCCTTGCCGGTGTGCAGTCCGGTACCCGAGAGAGAGATTTCCTTTTGAAGCGTGCGCTGATGAATGAGCATAGTATAACTGTTGCTCCTGCGGGGACAAGCCTTGCAGGAAATGGACGCAAATTGTAATGGTTAAAACTCTAAAACTTTTAAGATAATAAAGAACGCTTTCCTGTTCAAATCAATCGTATCGTGATTCCGTGTTCAGCGTATACGTTTTATGGTGCCGTTTTCGTAGCGCAGAACATTCATGTAACGGTTCACATTATTTCCTTCAAAAAGAAATTGTGTGTAATGCGCCTTGAATGCCGGAGCATGCATCATGATTGCCGCAAGATTCTGTTTCCCTTGAGCTGCTTTTTTCTGTTCAAGAAGAGTAAGAAGATAGTCAAGCGTATCGTATCCGTACCAGAAATCAGAAGAAAGATCGTGATTCCAGTATGCGCGGTTTCTATTCAGGAGTTTCTGCACATCATCGGATGCATTGTCGACATAAAAGTCAGTGAAAAAGGTTATTCCTTGCGGGAGTTTTCCTTTGAAGCGCCTGATAACCTTCTCTTCCGACCAAATCCCCGAGCCGAAGAGCTTCAAGTACCCGATTTTTTTTTCGGAAAGCAAATTGAGTGCTTTTTCAATTGTTTCCGGAGAGGCCAATGGAAGGTAAACGGCGTCAAATGTATTTCCCGTTTGTGTGTCGAGAGTTTCAATGCCGGAGATCTTACCGTTTATTGAAGTGTAAAACAGGTTTTTTATTCCGGCCTTTTTCAGTTCATCAAGAAATCCATCCGTCATTTTCCGGAGATAGTCCTTCTGTTCTGAAAGAACGGCGATTTTTGAGACACGGCGGTCATTGAGCATCTCTCTGGCTGCTATCCGGCCTCGTTCTTCATGGGTTGGATTCAACTGAAAACACCATGAGTTGCCGTCCGTGATGATGTTGTCGGTTGCTGTGGGCGTTATCAGCGGTATAGCGGCATTTATTGCCGCTCTTGCAGCCTCAACGGTGTTCTTGCTGAAGACAGGACCGATCAGGATCTCAGGTTTGTGGCCGGATATGATTTTTTTCGCGGCGTTGTAAGAGTTGCCCTTTTCTTCTTTTCCTGTTTCTGCTACTGCGAAGTTGATCAGCAGTCCGCTGTTCTCAATCTGTAAATCAAGAAGTCTGCTGTAGATGCCCGTAAAGATTTCATTACCGATGGGAAGCTTTTTTTCACTGTTGTAAACGCTCAGTTCAATCGGAAGGAGAATGCCCGCTTTTTCTTCGTCAAGAGAACGGGAGGCAAGGCGGGAAGCCTGTTTTTTAAGTGATTCAAGCAGCGCCCTGTATTGTTGACCCAGGTCCGGAGCCTGGAGGATCTTATCGACAAGGGAAAGCGAGGTGTTGAAGGTATCGTATTTTTTTTCTTTCAGGTATTTCTCCATGCAGTCATTCAAAAGAAATGCCTTGAGATCCGTGTTTTTTGCAATGCTGAGCATCGCCTCTGTTTGTCTTGCGTCAAGCCGGATGCAGGTGAGCAGTTTGGCATTGATTATTGCTAACTGCCGGATGGCGGTTAGCCCGGCAGGTGCGGCTGATTGTCCGATATTGAGAAAGTCACGTGCCGCGTCCAGCGATTTTCCCAGTCCCGCTTTGCATACGGCAAGATCAAAGCTCGCTTCATAGATCGCCGCCGGGTTAAGGGCGCTATCCGAGGGATTTACCAGAAGGCTGTCAAGTGTTTCCGAGGCTTTTTCAAGCCTGTTCTGACTGAAGAGGGTTTTTGCCAGCCAGAGTTGCGCCTGGTGGCGGATTCTGGATTTCAGCTCCTGATTGTTTACAAGAAGTGTTGCAAACACCTTTTCCGCTTGAGAGAATTCTTTTCCGGCGTAAAGGGACTTTCCCTCTGCAAAAGCGGTTTCATTAGCGTTGGGGAGAGCTGAGAGACCGGTGGCCGCAGGAGCAGCAAGACATTTAGAGAAAGAGAGCAGTGTGAGGAAAATGAGGCTGCTGAATGTCAACCCGGTATTTTTCATTGCGCTACATGGCTATGGCGGTGAAGTGTTTCAGTGCTTTTTCAAGAAGAAGCGGGTGGGTGACGTTGTTGCCGGCAATAATACTCTGCCGTTTAAAAACATCGGGTTCTCCGGTGAAGTCGGTGACCGTGCCGCCTGCTTCACGGACAAGCAGAACACCGGCGGCAAAATCCCACGGAAAGAGTTTGTATTCCCAGAAGCCGTCGAAGCGTCCGCAGGCGGTATAGGCTAAATCAAGAGCAGCCGAGCCTGCACGCCGGATACCGGCGGAATCAACAATGACCTCCCTGAGCATACCGATATAGGATTCCAGATAGTGGTACTCCTTGAACGGAATTCCGGTCGCGATGAGAAAACTCTCCTTGTCGGATCGGTTTGACACCGTGATCCGTTTCCCGTTCAGGTAAGCGCCCTTTCCGCGTTCCGCGGTAAACAGTTCACGAAGAACAGGCTGGTAGACAACGCCGGAGAGCAGTTCATTACTGCTGTCTTTCAGTGCAATGCTTATGGAAAAGACCGGAAAGGAGTGAATAAAGTTCAGCGTGCCGTCAAGCGGATCGACTATCCAGGTTCTTTCTGAACTGCCGCTTATTATGGTTCCCTCTTCACAGAGGATGCTGTCTTCAGGGAAACATTCTCTGATAATTGAGCTGATCGCCGCTTCACAGGCATGGTCAACCCCCGTTACAAAATCCTTGAACTCTTTGGCATGTATGTCAGTATGAGAGAGTTCCCCGAATTTTTCGAGGGTGAGAGTTCCTGCGGCTTTTGCAGCTCTGACGGCCGCCTGCAGTTCTTTGCTTGTTTTGTCCATGTGACTTTGGATATTACGTTCCTTTACTGAAAGGCAATATAACATTTTGCATCCACAGGGCGCAGGGTAGCTGCAAGAGCGGTGCATCCAAAGAAATCTAAAGGGGGAATTATCGGTAAGGTCGATCTGTTTATTAAGTTATAATCTGCAGGTAGCTTAATAATATTTTAACGACAATGATGATGAAAGTCAATTTTCAAAAGCTTGTTCTCTGTATCGGCCTCTGTTTTCTTTTCGCCTTTGCAGGTAGTCTCTTTACACCTCAGCCGGGTTCGGAGTGGTACTACACGATCCTGAAGAAGCCCTCATGGAACCCTCCTGACTGGCTTTTTCCGCCGGCATGGAGCCTGCTGTTTTTGCTTATGGGCAGCGCCCTCTATCTTGTCGTAGAGCAGGGATATGCAAAGATGAAGATCAGGGGAGCTCTTGCCGTTTTCGGCGCGCAGCTTGTGCTGAATCTCTGCTGGTCGGCCACTTTTTTCGGCCTTCACTCTCCATCTCTTGCCCTGGGGGTGATTGTCCTGCTCTGGCTTGCAATCGTTCTGACTATCGTGAAGTTCAGGAGTGTATCGCCGGTTGCGGGATATCTGCTGATCCCTTATCTTTTGTGGGTAAGTTTTGCCTCATATCTCAACTATACGATCTGGCAGCTCAATTGATTGACAGGATGGTTTGCCGGAATGAGAAAGGGATGCGCTCAACACGCATACCTTTCTTTCAGGTTTTTAATTGGCATCAGTTACGCCGTTTTTACCTGAGCCGCTCAAGATTTTGCAGCACTTTTCTGCCTGCAGCCTTGAGTATGCTGATTGTTTCATCATTTCCGGTATTGCCTGCAGCTATCATGATGTAACAGCCGTCCTTGAAGAGATAGAGTCCGCCCGTTGCGATAAACGCTTCATTTCCGAGTTCCGGAAGATCTGTTTTTGAAGCGGAGAGCATTTTTTTGAGCTCGCGATAGATTGTTTCAGAGCCGACACCTTCGGGTGGCATGAAGCTGTCCTGGGTCAGGGAAAGCTGAAGAAAGCTCTGCGATGATGTGTTCTGCGGGTTGTAAAGGCAGAGTTTCATGCCTACAGCCTTTGTTTCACTTTTTTTTCCGTCCGCTACCGGTTCACCCAGCAGCATTGCCGCTTCATCACGGCTGATGAGCATTTCCGGTTCAAGGAGTCTCGCACTCTTTATGTTCTCTTTCTGAACTGCGCTGTTTTTGCGTGTGTCATCCCCGCTCCGGCAGGCGCCGAGAGTAAGGGTAAAAGAGAGCAGCAGCAGCAGCGGGATTCGGGTACTCATGGTTTCCGGGTTTGTTTGAAAGATATCCTGGACCAATCTACTCTTTAATTGAATATTACCCCGAGAACATCCATCCCTTTTTTCCCGTTTTTTACAGCGATTTCATGGATTGTCATGGATGACTCCTCCACAGCGATGCCCTTCTTTTCGAGAATGCCGATAACGGCGTCACTTTTTTTGCCGGCTACGGCCGCCACGGTTTCAAGTTGAGATGACTCGAGCGCTCTGGTGATGTTCATTCTCGGGTTCGATTGACGACCGGCAGGCATGAACACCGAAAGAACCGCAATCAGCGTGCCGAGACCGATAATGGCCAGAGCGGGTTTTCTGGAAAAGTAACCGGTAAAGGCTTTCCAGTTTGCCGCGGTATGAAAAACAACACCGGCAATCATTAACCAGCTCAGCCATTCGTGTACCGGTTTGATAAATCCGGCTTCTATCTTGAAGAACATCAGAACGCCTGTGACGGCAAGAATGATGAAGGAAGCAGCAGCCAGCGGGGTGGCCCAGGATTTCATTGAGGTGTTCATTTTGCTTGTCTGTCTTTTTATTGTTTGTTCTGTTTGCCGGAAACAGATGTTCCGGATTTCAGAAGGTTGGACGCCGGTACAGAGGATTTCTTGCAAAGGAATCGAACGCTATAGTTCAGCAAAAGGGTGAAAAATCAAAAAGCGCAGATGAAACTGCGCTTTTTGATGGTATTGCTGCTTACGGGGAGGGGAGCTGACTTAATCCTCTTCCTGTTCACGCAGGTTTTCAAGTACACCGAAATCCTCAAGCGTGGTGACGTCTCCCTTGATCTCATTGCTTGTAGCAAGTTCGCGAAGGAGGCGACGCATGATTTTGCCGCTGCGGGTTTTCGGAAGGCCCTTGGCCCATCTGATTTCATCAGGCTTGGCAATAGGTCCGATCTCTTTGGCCACGTGGTTGCGGAGAGCTTCGCGAAGCTTCATGTCACCGACATATTCGTCTTTCAGTGTTACAAAGGCGACAAGTGCGTTGCCTTTCAGCTCATCGGGACGGCTGACGACAGCGGCTTCAGCAACGGCCTCGTAGGAAACAAGGGCGCTTTCAACCTCGCTGGTGCCGAGACGGTGACCTGAAACGTTGACCACATCATCGACACGTCCCATGATCCAGATATAGCCGTCATCATCCTTGCGTGCACCGTCACCGGTAAAGTACATGCCGGGGAATTCCGACCAGTAGGTTTTTTCGTACCGTTCGTTATCGCCGTAGATGGTGCGAAGCATTGATGGCCATGGCTTTTTGATAACAAGATATCCCCCTTCGTTGGCATCGCACGAGATACCATCCTTGCGGACAACGTCCACCATGATGCCCGGTAAAGGTCGTGTCGCCGTGCCCGGTTTTGTCGGGGTTGCGCCCGGAAGCGGAGAGACCATGATGCCGCCGGTTTCAGTCTGCCACCAGGTATCGACAATCGGACATTTTTCCTGACCGACAACTTTGTGATACCACATCCATGCTTCGGGGTTGATCGGTTCTCCGACTGTTCCGAGCAGGCGCAGCGAACTGAGGTTGTGTTTGGTGACCCATTCGTTTCCGGCGCGGATAAAGGCGCGGATAGCGGTCGGTGCGGTATAGAGAATGGTGACTTTGTGGCGGTTGATGATGTCCCAGAACCGGTCCCACTGTGGATAGTTCGGTGCGCCTTCATACATCAGCATCGTGGCGCCGTTAAGAAGCGGGCCGTAGACCATGTAGCTGTGTCCGG
>Ga0268280_1001887_pt1 | contig 13077 bp, 15 predicted proteins | sample saktaG_9_FD_190139 | JGI IMG/M metagenome (GOLD analysis project Ga0268280, IMG submission 190139) | Saline water microbial communities from Sakinaw Lake, British Columbia, Canada - sak_2011_5_24_40m | ecosystem: Environmental > Aquatic > Non-marine Saline and Alkaline > Saline ...
ATCCGTTGCCTTAAAACTAGTTGCAGGAACTCCCAAATCATTTACAACTCTATCAAAAACTCCATAAGGCGAGGCTCCGTGAATTGTACCCGCAACAACATTCGCCAGAGCACCAATCCTCATCGCTTCGTAAAGAGCCTTAGCCTCGACACTTCTTACCTCACCGATTATTAAACAACTATCTCCCAACCTCAAACTTGTTCTTATCCCATCATCTGCAGAAACCTCTGTTGTTGTTTTTAACAAAGCACTTCTAACCTTCATTCTTAAAATATCATAATTCAACTTTCTAAGACTTTCAACAGGAAGTTCAAGAGAATCTTCTATAACAATAATTCTAAACTTAGGAATAATCTCGAGCATTAGACTTCCAAGAAGAGATGTCTTTCCACTTGAACGAGTTCCAGCAACCAAAATTGTTCTTGCACCGTCAATCAAAAAACTATAAAGCCCCGCAGAAAACGGATTAATCATTTTATTCTTAATAAAAAGTGGAAGAGTCCAAGGATCCTCTCTATGTCTTCTTATAGCATATGCTAAACCATCTGGGGAAAGGGGTTGCTGGATTATAGCAATTCTCGCTCTCACATTACCAATTCCCAGCTGAGTATCAAGTATTGGATTTGCCTCGTCTAAGGGCCTTCCAGAAATCATTCTGAACTTTGCCGCCCAAGAATCAACATCTTCCTGGCTTGGGAGGATATTGGTAGAACACTCCCCATAATCCTGATGCCTCAAAAAAATACGTGTCATGGAGATTGGAGCATTCAAAACTATATCCTGAATTTTTTTATCCTGCAATAAAACCTCCACCATCCCAAAACCAATAGTATGCCTTACCAAAATTGTAGCCAACTGATTAAGTATATCATAATCCAGAGGGATTCCCTTACTCTGAGCCAAATCCTGCAATAAATCTTTTGAGATATTAAAAAAAACCTGTCTTGTTCTTTCAGTATCTGTAAATTCTTCAGCTTTTGGTTGATGCTCTATCATAACTCCTTTTGCCAGATTAAGCAAAAGTTGATGGTCTTCTCTTAAGGAGTTCTCCGGAGGACTCAGATGATAAACTAATTTGGATTCCCCTTTTAATCTTAATAAAGTAACCAACGACTCATCAAAACTCTCTTGTGCAATTTTATACTGATCCACTATCTCTGCGTCATCAGGCAAATCATAAACCAAACGAGTAAAAGTAAAATTAGGAATAACATCCGGACGAAATATCTTGTGATATATCTCTCTATCTCCTATTTTATAACCTTCCATGTGCCCCTTAGAAAGCTGAATTATCTTGGATTTTTCCAAGAGCAAGAAAATTTTTTCTAAAAAAGAGGTATAATTTTTCTGGTCAAATTTATACTGCTGATCAATTTTTTCTGAGAGAATTTTTGAACTGATGATAATATTTTTTAATTCATTATGGGCTGCAATAGGATCCTGTCTCAATAAGAAAAGTACAGAAAAAACCTCGTTATATCTCTGAGAAAAAAATTCGGTAAATTCCGGGGCAAGTTTATCTTGAGAAAGAACCTTCTCTTGTTTGATTAAATGAATATAAATTTGGGAAATTTCAAGAAGTAAAGAAGTTTCTTTAAAATCATAATTATAATTCTTTTGTTGAACAAAAACAACCCTTGAAACGTTGGGATTTTCAATTAATGCATCAACCGTTTTCTCCATAACCTCTGAGTGGTCTGCAAGACTAGGAACAAAGGGGGCTCCCAAATAATTAACATAGAGAATATCCTCTTCCCCCTCTCTCTGCATCTCATAAGAGTAAAGAGGGGTTCCCGCTTTAAACTGCATAAAAATTTACCTCCATTTTGATTATAAGAAATAGTTAACTTAGTTTAAAATGTTTTGTGTACAAAACATTTTATTTAATACTCTCCAAACCCCCCCAACTTTAAACCAAATCCTTTTAACATTCTTCTCGTAATTTAACTATATTAATAAACATAGAGAGCCCGTTTCAAATTAATTATAAGGGCGGGTTATAGGACAACCAAGAGCCTCGGGTAAAAAGAAAACACAACAAATTTAAACCCACTCCGCCTAATTCATTTATGGAGGGTGAACAACTGGATTATAATCAAGCCTATGGCGACTTCAATGTTAAATTAAGAGAAATTGAAGAAAGGCAAAGAAACCTAAAAGACCAATTAGTTTTAATAAGTCAAAATCTTATAGAAACAAAAGAAGAAACAAGTAAAAAATTTTTAGAAATAAAAAAAGATGTCGAGATACTCAATCAGGGTATGAAAAAGGTTAAAACCTTTTTAGAAATGATTTCGGAAGAACTTTCGAAATTTGCAAGGAGAGAAGACTTGGAAATTTTGTCAAAACAAGCCAAGATGTTTCAACCCTTAAAATAACATGGGACTCATTGAAGAAATAAGCGCAATGGGAAATCAGGGTCTTACAAATGACCAAATAGTTTCCGCTCTTGAAGAAAGAGGTATTTCCCCGAAACAAATTGAAGATGCAATGAGCCAAGCACAGATAAAAAGAGCGGTAACCGGAGAAGAAAATATAATGGAACCACCACAAGCAAACCAACAAACACAAGAAATCTCGGATCAGAATTACGATCCTCAGCAGCAACAAGAATACTACTCTCAACCTGCAGAGGGAGGCTATTCTTCGGGAGGAACCGAAACAATGATAGATGTAGCAGAGCAAGTATTCACAGAAAAAATGCAGAAAATACAAAAGCAACTCGAAAGTCAAAATGAATTTAAGACGATAGCAGAACTAAAGTTAAAGGATATTGATGAAAGACTCCAAAGAATGGAAAAGATGTTTGACCATCTCCAGATGTCCATCTTAGATAAAGTTGGTTCCTACGGAAAAGGTTTAGATAACACAAAAAAAGAAATGGATATGATGCAAGACTCCTTTAGAAAAGTTGTTGGTGGAAGAACACATAAATCTAAGAAATAAATTCTTTTCTAAAATTATTTGCCTGTGCCCCTTAGTGCTTGAGCTAATACCGAGTTGGAAGGTGTAGATGGCTTATCCGAAGATGCCCCCACAATTATTCCAATTATAACAAGTATAAATACCGCTCCAGCTACAACAGGCCAGTTCGCCGACCACCAATATCCAGACGACCATCCTACCGCCCCAGCTGTCTGAACCAAAATCACGACAATGATAACTCCCCCAATCCCCAAAAGAGAATACATCATCCCATTGCTATCCGGGTCTATAAACATTCCTGCAAGGATAAGAATAATCAGCAAGATAGCTAATCCAATTCCCAATCTGGGAAAAATTTCAGAAAAGAACTGCGGAACAAAAGAAAACTGCAAAGCCATTAAACCAACCGCAAATGCAATTATTCCATTAATAAATTTATTTTCTTTAAAGAGATGTATTCTTGAGAGTATTCCAAAAATCAAAGCGAAGATTAATAAGAAAGGTAAAAGATAAGCGAAAAAACCTGCTTCTTGCCATACCAAAAGCATATCCCCAATTGCTCCGCCTGAATACCCGTAAAACGCAAAATTAATCACACTCTCTATCATTGTAATAGTCTACCAAATATTATTTATAAACATTTCGTACTTTAATCTTTCTTCTCTTTTCTTATAACCAGCGCGATAGCTGCAGCAATAATAATTATGAAGATGACGTTAGTCCAGAAAGTCTTACTCCACCCCTGACTGAAAAAGAAATTAAATATCTTGAAATCAACTCCGGTTGCCCAGATAACTGCTACCGCAACCGCAAGAACGATTACAATACCAATAACCCACTTGAGCCACTTCTCTGCATCCTTTGGAACTCTTCCTTCTTCACCCATAACCAATCCCCAAAGCACCAAAACCACGAATGTAATAACCAATGCCACAGTAAGGAACAAAATCATATTACCAATGACTTGTTTAGGGTAAGCAACTCCAACAAGAATCAAACCAATAACAAAAGAGGTTATAGCATTAAGTTGTTTTTTATCACTTCCAAAAATTTTTGTCTTTTCCAATACTGCAAATACAATAAAGAAAACTAAAAGAAATGGCAGAATAAACTCTTTAAAAATGAAATTCTGAAAGATTGTTTCTTGTATTGCCATTTATCACTCTTTTTTTTATTTAAATAAGGTCTTCCGGAACCTCGTCAACACCTGCTGGTTCCTGGCTTGGTAAAGCCGCCTTATTAATTATGACTATGTCGCTTATTGCCTTAACAAAATGGTGCGGAATTATAACTCCCCTAGCGCCCCCAATAAGAGAGATGACACTTCCACCAACTTTAATTCTCCATCCATCTATTTTATTATCCTGTAAATTGGCTTCTTCAACCTCCCCGAAAAAATCTCCAGAGTCGGTATACACCTTAGAACCAATAACTTCGCTAACTTTTTTTATTCTCATACTCTAAAAGGAACCAGGATTATTTAAATACTTTTCCGTTCGGCTGAATATCCTTTCGGGAATAGGTTTTTTAGTAAATAAGTCCACTACAACAAGCTTTATAAAAAAAACTATTCTAAATTATGCATGCTAAATAGGAAAGAGGTTATCGCTTTAACAATAATAATCCTTATCTTTACCCTAGCAATAAGCCTCGTTAGAAGCACCAAGGTTTTTCTCTTTACTTTACTCTCATTTTTTTTAATAATTCTTATTAATGTTTCTGCAAAAAAGATAGCCGCAAGCTACTACGATTCAGAAATAGAAATGAGAATATGGGAAATAAAAAGATACGGATTTTCTCCAAGAAAACATTTCTCCAACCCTCTTCTTGCGGGAGCAATCTTTCCTCTTATCTCTGTTGTTTTCTTGCAGGGATATTTAGTTTGGATGGCTTCCCTAGTTTTTGATATAAAACCAAAAATATCGCGAGCAGTAAAGCGACATGGACTCTATTCCTTCTCTGAAATGACTGAAGGACATATCGGTTTAATTGCGGCTGCGGGAATAGTCGCTAATCTTTTTTTCGCTTTGGTAGGATATCTCATAGGACTTCCTTCAATAATGAACTTTACTTTCCTCAGTATATGGTTTGTTTTGTTCAATATGCTCCCGCTCTCAGACTTAGATGGAAACAAAATATTTTTTGGAAGCTTTGCCCTTTGGATTTTCCTAACAGCAATCATAGCAATTTCAGCACTATTCACAATAATCACAATCTAAAATGGAAACAAATAATTGGCTAAAAACAAAGAAGGCTACCGGACTTTTTGCTGTAATTGCTTTTATTGGTGGCTTCTTTTTTCTTAACCAGGGAATAACCGGAAATACGATAAGCAACGAAAGCATTTCAGCATTTAATCCAGTTTTTTTGGTTGGAATGTTATTAATTTTTTGTTCTGTCGTTTTAGCAATATACGCAGTAAAAAAGAAATAAAAAATGGACTATCTTAAAAACATCTCGCCTAGGGAGTACCAGCAAAAAATTCTTGAGACGTGCATGAAAAAGAATTGCCTAGTTGTCCTCCCAACCGGATTGGGAAAAACTCTTATTGCATTAATGTTAACAATTGAAAGAATGAAAGAGTTTCCAGGGGAAAAGGTTGTTTTCCTCGCTCCTACAAAACCCCTTGCAGAACAACATTTAGTTTCATTCACAAAATTCCTTCCAGAACTATTCGGAGATATGCAGTTATTTACGGGAGCAATCAATGCACAAAAGAGAAAAAAGATATGGCAAACCGCAGATATAATTTTTTCAACCCCTCAATGTGTAGCAAATGATTTGAGAAAAAATCTCTATGATTTAAATGATGTTTGTCTTCTTATCGAAGATGAAGCTCACAGATGTGTAAAAAACTACGATTATAACTTTGTCTCCCAAAAGTATCAATCGCAATCCCTTCATCCCAGAATCTTGGGACTAACCGCCTCTCCCGGAAGCGAAGCAGAGCAAATAAAAAAAATATGTAAAAATTTAAACATAGAAGAGGTTGAATTAAGAACGAGAGAAAGCGAAGATGTTAAACAATATCTTCATGAAAGAGAATTTGAAAAAGTTGAAGTGGAATTTCCTCCAGTAATGCAAGAAATGCATCACGTCTTAACCGAACTTCTCAATCGTTATATAGAGGAATTAAGAGTTAAGGGGGTTCTTTACGGACCCTCAACAAAAATAGGACTAATAAAACTTCAAAAAAGTATTATGGGAACACTCGCAAGGGGAAATAAAAATTTCAATTATATGTTGGGAGCAAGTGCGTGTGCCCAAGCATTAAAACTCCAGCACGCCATAGAATTATTAGAAACACAAACTCTTGGAGGATTCAATTCTTATTTAAGGGCACTATTCGAACAGGCCGCAAAAAAACAAAGCAGGGGCGTTGTAAAACTCGTAGCCAAACCCGAATTTAATTATGTTTACACAAATTCTCTTGAGTTGCTTGCAAAGGGATTCGAACACCCAAAACTAGGAAAATTAGTCGAGATAGTTCAGAAAGAAATAAAAAATAACAATAAAACAAAAATAATAATCTTTTCTCAATTTAGGGAAACAGGCTCGATAATTGCTAAAAAGCTAAACAAGTTAGAAGAGATAAATGCAAAAGTCTTCGTAGGGCAAGCAAATAAATCAAAAGGAGGATTGAGTCAAAAAGAACAGAAAGAGATAATTGAAGAATTCTCTGAAGGAAAGATAAATATTTTGTGTGCAACTTGTATAGCAGAAGAGGGCTTGGATATTCCAGAAGTCAACGCGGTTATTTTTTATGAACCAATTCCAAGCGCAATACGAACAATTCAGAGGGCAGGAAGAACAGCAAGAGAAATGAAAGGAAAACTAATAATCCTCATAACAAAAAAAACAAGAGACGAAGCACATTTTTACGTTTCCAGAGCAAGAGAAAAAAAGATGCATCAAGCAATAAAAGATATCAAAGAAGATATGGCAAATAAGAGCAATATAAAAGATTTAAAAGAAAAGCAGAGGGAATTATTCTAAATCCGCCCAGATTAGTTTATGGTCTGAACTTCCAAGGAGAGTTCCAACCCCCTTTTTCTTCAAACCCTTAACTAAAATATGATCCATATCCTTACAGACAAACCATCTAATTATCGGAGTAAAGGAACAAGTCTTAATCCTACCGGTTACTAATTTGAAAGAGGGGAAATATCCACCTACCTTCTCGTAAGTACAATTGAAATCCCCCATAATTATTGTTTTTCCTTTTAACCTCTTTAATATTTTCTGCATATGTTTTATTTGCTGGGGGAACAATCGTCTGATTGGCAAACCCATATGAACATGAAAGACATTTAATTTAAGTTTGGGAAAATGGCATACAACAAAACCTCCTCCACCCCCCAACTCGCTTTTAACCGGCCACTCCTTAAATTGGTATTGCTTACCTTTTATTTTAGAAGCAATCAATTCGATAACATGCCTATCATTAAATTCAAATTTATGCCCCCTTCCGAAATAAAAATATTTATACCCAATTTTTTTCAGCCCACGTACAAGCCTTTTTTCTGCCCCCTCATAAATTTCACAGATTCCAATAATGTCTGCCCCCGCTTTTTTAACTGTTTTAATGGTTTTAGAGAGGTCCATTCTTAAAAAAACTTCTTTAGGGTTCTTTTGAAAATGAATATAATAATGTCCGACAACATTTCCAAAAAAACGGCTTCCGTCTAAACCGAACATTTGATTATAAACTGCAATACGCATAAAATGAAATAAGAGAGAAGGTATTTAAATTTAGTTAAATATAACTTAATATGTCAGAAAAAACAATTATGAAACGAGCGATGAAGTTTGAAGAAGAGCATAAGATAATCTCGTTTTTCATCTTCCTTTTTTTAACAATAATCGTTGTAAGAGTTTTAGTAATAGTAAAGGACTTAAATCCTACCATTGCCGGATTCGAGCTTCACCACTTTTATTACGGTTTAGCACTTTTAATCATAATCAGTCTCCTAATGCTATTTAAAAGAAGTCCTTTCGTAATAAATCTTCCCTTAGTCGCAATTGCACTGGGGCTAATTATCGACGAGCTTGTATTTATAGGAATGAAAACAAAAGGAACAACCCCTTATTCCTCCACCATTTCTTCAGTCATACTTTTTGCTTTAGTTATTGCTCTGCTTGTTGAATTTATCTTTTATAGGTTAGGTAAAAAAAGAAGATAAAATGTCAACAATATTCGAAAACATCTTCTCAAGAAAGCATCTTATAATAAAAGAAACTCCAAAAATCACAGGAAAAATAATCGCCGATTACCGTGAAAAAAACTCGCTGGTGCCCGCGAATTTAATAAAACTCGGATTTGAAGTTGAGTTCCGCGAACTAAAAGTTGCAGATTTTATAATTAAAGACACCGTAATCGAGAGAAAGACGGTGAGTGATTTTATCTCGTCTATGATAAATAAAAGACTCTCTAAACAACTAGAAGAACTTCAGCAGTATCCCAGCAGATTACTAATTATAGAAGGAATCGACGAACAAGAACTTTATACAGATTCGGAAGAACATTTCGGAGTTAATCCAAATGCAATCCGTGGATTTTTGTTATCAATTCTCCTTAGATATAATGTTCCCATCATTTACACAAAAAATTCAGAAGATACCGCAAGATTTATTTCTGTATTGTATAAAAAAGAAACAAAAGAAGAAATTTCATTTAAAGCAAAAAAACATTCATTCTCAAAAAAAGAACAGCTTCAATTTATTTTAGAGGGTTTTCCTGGAATAGGCCCTAAAAATGCAAAAAAACTTCTTAAAAAATTTAAAACAATAAAAGAAATAATTAACGCAAGTGAAGAAGAACTAAAAAAACTTCTTGGGAAAAAAGCTGAATCTATAATACAGCTTCGGGAGCAGAAATATTGAGTCTCTTTTGAAAATATCCAATGTCTATAGAATAAGCACCTTCTCTGTGTGCATCCAAAAAGACAGGCACCGCACAATTATTTTCAACAAGCAAACGGGTTATTTCTCCGTAAAGGGGTTCCCTCACTTCTGGAGAGCCCCCACGAAGAGAAATGGGTTTTCCCTCTTTTCCTCCCCGTGATTTAATATATGTTTCAACAAGTTCGGAAGCCAAAAGCTCTATTTCTGAGGGTTTTTCTAAATCCTCTCTTTCTTCATCATTTCCCATTAAAATAACAGAAAAAGATTTACCTTTAAAAAGAAATCCATAGAAGGAAGTATATTTTCAAGAACAAAAAACATATAAAGCAAACAACTCTTTATTGTTTATATTTCTCACTTCAATTTATACTCTTCGACAATACTATAAATCGGTCCTGAAGAAGTTAGCTCAGATTTCATCAAAGAAAAACTTTCTACCGGAAAAGAAAGCTTTTTTGTCTTAAGGATTTCAATTTTTTTAAGAAAAGAGTCCCTATCCGGAATTTTTTTAATACGCGCGATAGTAACATGGCTCATAAACCTCTTTTCTTTAGGGAACATGTCTGAGAGACTCTCATCAATACCAATTTGAAGTGCCTCACAGTTAGATAAGTGTAACCATACAATCTTAATAAACTCCTTTGAAAACATACCAGTAGAATTTATTTCGGCGGTAAATACCCTCTCATTAACTTTTTTTAGTCGTTCCTTTATCGCAGAAAGATCGGATTCCTCAACATCTCCTAAAAATTTAAAAGTTAAATGTAAGTTTTCTGTTTCAGTTTTCTTTCCCACAAAATCTGGAAGACTCTCCTGTATCTTTTTTATCTCTTCTCTTATTTCTTCAGGAAAATTTATTGCTATGAATACTCTCATACACACTCACTCAAAAGTTTAGCTCCGAGTTTAACAGTTATTCCCTCTTTATCTTCTTTTTCATTTATTTCAACTATGTCTATTGCTCTCAGTCCTTTAACTTTATTTAACCTCTGAATCAAATAAATCATCTGTCTTGAAGTTAATCCTCCAGATTCGCAATAACCCGTAGAGGGAGCAAAGGCGGGATCAACAGCGTCTATATCTATAGAAAGATAAAGTTCCTTTCCCGAGGAAAACTCCATTATTATATCACAACTATCTTCAATATTTAAAAGAAGTTGATTCATTGAAATTGTTTTTATTTTATGACTCTTCAAAAAATCACTTTCCTCCTTAAGGAAGTTCCTTCCTCCAACAAGGAGGATATTCTTAGTAGGAAAACCATCCTCAATCAACTTTCTCAACCATTCCTCATGCGTTGGAAAATTCTCCGCTCCCTTCGTAACCGGCATACAATCCGCATGAGCATCAAATACAATCAAACAAGGCTCTTTTCCAGAATTCTGACAGTAATCAAAGAACGCTCTAGTTAAAGAGTAACTAACCGAATGATCTCCCCCTAAAAAAATAGTTTTTGGTTGCTCTTCGTACATCTCAAACGCATTCTTATAAATAAGTTTATTTGTAATCTCAAGATTTGAGTTATCAAGGTGTATCTCTTCCAAATCTATTTTAGAACTATCAACTTCCTTTCCTTCTTCACTCGTCCAAACATCTTTAAGAGCCTTCAGGATTGCGTTTCCAGCCCCCTCACAGCCTTTCGTCTTACCTAAACCGTTAATACCCGGAACTTTTACTATAAATACCATATAATAACCAAATAAATCTCTTTAAAAAATTATCTTTGTGGATTCACTCCAACATTTCCAGAATTCGTTCTTTGTGAAGAGTTTTTGGAAGCGTTAGCTTGTTGAGCACGCTTCTTTTTTATTCTAAGAAGTATAATTATTGTTACAATTGCAATTATCGCCAAGATTAGAAAAATAAGAAAAACTAAAGCAAAAATTCTCCATCCATTTTTAGGTTTTGCTGCTGGACAATCTTCAGGACAGGTAGCAGAACTTTCATCTACATCACATACATCATTCCCACAATTATCTACCACACATGCCCCACAATCTCCAGAACAAGAAGAACAACTCTCCCCCGAGTCACATATATTATTTCCGCAATAGCTACTCGCCGGAGCAACAGAAACCAAATTAAATATAACTGTTTTGCTCACATCCGATGTAGAGGCAGATCTACCGGAATAAACCACCAGAGTATTCACACCCTGTCTCGGAGTAATTGTCACATTTGGAACAAAGTTAATTTTTGTTCCCCCATTAAGAGTATACGCCCAATAATGAAGAGAACTCGTTCCAGAAACTTTTAAAGAAACCGAAGAAGTACTGTAGGTGATATTTATCGGAGAATAAATTAGAATATTATAATTACTACTGCTTCCTCCGCTTGGAGAATATCCACACTCTCCAGATATTTTACCTTTATCTTCCCATACCCAATTAGCCCCACACAAATAAGCCACTTCTCCCTCACAATGATAAGAAGTATTTTCTGGATTACACTCTTTTCCAGAGATAAACGCGAAGATTTCTGCGAAAAGAGAGTTTGATTCCGCAAGTTCATCCAGTTTACCCTGACAAACGCCCTCAGCACAACTTCCCCCGATACACTCATAATTATTCCAACACTCCGTATCATTTAATTTTAGCGTCTGAGAAGTCATATTTAAATCACAATAAGTATTTGTGGCATAATCAACCTTTCCTATAATATCACAATCTTCTGCAGCTACAACACAAACTAAGAGAATAATTAATAAGCTGAATAATAAAAAATTTTGTTTCATTTTAATCTACCTATGAAGCGGCTATACAATGATCGTATGTCTCACTAGTGAAAATACTCTTTATTCTACATAGTATTTGTTGAAGAATTCCCTTCTGAGCCGCTAATTCTTGAGAGATTGAAGTACACTTTCCATCCAGACAAACATTGGAATTACACTCATAGTCTTCTACACAAGCAAGACCATTATTCTTTGCTACAGAAGCACCAAGGGTTAAAGGATTACAATAATAAGTTTTATCATCGCTTCCCTTAAATCTACTTCTTATAGGAATATTATTTGTCTGACCCCCCAAAGAAGAAGGAGCACAATAAAGCCCGAAATCTTCATCATCGTTTGAAGCAACACAGGCGCCATTAACACATCCGCTTGTACACTGGAAACTTGAGTTAACTACCGTCTCTCCCGTGGCTCCAGAACTAGCATTACAATTATACTCAACAACAATCATCACAGTATCACAAAAATCACTAAAGTTTCCAAGAGAAGTGGAACTAACATTTCCTTTAAGGAAATAATTATTAGGTCCATCCGTATCTGTACAGTTATCAACCGCAACTTCTGCTGGAGTTAAACAAGCTCCGTCCCTACAACTAAGAGAACAAGGATTAAGCTCCGAGTCAACAACTCCCGTCAGGATAGAAGAGGTATTACAAAAATATTCAAGAAGTCTTCCGTCTTCACAAGAATCTTCTCTAAATTCAGAACCAAGAGTCACATTACCCTTATTACCATAGTTTTTTGCGTCCGAATCAATACAGGTATCTGGAATAGCACACACTCCACTCGCATTACAAATACCCACAGAACAACCACAACCACTACAATTATTTACCATATTTCCATTAGAACAATAACCGGGTTTAGTATCTGAGCAGGTATTGTTTGGAGTTAAATCGCTACAGCTACCAGGACTACATCCAGCGTCAAAGTCCTCAATCAACTCAAAAGTAGCACCACAAGAAGAAATGTTTACCTTTTTATCAGGAACAGTTACGTTCTCTATAGTCATCTCAATGTCTCCAGAGATACAATCATCTCCAGCTTTCTTCCCCGCACAAATTGTTTGCCACACTTCGGTGGTCCCACCGGAACCACAAGAAACTCTCTCTAACGAAACTACATCATTCAAACCGCTTGTTTGGATGTTTCTTGCTCTAAAGAAAAATTTCTGAGAACTGATATTAACAGAAAAAACATCGTAATCGTCTGCATCAAAAGTTAAAACAGAACAATCTTCAACAGTAGCACCACAAATTCCAGTTACAGCATTACAATTTGGAGTTGCTCCAGAACAAGTTCCACAAACAACATTTCCACAAGTTCCATTTGCAAAAGTTCCACATTGTTTTCCAGTACAAACACCAGCATTTGGAGTACAAGCAGCAGCACCACAAATTCCAGTTACAGCATTACAATTTGGAGTTGCTCCAGAACAAGTTCCACAAACAACATTTCCACAAGTTCCATTTGCAAAAGTTCCACATTGTTTTCCAGTACAAACACCAGCATTT
>Ga0268280_1001888_pt1 | contig 13068 bp, 10 predicted proteins | sample saktaG_9_FD_190139 | JGI IMG/M metagenome (GOLD analysis project Ga0268280, IMG submission 190139) | Saline water microbial communities from Sakinaw Lake, British Columbia, Canada - sak_2011_5_24_40m | ecosystem: Environmental > Aquatic > Non-marine Saline and Alkaline > Saline ...
TATGGTTATGATTTGGTAAGCGCACTTAAAGTTGTTTCAAAAAGTTGTCCTTCTGAACGGCTAGGTTTATTATTTGATGGAATTGCGACTTCTATTACTTCAGGTGGAGAATTAAGCAGTTTTTTAAATAAGCACGCTGAAACACTGTTATTTGATTATAGGCTTGAAAGAGAAAAGTATACTCATCTTGCTGAGACTTTTATGAATATTTATATTAGTGTTGTTATAGCTGCACCAATGATATTGATGGTTTTACTTATTCTTATGAGTTTAACTGGTTTTGGTGGGGCCGGATTAAGTCCTCTTTTTTTAACAGTTATAGTGGTTTTTACAATTAGTCTATTAAATATAGGGTTCTTGCTATTCTTAAATACAAAGCAACCTAAATTTTAAAAAATGAAAAACAAAAGAAAAAAGATAAGTCGAAGTATTTTATTAGGGTTAACCTTAGGAATTCTTTTAATTTTGATTTCAAGTTATTTTTACTTCAGTGGTTCAAGTGTAGTTGATAGTGGGCTTTATTATTTTTTATTGGGTATTTCTGCTTTTATAATTGGATTACCTTTTTTTCTGAACTTGATTGTGGAAAGTAATAGGGAAAAAAATATTGAGCAGATGTTTTTAGAGTTTTCTAGAGATTTGGTTGAAGGAGTAAAATCTGGAACGCCCATAAATAAAAGTATAATTAATTTAAGAACAAAAGATTATGGGAGTTTAAATCCAAATATAGACAAATTAGCTAATCAAATATCCATGGGAATTCCTGTTAAAGATGCTTTAGAAACTTTTTCAAATGACCTTAATACTCCAATAATAACTAGGGCAATAAGTTTAATTCGTGAAGCAGAGCGTTCTGGAGGAAAAATAGAGTCTATACTTGATTCTGTTACCTTTTCTTTAGGCCAAATTGAAAAATTAAAAAAGGAGAGGGGCGCTGCAATTTATAGTTTGAGTGTTCAGGGTTATATTATCTTTATAATATTTATAGTTATTATGCTTGTATTACAATTTAAGATACTTCCAATTACTTCAACATTAAATCTTGATGCTAGTTCAGGACTTAGTGATATTGGTGGAGGTTTCTTTGGGGGCGGAGGTGCTAGTTTTACTGCAGAAGACTTTAGTCGTTCATTTTTATTTTTATTGATTACACAGGGCTTTTTTGCAGGGCTCATAATTGGAAAAATATCTGAGGGTAGTCTTAAAGCGGGTTTAAAACATTCATTTGTATTAGTAATCCTTTCATGGATTATTTCAACAGGAGTAAATACGTTTTTTGGTTAAGAAGAAATAGATTAAATACTAAAATAAAAACACTTAAAAAAGACAAGAAAAAATAGAATGAGAACAAAAATAATAACAAAAGCAAAGAAAGCACAAATTCATGTGGAAATGGTTGTTTCATTTGTAATTTTTTTAGGTTTTCTTTTGTTTCTACTTTATTATCTTAATCCGATTGGTAGGGAAGAAATGAATTTTTCTTCCTTAGATAAATTACAGGACAAGGTTATTAATAATATCTCTATTGAGTATAAGTCTGTTAGTCTTATAATAAATAGTCGGCCTAGTAAGGAATGCATTGATATAGGTAAAAATGATTTTATTAATCAAAAATTTATTGCTTATAATCCTGATGGTGTAAAGATAGGTGCTGAAGAACAAGGCGGAAGCCATAAAATTAATATAGATCCAGTAACTTCTGCTGGAACCTATAAAATTCTCTCATCTGATGTTTTTACTGAAAAAGCTACTTTTCCTCCTTGTACTTCTTTTACAGATTACAACTGGGGCTTAGTTGAAAAGAGCCAAGCTGTTTTTACTGATTATCTTTCTTTATTTAATGAAAGTTATATTAATGATTACTTTAAACTTAAACAAGAATTGGGATTAGAAAAAGATTTTGATTTTGTTGTTTATGATGAAAATCGAGTAGTTATATATAATGAAAGCCTTTCTGTTTTGAATGTAAAAGGTAATAATATCTTATCTAGGGATCTTCCACTTATTATGATTAACAAATATGGAATTAAGAAAAAAATAATCTTAAATTTAAGAGTGTGGTGATTTAATAGAAAATAAAAACAATGAAAACAATACTGTCTAGAAAAGTAAATAAAAAAGCATGGTTAAGAATAGTCGAGGCTTTCTTTGCTATTATTTTGATTCTAGGAACTCTTCTTATATTGCTTTCCAGGCAAGATTCTAGTTCTCAATTAGAAAATGAAATTGCAGTTCTTCAAACAAATATACTTTCTTCAATTAGTAAAGATGCTGCATTTAGAGAAGATATAATTCAAACAACTCCTCCTGCTCCTGACCTTACAGAAATAAAATCTTATATTGAAGGTCTTGTTCCAGCATGGATGAACTTTAGTATTCAAGTTTGTGAACCTGCGGATGTTTGTCCTTTACAGGGTGTTCCTTTAGAGATTTTAGCTAATAGGGAAATTTATTCTCAGAATATATTAATTTTTGCAACTTCTGATATTAATAATCCTAAACAATTAAAGCTTTTTATGTGGAGAAAGTAATTTTTAAAATTGGGTAAAATGGGTTATAAATTTTTAGAGCATACTGCTGATATTAAAGTAAGAGTGGAAGCTACTAGTTTAGAAAGTGCTTTTATTAGTTCGGCTATGGCTTTAAAAGAGGTTATAGTGGAAAAACTTAGTATAAAACCTTTAATTAAAAAGCACATTGAAGTTTATGCTAGGGATAAAGAAGGGTTGTTGTATAATTTTCTTGAAGAATTTTTATTTTTACTTGATTCACAAGGTTTTATTTTTTCAGAAATTAAGAATTTAAAAATAACAATGATAAATAAAAAAGGAAAGAAACTTTTTTGTTTGAAATGCGATATTCTTGGAGATAAAACCAAGAATTATAAGATGAGTAATGATGTTAAGGCTATAACTTATAATGAGATGAAAATCTTAAGTAAAGAAAGCGAAAAAAGTAAGACGAACAACAAAATAGATAAAACAAGCAATAAAAATAAAACTATCATTGAGTTTGTGCTTGATGTTTAAATAAACTTTTAATAAATGAAAAATAATAAATTATTAATTAGTTTTATCTTTATTGGAATTTTGGTAGTCCTAGCTTTTTTTGTTGTTAGTTATTCCTTTTCTCTTTCTGATGTTCTTGGATATTCTAGTTCGGCTGTTGTTTTTATTGGGCTTGCTGTTGGAGGTTATTATGCTTGGAGATATTTCAAGAAAAAAGAAGAAAATGAAAAGTTAAGCGAAAAAGATAGAAAGTTAAGATTGGAGCAAATGAAACAGAGATTTAATTCAGAGTATTTTGGGCGTGCTCCTGTTTTTTTAAAACCAGTTACTAGACAGGGGTTTGGGATACAACGGGGAAAGGTAACGGATAATAATTAAAAGGGGTTTAATGAATGATTTTTTAGTTAATTATAAGTTTGCTAAACTTCTTATTATTTGTATTTTTATTCTTTATTTGTTTAACTTCTCTTGCTTTTTCAACTTGCTAATCTGCTTATACTAATTAATACCAACACTAACTTAATAAACAGCTTTTTCTTAATAGTTTTATATTAAAATGGCAATTGAGTTAAAGAAAATTAGCGAGTATGAATGGACAATTCCAAAAACAGGCAAGATGAAGGTGCCTGCTGTTGTTTTTGCTAGCTCTGAGCTTCTTAAAAATATTCAAAGAGATAAAACACTTCAGCAAATAAAAAATGTAGCTTGTTTACCTGGAATTGTAGGAAGAGCAATTGCATCCAGTGATTGTCATCAGGGCTATGGTTTTCCAATTGGTGGTGTTGCTGCTTTTGACTTGGATAAGGGTATTATTTCACCTGGCGGAGTAGGTTATGATATTTCATGCGGAGTAAGATTGTTGGCTACTAATATCTCTGTTGTTGATTTTATGAAAAAGAGAAAGGAAATACTCCATGCAATATTTAGAACAATTCCTAGTGGTGTAGGTGTTGGTGGTAAAAGATATTCTCGTGAAGAATTGCTTCAAGTACTTGAGAATGGCGCAGAATGGGCTGTGAAAAATAAAATGGGTGTTGCTCAAGATCTTGCGCATTGTGAGGAAAATGGTAAAATATCTCCAGCTAATACTCGAGATGTTTCGCAAAGAGCAATTGCTAGAGGATTACCACAACTAGGAACTTTGGGTGCAGGAAATCATTTTCTAGAATTCCAAAAGATTGAAGAAATTTTCGATGAAGATATTGCTAAGGAGTTTGGGCTTAATAAAAACTCAATTGTAATTATGATTCATTGTGGTTCTAGAGGACTTGGTCATCAGGTAGCTAGTGATTATATTAAATTAATGGAAGAAGAGTATGGTTTTGATAAACTTGAAGATAGGGAGTTAGTTAATGCACCTATTAATTCTGAGCTTGGTAAAAAGTATCTTTCGGCCATGAATTGTGCTGTTAATTTTGCTTTGTGTAATAGACAAATGATTATGCATCATGTTAGAGAACAATTAAAGTATTATTTTCCAAAATCTAAAATAGATTTGGTTTATGATGTTTGTCATAATATTGCTAAAATAGAAGAGCATACACTTGGAGGAAAAAAACAGAAGTTGTGTGTGCATAGAAAAGGAGCAACTAGAGCATTTGGTCCTGGACATAAAGATATTCCTGAAGATTATAGAAAATTTGGGCAACCTGTTTTAATTCCTGGTTCAATGGGCACTGCAAGTTATGTTCTTGTGGGAACTAAAAGAGCAGAAGAAGTTTCTTTTGCATCAGCGCCGCATGGCGCTGGAAGACTTGAATCAAGAACTCAAGCACGAAGAGATATTACTCCTGAATCTGTAACTAAGAATCTTGAGTCTAAAGATATTATAATTGAAGCTGGAAGCAGAAAAGGAATTGTTGAAGAAGCTCCTGAAGCTTACAAAGATGTTGATGAAGTTGTTAAAGTAAGCAGCGAGCTTGGAATTGCTAAACTTGTTGCTAAACTTAAGCCACTAGCGGTTATGAAGGGATAATTCTATAAAATGCTATACTGGATAGGTTAACGAAAGATATATAAAGATATAACCTTTGTAGATACCATCTAAAATGGAAAAAATGCCATTACAAGCACGTTTGAAGAGAGAAGTCCATAGAAAGATAGCTTATGCTCAGGATTTAATTGTTAAAGAGGTTTATTCTGTTTTGAATAATGCAGTTTTGCATGGGGGGACTGGAATTTGGAGATGTTATAAAGGTAAAAGATTTTCTGAAGATTTAGATTTTTATTTTCCAAAAGATATGCTTAAGATTAACTTACTTTTTGAGCATTTAGAGAAAGTTGGTTTTATGATTAAAAAGAAAAAGATTTCGGAAACCAGTGTTTATTCAGAATTGGAATTAGATAGAACTCTTGTTCGTTTAGAAGCTACATTTCAAAAAATAAGGGGGATTATTTGCGATTATGAAATGTCTGATGGGAATTTTATGTTTATCTATAGTTTAACTCCCGAAGATTTTTTGATTGAGAAAGCAAAAACTTATTTGAAACGATTTAAAATTAGGGATTTATGGGATGTTTTCTTTTTATTAAAGAGTATTGAAAATTCTAAAAAAATAAAAGAACTTAGAATTCTAATTAAAAATTATAAAAATCCAATCGACGAGGGCGATTTGAAGATTATTCTATTGGAAGGAATTACCCCCTCTGCAGATGAAATGATAGAATATATTAAAAGAAGATGAAAAGGCAGATGCATTTGAAGGAAATTGAAAAATTGTTTGATAAGAGTCCTATTTTGGATTTTAAATCGATTGAGAGAATCGTTCAAGATAATAAAAAAAGTAAGAAGAGTAGTTATGCTAAATTGCTAGTTTCTAATTTAATTAAAAAAGGAAAAATAAATCGAATTGGAAAGGGGGTTTATTCGAAATATTCTGAAAGTTCATTGGCTGTTTTTGCTTTTAAACCAGCTTATTTAGGTTTGCAAAGTGCTTTAAGTTTTTATGGTATTTGGGAGCAGGAAACAATTCCGATAATATTAACAACTAAAAAAGTACGAAGGGGAGTAAGAAGTATTCTTGATTCTAATATCCTTATTAGAAAAATAGATAAAAAATATTTTTTTGGTTTTAATTTTATTAAAGAAGGGAGTTTTTATTTACCTTATTCTGACTTAGAAAAAACTTTTATTGATATGGTTGTTTTTAATCAAAAAATGAGCTTAGAAGTTATTAAAGAGATAAAGAAGAAAATAGATAAAAAGAGATTAAACCAATATATTCAAAGATATAGCCCCCAATTACAAAAGCAGATTAGGGGTTGGCAGGATATTTGAGGATTGTAAGATGCTCCCAGAATATTTATAAATGCTAAATGGCTTTGGTTCTCATGAAAAAGAAGGGTGTTATAATTTTTATTGTATTAGGTCTGATTTTTTTTTTTCTTTTTATTTTATTTCTGCTGTAGAAGCTTCTTTTAAAGATTCACTGTCATCAGGAAAAGATTCTTCTACTGTAAATGAAATTAGTTTTCTTGAAAGACTTTCGAGTTTTTTTAGAATTACAGGTCATGCTACTAGTGGGCCTTCAAGATTTTTGTGGAAACCAGTTTCAGAAAGTGATGGGCATCTTGCAATTTTAGTTTCTGGATGTAGTGGTGCTTCGTTATATACCTTGGATGGTAGATTAATAGAGAAAGGTTCAAGTCGTGGAGCTTCAAACGGATATAGTGATACTGTAAGATTTAAGAAAAGTGGCGGCTCTTATCCTGATAAAATTGCAGTTCATACTTGCGGTGGCAGGTGTTATATTAAAGATTCTAGTAGTAGAATTACAAGTTGTGCAAGGCCACCGGCTGCTGAAACTCCTGCGCCAGTGGTTGCTCCTGTGCCTGTAACTACTCCTCCTCCAGTTTCTAGTCCTATGACTGGCCAAGTAATAGCAACTAGTGCCTATGAGGAAAAAGTATTTTATGGAAGCGACCCTAAACAATTTTATATGCTTAGAATTTTGCCAGAACATCAAAATTCTAAAAAAATTAATATTGGGTTTTATAATCATGGTGGCGGGTGGGTAGATAGTACAACTTTTACACAATTTTCAAGTACTGCTTCTTATTTTGAAACGCAAGGTTATTCTTCTGTTAATATAGAATATAGAAATTGCGATAATAACATTAAATTTCCTGTTCCTGTAGAAGATGTTGCGTTAGGAGTCAATCATGCTGTAAATAAAATTAAGTCTATGGGTTATGAAATTCAAGATACTTTTTGGATAGGGCATTCAGCTGGAGGAATTAATGGAGCTCTTTTGCTTTATTCTAATAATTATCCTAATATAACTGAAGTTGATAAATTTATTAGTTTGGGTGCTCTTTATAGGGTTGAATCAATAAGGCCTCGCATGTTGGATTCTATTATAGCTGTTTCTAATTTTAACCCAAGTCAACATTTAATTTTTAATGGAAAAACACATGTTCCAGCCCTATTAGTTCAGGGTTATGGTATGACTAATAGTAAGGGCATAACTGGTGACGCTTATGATATTTACGGTCAAGTTTCTGAATCAGCAAATCCTAATTCTCATATGAACTTTTTTGCTAATCAACTTAGGAGTTATGGGATTCCTGCTGAAACTTATGCTTTAATTCCTGGGCATCATGGTACTCCTATTATTGAAATTGATGCAAGGAATAGTAATTATCTTGCTGTTTTAAATGCATTTTTAAAAAAAGATTTTTGTAATATAGAAGGTGCTTGTCCTTATCCTCCGGGTTCGTCATCAACACAAACAAAGCCAGGAATAATAATCCCCCTATATTCTGAAAATGCAGTAGAGTATAATAAGGTTATACAGGTAAAGAATGCAAATAAAGATGTTCCTATGGTAGTTATTATAAATCCAAATAATGGGCCCGGTGCTGGCGTTGATTCTTTTTATCAGACTTATATTCCTGCTTTACAAAATGCAGGAGTGAAGGTTATTGGCTATGTTTATACCCAATATGGAGCTAGAAGTAGTAGTGTAGTTAAGGCAGATATAGATAAATATAAACAGTTTTATCCTTCACTTGAAGGAATATTTTTCGATGAAATGGCTAATGTGCCTGGAAGTGAAACATATTATCGAAATCTAGTAGATTATGCAAAGACAAAAGGATTTTCATTTTCAGTAGGAAATCCTGGTGCAGTCACTAGTGCAGAATATATAGGCATTATGAACTTTACGATTATTTATGAAGACCAAGGACTTCCTAGCATATCTCAATTTCAAAATTATGCTTCTTATGATAATAATAAACTTGGAATGTTGCCTTATGATGTTGGTACTTATTCAGCAGATTGGGTTAAACAAGCTGCAGATATTGTTGGTTGGATTTATTTTTATAATCCTTCTCCTGAACCATGGGTTTCTCTTTCTCCTTATTTTGAGCAGATAGCTTCTACATTAAATAGTATTCTGGTTAATTCTACAACCCCGCCCACTAATGGAACTTCTCCACCACTTCGAGAGTGTACTTCCTATGATTGGAGTCCTTCACAATCTTCATTAACTTGTCCTCGTGCAGGTTATATTACTTTTACTTGGACAAGATTGTATAATTGTTCTGGTGGTGTGCAACATCCTGCTTCAGAACAAAGAAATTGTGTTTATAATCCAACTTGGGCAGAAAAAGATGATGATAGCGATGGTGTTTTAAATGCATATGATAAATGTATTGAAACAGCAGCAGGTTTAAAAGTTAATCCAAAAGGCTGTCCTTTACCTAAACTTGGTAGCTATAAGTCTTCTTTTATTGGTGCAAGTGATTTAAATGAAGTTAGAAAATTTGAATTAAAATCAGATAGAGGTTTAATTAAGTTTGATTCTCCTGTTTCTTTAGTTAGATGGGGCGATGCTCTTAATATAGGGGATTATGTAAGTTTTGAACAAAATAAAATTACTATTGATTCTTATAATCTTCCGGAGTTAAATGTTCCAGCGACCCTTGTTTTTAATAATTTGAATTTAACTGAACCTGTTGTTTTGCGTGATGGTGTTTTATGTAGTGAATGTACTCTTAATTATGTTAATGGTATAGCTATTGTTTCTGTTTCTGGATTTTCAAGTTATGAACTTGTTGAAAAGAGTTTTTATGATGCTTATCTAAATCAGGTAACTCCACCCCCGGCTTCTTCTTGTGTTCCTTCTTGGTTTTGCAGTAATTGGACTTTATGTGAAAACGATAATCAAATAAGAGAATGTTTTGATAATAATTCTTGTAATACTACTTCTGCAAAACCAAGTGAATTTCAATCTTGTACGGTTACTTCTGATATTGTTTGTAATCCAATTTGGGAATGTTCTGATTGGAGTCCTGAGGTTTGTCCTGAAGATGAAGAAAGAACAAGAGTTTGTTCTGATAAAAATAATTGTTATGTTATTTCTGGAAAACCTGACGAAAAAGAAGTTTGTATATTTTATGAACAAGAAAGTAATTCTGGAATAATTATTATAGTTATTATATTATTAATTATTCTTGCTGGTGGAGCTTGGTTGTATTATACTCGGTTTGTAAAACCAAAAAAATATAAAGAGAATCCTGTTCAGCAAAATCCTGTTAAACCTAACTTTGTTCAGCAAAACCAATTTAGAAGACCCATGCCGCTAAGAGGGTACAAGTCTAATAATTCTCGGAATCCTAGGCCTTTTGGAAATCAGGGAAGATTTATAAATAAATGAAAACTATAAGAGATATGAAAAAGGATGTGTTGAGTGGGATTGTTTTAGTATTTTCTTTAATTATTTTATTTAGTTTGTTTTTGAGTGGGGCGGTTAGTGCAGATGGTTGTCCCGAGTGTAGCGGTTCTTTATCTTCCGGACGATGTGCTGATGTAGGTGTTTCTACTTGTGGCGGAACATGTTCTTCCACTTGTCATGTTAGAACCTATTGTGATGATTATTCTAGTGGATATAGAACTTGTACCTCAACAGATAACTCTTGTACTGATAATTGTTGTTCAGCAGTAGATTGTGTTTGGGGCGGGTGGAGCGTATGCAATTCTTCAGGTTTACAAACTAGGGCAATAGCAACGGCTGCTTCTTGCTATGGAAGTGCTTGTACTGGTCCAAGTATTAGATCTTGCACTTATCTTAATACTCCTTATTTTGCTAATTTAAGTGAACCTAATTCAGTTGCTAGTTCAGCAGATTTAGGAGATACAATTTATTTGAGATTTGGTGGAGAGAATATTAATAGTAGTACTAGTATTAATTATAAAGTTGAGGCTAAAGAAGAAACTTCTTGGAGGAACCTGTGGGGCTTACTTGGAAGAAGTTGGAATTCTTTTTCACTTATTTCTGGAAAAGCCTACGAGCCTTATGTAATTAATGATTCTAATAATCACAGATTAAATGCTTCTGCACAAGGAGAAGGAATTTGGAAGCAATCTTCTGAACTGACAATTCATGCTTATAATAATTCAATGCCCGTTGCTCAAATAATTAGTCCTTTAGATAATTCGAATTGGTCTGTAAATTTTCCTCTTAATTTTACTCATTCAAGTTACGACGGAGATGATTTGCTTGAAGTCACTTGGGATTTTGGTGATGGGACAAATTATACTGTTTATAATTACTCGCTAGCTTTAACTCCGGGTTTAGGAAATACTCAACATATCTATACTGCTTTAGGAGTTTATACTGTAACTTTTACTGCAAAAGAAATGCCCACAAGAACAAATCCTCAAAGTGTAGTAGTTAAAAGAACAATTTATGTTTTTAAAGAAGGAGTAAATGTCTTCCCAATTATAACTTCACCTGTTAAGGGAGTTCAGTATGGTAATTTTGTTAACTTTGATGCAAGCCAAAGTTTTGTTGCTAACTGCTCAGCTACACTTGCAGGTTATAGTTTTATTGCAGGTAATTTACAATGTAAGTATTTACATGCTCCTGGAACAAGAGATGTTGCCAGCGGGCATAACTTAAGTGTTGCTTGGAATATTTATTCTGGAATTAATGGGGCTCTTAGTTCTAAAATGGGTAATTGGCAAACTAATTATAGTCAGGTTGTTGAATTCACTAATTATTTTGCAAATGCAGATACACATGAGGCGGTGTTGATGTTAGATTATAATTAGTTTTTAAGAATATTTATAAATGTTAATGTGCTAAGAGAATTATGAAAAAGAGTCGTGTTAAAAATAAACCCTGTAGGAGTTGGTTGAAATGGGTTGTTGCTCTTTTAGTTATTCTTGTTCTTGGAATTATTGTTTTTGAAATTATTTCTTTTGTTGGCTTGACTGGAAAAGTTGTTGATAATTCGGGTTCTAATAATTATATGGTTGTTGATTTAAATTCGGGCTCGGTTTCTTATTTAGATTCTGTTCCTTCTGGTGGCTGGACAGACGAATATAAAACTACAAAACTTGTTATGAGAAAAGTTTCTGCAGGAACTTTTATGATGGGAAGTCCTTCGACTGAGCAAAAGCATCCCACTACGGATATAGAGGAGAATCAGGTTTCGGTTACAATCACAAAGGATTATTATATCTCTATTTTTGAGATAACTCAAGCACAATATAGGGCAATTGCTGGAAATAATCCTAGTTATAGTGTTGGTGATAAAAAACCTGTTGAGAATGTTGCATGGAGTACTGCTAAAAGTTTTACGGGTTTATTAAAAACAAAAACTAAAAATGTAGTTACATTTAATTTACCTACTGAAGCACAATGGGAAAAAGCTTGTAGGGCTGGAACAACAACGGCAAATTATGTTGGAGATGCTATTTCTGGAGCCGACGTTGATGCTATTTCTTGGAATTATGGTAATTCTGGACAAGTTACTCACGATGTTGGATTAAAACAACCCAATCAGTATGGACTTTATGATATGTTGGGGGGAATTTCTGAATGGGTTTTAGATAAGTATTGGCTTTCGAATATTGGTGGAACTGATCCTATACAAACTAATTCTAGAGAGGGTAATCATCGGGTTCTTAGGGGCGGTAATTTTTTACAATCTGAAACTTGGATGAGATGTGCAGATAAGGGCGCAAATAGTGTAGCAAATTATTACCAAGGTTTTAGAGTTGTTGCGGATGTTCCTTTAAGTGCTATTAGTCCAATAGTTGTTTCGAAGGATTATATGGTTATTGATTTAACTAAATCTGGCGCAGGTTCTATTAGTTATTTAGATTCTGTTCCTTCTGGTGGATGGACAGACGAATATAAAACTACAAAACTTGTTATGAGAAAAGTTCCAGCAGGAACTTTTATGATGGGTGCTTCTTCTGGTTCAGGAAGGTTAAGTAATGATCAGGGCGAAACCTTGCATCCAGTTAGTATTACTTATGATTATTACATTGGTATTTTTAAGATAACTCAAGCACAATATCAATTAATAATGGGGAATAATCCTAGTAAGTCAATTTACTCTGGAGATTTAAAACCAGTTACAAATGTCGAATGGAGTAAGGCTAGTGGTTCAAGTTGGCCGGCAAGTTCTTGGCCAGGAAATCCAAGTTCCTCAAGTTTTTCAGGTAAATTAAAAACAAAAACCGGAATAAAGTTTGATTTGCCTACTGAGGCAATGTGGGAAAAAGCATGTAAGGCAGATTCTATAAAAGATTATAATAATGATGTTGATTTTTCTGGAGATCCTTCGGAATTTTATTCTGTCCCTGGAAATATACTTGAGGTTTGTGGTGGGGGGTTTACTGCAGTTTATGAAGTTGGAGTAAAAAAACCAAATTCGTGGGGTCTATATGACTTTCATTGTAATGCTAGAGAGTGGGTTTTAGATTATATTCCTTCTACTGGTTATGCTATTGAAAAAACTTCTTTAGAAACAAATCCTTCTGGATTAACTTATGCTCAAGCGCAGAGCTTGGCTGCGGGCGGTTCTGTTAAAAGGATGACTAAGAATGATATGACCTCTGGAATAGGCGGTTCAAGGTGTGCAGATAAAGAAGTAGATTACTGGAATCCTCCTTGGAATGCTGCAGACCATATTTATGGTCCTGGTTTCAGAGTTGCTGCAGAAGTTCCGGCTGCTCTTTCTCCGACTGAATGTACTTCGTCTGATTGGAGTCCTTCACAATCTTCATTAACTTGTCCTCGAGAAGCATATATTACTATTA
>Ga0268280_1001889_pt1 | contig 13063 bp, 11 predicted proteins | sample saktaG_9_FD_190139 | JGI IMG/M metagenome (GOLD analysis project Ga0268280, IMG submission 190139) | Saline water microbial communities from Sakinaw Lake, British Columbia, Canada - sak_2011_5_24_40m | ecosystem: Environmental > Aquatic > Non-marine Saline and Alkaline > Saline ...
TAAATCAAAATATGATGTCGTAATTATCGGAGCAGGAATCAGCGGCTTGATATGCGGAAACTACCTGGCAAAGTACGGGCGGAAGGTCCTGATGATCGAGAAAAATCATAATCCGGGAGGCTGCTGCGTCTCCTTTACAAGAAAAGGGTTCAGATTTGATGCTGGCGCTCATATAATTGGCGGCTGCGATATGAAAGGCGTTTTTACCAGAATATTGAAAAACATAGGGATAAGTCAAACTTTTGCGAGAATGTCTCCCACCGACAGATTTTTCTTTGAAGACGATGTTATTGACGTACCAGATACGCCAAAAGCATATATAAATGCACTTAAATTGCGCTTCCCCGAAGAGAAACGCCTAGAAGATTTTTTCAGGACGATTTTAGATTCGTTGAAACGTAAATCGGACCCGCAGAATAATGGTAGTGATGAGTCGTATCAACAAATGCTCGACAGCTATTTTACGCATGACAAGCTAAAAGCTATCCTGTCCGCGCAGGCCGGATTTTTGGGCGTGTATCCGGAAGCCGCATCCGGAGCTGCGATGGTCGCTATGATGAGCAGTTATATTAATGGTGGGGCCTATTACCCAATAGGCGGAGCATCCGCTATCTCCAATAAATTGGCTGCGAGTTTTTTAGAAAAAGGCGGTGATCTTTTGCTTCAGGCGACCGCTAAGAAACTTGTAGTAAAAGATGGTGGTGTCACCGATGTGCTTATTGAAAAGAACGGAAGGTCTATTTCTGTAAGTGCCAATCATTTTGTATCGAGCGTAGATATTCGTTCGACAGTATACGGGATGATAGGTAAGAAGCATCTGACGTGCAATTTAGAGGAAAACATTGCCCGATCCGAGCCATCCCAGTCATTGTTCGCATTATATGTTGGGGCGACACTGCCTAGAGATAGTGTGATAAAGAACATTGGTTGGCACTATCAACAGTATGATGTGAACGCAGGATTAAAAGATTGCTACTTTATAAGCGCTCCGAGCCTTTATGATCCAAAGGCAGCTCCGGCTGGCAAGATATCGTTGGAACTTTTCAGGGTGGTTGAACACGCAAACCGCGAAGCTGGCGCTGCAAATTTCGATCGTTCAAGTTACCAGGACGAGGCTGTCGGTTTTCTAGAGAAGCTATTCCCCTTAGCTGGATCTGAGATATTAATAAAAGAAACGGCTGCGCCTAGCACGATTGAGAAGTATACAGGGAGCTACTGCGGCGCGGCATACGGATGGGGAATGAGGTGTGGACAATATCAAAGAAACGATATTATCGCCGAAAATCTTCCATATAATCTTTTTCAAGCGGGACATTGGTCTAATCCTGGAGGCGGTATCCTAGCAGTTGCTATATCTGGGTACTTTGCCGCTAAAAAAGTAATGGTGTGTAATGAAAAAGAAGCTGCTAGAGTTAATTAGCAACCGCCAAACGGTTCGTAAATATAAAATTAATGTTTTTCCAGACGATCATCAGATTTCAGAGATCTTGGAATGCGCCCGAAAATCGCAATCGGCACATAATTTTCAACCTTGGCGGTTTGTTATCATAAAGGATCGAAATACCATTAAAGACATCGCGGATATTTTAATGCTTGAGAGTAAAAAAATGCATATCGGCTTCAATATTCTGATGAAGGATGCCTCCGCTACCATAAGGAACGCCCCTGTATTGATAGCCGTATTTAATACGGGTGCGATTACTAACAGGTTTGGTAAATTCGGAAGAAAATATCGTGGAATATGCGAGGCCTATGAATGCCAAAGCATCGCCGCATCGATCCAAAACATGTGCTTAGCCGCATCTGTAATAGGCCTCGGAACCGCGTGGATAGGAATCGCGGTTTTTTGTGAGAAAAGTATAAATAAGCTATTGAAAGTGAAATTGGGATTAGAAGCTTTAATAGCGGTAGGTATCCCGGATGAGAAGCCGATCCCAGTATCTCGAAAAAGCATGGAAGAAATGATGATAACATTCAAATGCGTGCGAGGCGAGAAATGATAAGTCCGTTTTCCATACCATATATTATCGGTGGCTTCATATCCCTACTGCTCGGATCTTTTGTTGTTTCGAAGAATCGCACATCTCCGACAAACAGGACCTTTTTTCTTTTATGCCTATCATTCGCGGTTTGGTTGTTGGCATATTCAATAGCCTATTCAACAAAGTCTTACAAGATAGCGGTCACGTGTGCTTCCATAACATGCACATCGGTTACTTTTGTTGGGACCCTTCTGTACCACTTTGTAGTAGATTTTCTTGACCTTAAAAAAGAGAGGATTTTTCTTTTTGCGGCGTATATCTTCACATTTATAGTATCGATATTCTTTATAACAACGCATTATTTTTTGAACGGCGTGTATAACTATTTTTGGGGGTATTTTTCTAAAGCCGGACCGCTTCACCCCTACTATTTAGTATTCCAAACGCTCATCATTCTTAGGGCTGAATATCTTCTTTATAATGCTTTGAGGCATGAGAAGGATAAATTATCGCCGTTACGCCAAATCCAGATAAAATATTTTTTGGCAGCATCGATATTATTACTGCCCGGCATGGTAGATTATATCCCTAAATACGGCATTGAGATCTACCCGTTCGGGTTCTTTTTTATTCTTCTATTCCTTGCGGTGGTCGGCTATGCGATTGTTCGTTATAAATTACTAGATATCGAAGTAATCATAAAGAGGACCCTTGTTTTCGCCGGTCTTCTCACCTCGGTATTTGGTATGCTGATATTGCCCACGTTGATCATTCAGGAGTATCTATTTAGAGGCGCAGGTACGGGCGGCAGGCTCGCTGGTCTTACCATATCCGGCATCATAATAATACTTACGATGAGGCGAATAGAGAACTTCCTTATAAATACCACCGACAAGTATCTCTTTCAAAAAAAATACGATTATAAGGAGCTTCTTAAGACATTCACGGCAGAGGTGTTGACGGTCTTAGAACTTGATAAGCTCGTTAATCTCACCATAGACAAACTTGTGGATATAGTAAAGCTAAACTCCGCGGCAGTGTTACTATTAGACGACGAAAAACAGCAGTTTAAGATAGTGGCTTCTCATAACATAAAGGACCAGTCGGTCACGCTTGTACGCCCTGATGGCATCGTAACATTCATGGAAGAGACTCACGGCTATATCCTTATTAAGGAGATGAGAGAGAAAAAGATAATGATCCCCGACTCCATACAGGAGATCATAATCAAGTTGAACGCGGAGCTCGTAATACCGATGGTACTTCATGAAGAAGTTATAGGCATATTATCTCTTGGGAAAAAGAAGTCCGATGAAGACTATACGCAGGATGACCTCGACATATTGCTGCCACTGGCAAAGACGCTCGCCATAGCCATATCGAATGCAGAGCTATTCGTTGAGCTGGGCAGGGCTCAGGCTGAAGCCGCCCAGAGGGAAAAGATGGCGGTCATAGGGACTCTCTCGGCAGGGATAAACCATGAGATATGCAATCCTCTCGGCATAGCGCGCGGACAGTGCGAGGCATTCTTATTGAATATGAAGGATGGTCTGTATAAGACGAAAACGAGCCAGGAGCTCATAGATAAGGCTATGGACATAATGGCTAAGGTTATAAAGGAAACCGATAGGGCCACCGCTATTACTAAGAAGCTATCCGGATTCGCAAAACCATCTAAAGGTGAAGCGGAATATATTAATTTAGAGAAAGAGATCGACGAAGTTCAGGGGCTCGTCGGATACGAACTTAAGCTTGAGAAGATTGAGTTTGAGAAGCGCATACAAAAAGATATTGAGAGCATATTTGTCGATCGGAAACAGTTTCAGGAAGTACTTTTCAATCTTGTGAGGAATGCTGGTCAAGCGATAGGCGAGAAGGGAAAAATAACAATTTCCGCTATTGTAGAAAACGGAAAGGTGCTTATAGACGTGCGGGATACCGGATCAGGGGTCCCTGAAGATAAAATTAAACTGCTATTTAACCCGTTCTTCACTACGAAGGATCCTGGAAAAGGAACGGGCTTAGGATTATTCATAGTGCGTCAGATCGTTGAAAAAAATGGCGGCAAGATATACCTAAAAGAGACGAAAGTGGGCGAAGGAACAACATTCAGGCTGGAATTTCCAATAGCCGCTAGAGAGAAAGTTAAGGTTAAAGTATGATTAAGCCGAGGATAGTGGCGATAGACGATGAGCCCGAGTTTATAGATATGCTTCAAAATTACTTCGGATTGCGCGGATATGAAATAGACGTAGCGATACGAGGCGCCAGGGGTATTGAAATAGTGAAAGAGAAGAAACCTGATGTGGTGCTTATGGATCTTAAAATGCCGGGGATCGACGGTGATGAAGTGTTAAAACTCCTGAAGTCCATGGAGCCGTCCCCTAAAGTAGTGTTTATTACTGCGTATGATGACGGTGGAAAAACTAAAGCCAGGCTTTTAAAGATGGGCGCGTATGCGTGTCTGGATAAACCGATATCGTCTCTTAGGGATCTAGAAGAGACCGTTAACAAGGCCATGTCAACCTAAGGCGGGATAAAACTATGATGATGCGGAAGCTCCTTGTTGTCGATGATGAAGTTGATATATGTGATTTTGTTAAGAATTTTTTTCAGGAAAGGGGATACAGCGTTAGTGTTGCTCTTAATGGTGAAGATGCGCTGGCTATGGTTAAAAGTGACCCTCCGGAACTTATCCTTTTGGACATAAAGATGAAGGGCATGGACGGTATAGCCACTCTCAAGCATATCCGTGATATTAATAAGAATATCAAGGTAATCATGGTGACGGCTAATGAGGATCAGGATAAGATGGACGAGGCGTGCAGGCTCGGTGCCTGCGAGTATATCACCAAACCGCTCGTGTTGGATCACTTGGAACGCACAGTTGAGAATAATTTAAAGGAGATCAAGGTATAATCATGAACGATAAAAAGGCCCCGAGTTGGGTAAAGCTTCAAAATTGGTTTGTCGAGAAACTTGTAACTCACGACGGAGGCATCTCTCCGCTGCCGGGAGGCGAAAAATCTTTAACACGTCCCGTTAGCAGGGAGATACCTGCTGAGAAATATGATTATCAGCTGTTTTTGGAGAAGGCTTCAAGAACAATGATAAGGTTCAAGAAGCCGGAGCATCTTATCAAGATGATAGTCCGGACTATCGATGAACAGTTACATGTGACCCACACGGCGGTTCTGTTATATAAAGCAAATAAGAACTCATATATATTGATAGATTCGAAAGGCTCGGAAGGCCTTAAAATCCCGGTAGGATTTGTCAGGCTTTCCGCGGAAAATCCGCTGGTAAGCGTATTCGACGAGAAACAGAGCTATCTGGTGTCCGAGACCGGTATATTGAGGTATGAGGATGTAATAACCGGCCTCCGCAACCGTAATATCCTCGAACAGCAACCGGACCTGTATGACAAGCTTCTCTTGATAAAGAAGCAGATGGATCTCATAAAAGCAAACCTATGCGTCCCGTGCTATTTTAAAAAGGACCTGCTCGGCGTGCTCGTTTTAGGAGAAAAGATAAACGGTGAGAAGTTCAGCCGCGAGGAGATGGGGTTTTTCGTAACTCTGGCAAACGACGCGGCAATGGCCATAGCTAACGCCCAGCTCATCGAAAACCTGCAGCAGAAGGTCGGTGAGGTAAAGGATATGTATTTACGGGAGCATAGAATCTTCATACATACATCGATCGCGCTGGCCGCCGCCATTGATGCCAGGGATCCGTATACGCACGGCCATACCGAAAGGGTAACGAACTACTGTATCGCAATAGCGAAGGAGCTTTGCGGTATACCTGAAATGGCTAATTATAAGAATTTCAGAGAGACCCTGCAAATAGCGGCATTACTGCATGATATAGGCAAGATCGGTATTCCCGACCATGTCCTTAACAAACACGGAAGATTGACTCCCGAGGAATATGAAGAGGTAAAGAAGCATTCCATAATTGGAGCGACGATACTGCATCCGATCAAAGAATTAGGAGATGTTGCCAGGGAAGTCCGCCATCACCAGGAATGCTATGACGGCTCCGGCTATCCGGATGGTATAAGAGGTAATAATATTCCTCTTGTAGCGCGAATAATCTCTGTCGCCGATGCTTTTGACGCCATGACGACTAACAGGCCATACAGGGCAAAGAAGAGTGTGGAGGAGGCATTATTCGAGCTTAAACGCTGCTCCGGAACTCAATTCGATCCGGTCATGGTCAGCGCATTCCTCTTGGCGTATGAGAAGGGTAATATACTATCGATAGGAAGTTCCCAGCAGAGGTTATAACGCGCTCGGGCAGGTCACAGAAATAACACGAGCCTCCGTGCTTCCCGTGTTCCTGAAATGATGGGGAGTGGACGCGTCAAAATATAAAGTATCACCTTCCGAGAGGTCATATTTCTCTTCGCCTATTCCGGCCCGGACTTTTCCGGATACGATGTAGATGAACTTTTCAGCGCCCGATTTAGAACGCTCGCTTGCCGTGGCGCCTGCCTTTGATATCTTTATCAATACCGGCATCATCTTCTTTGAGGATACTCCTGACGTTAGAACCTCTCGGACAGAACGTTTGCTATAGCCGATATCCGCTTTGATCTTTTTAGGATGAAGCTCGATAATTTTTTTAGCGGAGGCTATATCCTTGTAAAGGTCAGGCAGGTCAATACCTAGCGCCTTACTGATGCTGATATGGCTATCGAGAGTGCCGGTCATCTTATTATTTTCAACTCGGCTTAGCGTGGCAAGGGCAACTCCTGACTTCTCCGAGAGTTCCAAAAGCGTCATCTTGCACTCTTTTCGCAGTTTATGTATTATATCTCCAACGCGCATGTGAAAAATCTCCTTTTTAGAAGAGTATACATGAAATTTAGTCTTTTGTCAAATCGGTTTGATTTAAGTAAAAGTCCTATTTGCGGGATCTGATGCGTTTAAGCGCGGTCATGGCGCGGTTGCTAATTTCGGAATCCGGGTGCTGAGTGAGTTTTTCGACGGCACCGGAAGATCTTTCCGTACCGATCTCGCATAATGCTTCGAGCGAATTCTTTAATATTTCTATCTTACCTGAGGACAGCTCCTTTATGAATATTTCCTCGATATCCTCCCCGAGATCTTTAAGGATCAGGGTTATATTGCGTCTTTCCCTGTAGGATTCGAAATCGTCGTTCACTATAGACATCAATATGTTGCGCAGGGCCATCTTCGCATCTTCACCCATCTCCTTAGCTATGCTCTCGACATAGCGCTTATCAAGTGAATTATCGGAGATCAGTTCGCGGAAAAGATCTTCAATCTTTATTTCGGAAGACATGGAAGACTTTAAGTTTTTATACCCGACCACTCTGATCAAAGGCGGGAGATGCGAGTACCATTTATTTTTCAGGCATAACTTTACGGAATCGGAAAGCATGCCGAGAAAACGTTCGCGGATAGCTCCATCCGGATTTTTTTGGAATTCGCTCCTTATGATATCTAAAAGCTCCTCCTTATGAGGGTATTCCTTTGCCTGAAGGAGCAACATATATGTGTTCTTAATATCCCGCAACACACGGATCTTCATCCCGGCGTCATTAGAGGCCAGATTGTCGAATACTTTTTCTATGAGGATCTTAATGGTATCGAATTTTTTTTCTGTCAAAAGGTTTTCGATAAGCTTATTTATCTCATCAGAGAGGCCGATCTCAACGGCGAAGAGGGGGTGCTCGATAGAGACCTGGCGCGCCTTCTCCTCGTTATTCATATCCATCCAGAACTTATCCTCCAGCAGTTTTGAACAAACTTCCTGCGACACTCCTTTTTTTACCAGCCTTTCCTCTAAGATAGGAAAGATCTTGGCCCTCTTTGCCGGGTCAGGGATCATGCGCTGTATAAGTTTTTTTACGCGCACGATGGACAATTTCTTGCCGATCACATCCGAGACTATGAGCTCCATCACGACATCATCGGATACCTCGCGAAGTATGTCGCTTATCATATCGTCCGATGTGCCGGATACGGGTATCTTGGATTTCAGTATCTCGCCGCGTATCGACGGCTCCATCGCCATTATAAGGCTTCCGATATGCTTCTTCACATCCTCATAAGGCTTTCCCTGGATATTCTTTATATTTACAGCGATCTTTTCTATGCCGGCCTTGGCGAAATCTATTCCGTCAAAGTTTTTATCATCTGAACCGGAGCCTAAACCATGGACGCCTTCTCCGTCTGGGTCCGAAGTTCCTCCTGACCCTCCGCCTCCTGTGCCGATACCGGATCCAGAGCCTCCCGAACCGGTACCGCCTGAACCAGGACCGTTCATAGCCACATCCGAAAGTATCTTTCCCATACGCTTGGGATCTATAGTAACTTCGCCCACGAGAGATGAGATATCATCTCTCGACATAGCGGCTTTGCCCATAAGGTAATTCACTATTAAGAAATCCTCGAGATGTTTTTTTGCTTCCCTGGATTCCTCGTCTTTTTTACTTACCTTTTTAAAGAATACTTCGTCGGCTTTGATGTGGGATATATTTTTAGTGTTTATAAAACCGGCCAGTCCGCCTTCTTTTTTAATGGCGTTCGGGCCGTCCGAGACCAGCTTAAGAACCGCTTGAAGTTCATCGTCGGTCAGGCCGTTAGAGAACGTAAGGCTCGTGATGCCGCATTCTTTAGCCGTGTTTAGGAACGAGTATGTCTTGATATCAAGATTTTTTATCGGGATGTCTTCCAAGAGGCAGGAGGTATCCTGAAATGTGAACGTAGCATTCTCTTTGATTAGAAGTATGGATTTAAGCAATTCACAGGCGTTTGTTACGCTGCTCTTGAGGAACGGATGGGTTTCACTGAACATCCGGAAGTTCTTAGTGGCGACGCTAGTCTGCCTGATAAAGCGCTTAGCCAGGCTTACCAGCCTGGCTTCTTCCTGCGAAACCTTACGTTCGCCTGCGCTCTCTTCGGGCATGCATTAACACCTTGATCTTTTTCGCCGGAAACCTCGAGTTAATCGAAGGGTTGAAAAAAAATATAAGGCGTGCTACTATTATATAGCTTTTACTATTTTGCCGGCCTTAAGGCACTTGACGCAAAGCGTGACCCGCTTTGTAGCTCCGTTAACGAGCGCCCTTACGGTCTTAAGATTAGGCAAGAACCGACGAGGGTTTACGCCAGTTATCTTCTGTCCGACGCCGCCTTTTTTCTTTGCTAAACCACGGCGCTTTATCACTCTACCGGCAACCGGCTTTTTACCGCATATCTCGCATATTTTTGACATTTTCACAGCTCCATTTTTGTTGTATATTAGCACACGAGGATTCCGGATGCAAGTTAAAAATAAACTGTTGCAAATTTCTGTGCGATACCTTAAGGGGGTTGGCCCAAAAAGATCTTCCATTCTTTCGGAGCTTGGGGTAAATAGCGTCTACGATCTTTTGTATTACCTGCCATTCAGATACGAGGATCGCTCCGTCTTCACTCCCGTAAGGGAGCTTAAAGCCGGTATGAAGCAGGCGATAAGAGGATCTGTAGTTAAGGTCTCTGATAAAATAAGGAAGGCCGGTGGTAGGGCCTTTCAGGCGGTTATCGCCGACCGCACCGGTTCTATTTATGCCACATGGTTCAATCAGCCGTATCTTAAGGATAGTCTTTTGCCGGGATGTGAAGTTTTATTATACGGCAAGGTCGAGCGCTATGATAAATTGCAAATCATACAGCCGGAATACGAATTGATTAAGGAGGGCGCTGCCGAATCCCTGAATATGGGGAGGATAGTGCCGGTATACAGCCTCACTAAAGATATAACCCAGAAATACATAAGGACCCTCGCGCATGAGGCGGTATCGGATCACATTAGATCGCTATCAGATATCATGCCGACATATTTAATAGCCGGCGAACATCTGGTTGATATAAGATTCGCGTTAACTAATATTCATTTTCCGTCAAGTTTTGGAAATTTGGAAAAAGCGTACAAGCGAATAGTCTTCGATGAGTTCCTTACGCTTCAGCTCGCTCTCGCTATCAAGAGACGCATCGCACGGGATGGGGCCGATGGCGGGCTTTCGCATCAGGTCGAAGGAGACCTTATAACCGCGTTTAGGAGATCGCTTCCTTTTGAATTTACGCCGGCCCAGAAAAAAGCTGTCGACGATATAACCGAAGATATGTCTTCGGGGCGCGTTATGAACAGGCTTTTGGAAGGCGACGTCGGAAGCGGAAAAACGGTCGTAGCCGCTTACGCTATGGCCCTTACAGTGCAGAATGGTTTTCAGGCCGTTATCATGGCGCCTACGGAAGTGCTCGCGCGGCAGCATTTCATAGTATTGAGCGAAATGATGATGCCACTCGGCCTTTCAGTAACGCTTCTCGTCGGAGGAATAAGTGAAGAGGAAAGGGAGAAAATATATTTCGAAATATCCTCCGGAGTCTCCAACATAGTAGTCGGGACTCATGCTGTTTTGGAAAAATCCGTTCAGTTTAAGAATCTCGGGATGGTGATAGTGGACGAGCAGCATAAATTCGGAGTTACCCAGAAGGCTGAGCTGAAGTCAAAAGGAAAGGACCCCCATGTACTGGTTATGACGGCCACGCCTATACCGCGCACACTCGCGCTCACAGTATATGGAGACCTGGATATATCCGTTATTCGGGAATTCCCGAAAGGAAGAAAGCCAATCATAACTTACTGGCTGGAGGAAGAGAAGCGGGACGGAGCTTATCGTTTTATAAAAGAAGAGCTTTTGAAAGGGAGGCAGGCATATGTTGTTTGCCCTTTGGTCGAGACTTCAATTAAAAATTCTACTAATAAAATTCAAAATGCCTCCGAGGTATATCAAAGATTGAAGAAAGATATCTTTCCCGAATATAAGGTCGGGCTATTACACGGCAGGATGGATCCTAAAGAAAAAGACAGGGTCATGAAGGATTTTAAATCCGGGAGAACGGATCTTTTGGTCTCGACGGTTGTAATAGAGGTCGGAGTAGACGTACCGAACGCCACTGTGATGCTTGTGGAGAACGCCGAGCGATTCGGCCTTTCCCAGCTTCACCAGCTGCGCGGGAGAGTTGGGCGTGGAACGAGCGCATCATATTGCATATTGATAGCCGATCCTAGAACTGAGACTTCCGCTAACAGGCTTAAATCCATAGAAGGTACGCTCGACGGATTCGAGATAGCCGAAGCGGACCTGGAGATAAGAGGGCCGGGCGAGTTTTTCGGGACGCGTCAGCATGGCTCTCTTCCGGAGATAAGATTCGGCAATATCATTAAGGATTTTGGAATAATGGAAGCGGCCAGGGGCCGGGCGTCTGAGATAATCGATAAGGACCCCGACCTGTCTGAGGAAAGGCACGAAAACCTAAGGGCAATACTTCACTCCCGATTTAAAGATAAGATAGACTTAATTAAAGTGGCTTGAGGCATGAGAATAATCGGCGGCGAGTATCGTTCAAGGATAATACAGATGCCTAAGGGTACGGATATAAGGCCTACTCAGGATAAGGTCCGGCAGGCTATATTCAACATATTGGGTGATATTTCCGGAGTATCCGTTTTAGACCTTTTTGCCGGAAGCGGGGCTTTCGGAATAGAGGCTTTATCTAGAGGGGCGCGGCGGGCTGTATTTATCGAAAATGATCCCAAGTGCGTCTCTACGATCAGGGAGAACCTCCGGTCGCTTACCATCCCGGAGGATCGATATAAGATAGTGAATGCAAACGCCTTAAATGCGTTTTCTTTTCTTGTGAAAGGCGCCGAAAGATATGATCTCGTATTCATGGACCCTCCTTATTACAAGAATATGGCCAAAAAGTGCTTGATAAGTCTGGACTCGTGTGATATATTATCGCAATTCGCCTTCATTGTCGTTGAGCGCTTCAAAAGCGACCTGCTGGATGATGGCATTAAAGAGCTTGTGCTATATAAAGAGAAGAAATACGGCGATACTGTAATATCAATATTCAGGAAGAAATGACCACAAAAAAGACCGCTATTTATCCCGGAACATTTGACCCTATAACATACGGGCACATAGACCTCATTAAAAGAGCTTCCAATATATTCGACAGGGTGATTGTGGCTGTGGCTCACAGCAGATCTAAGGGGACACTCTTCAGCGTGCAGGAAAGGGTGCTTCTGATAAAAGACGCCGTTAAGGGCATAAAGAATATAGTGGTTGAGGATTTTGACGGACTCGTTGTCGATTATGTCAAGAGGTCCGGATCTAACGTCATGATACGCGGGCTAAGGATGATATCCGATTTTGAATATGAATTTCAGATGGCGCTCACGAACAGAAAGTTATCAAGTGACATCGAAACGATATTCATGATGCCGCACGAGGATTATTCCTATGTATCCAGCAAATTAATTAAAGAGGCGGCGGCGCTCGGCGCCGACGTAAGCCCTTTTATTCCGGAAAAAGCGGAAGCGGCTTTAAGAAAAAAACTTAAAAGATAATACGGAGGTGGCTGGTGAGTTTTCTTCAGGATATGCGTTTGAGGGCGGCAAAGAATCAGAAGACGATAGTTCTTCCCGAGAGCGACGATGATAGGACTCTCGAGGCTCTGCCGGCCATCCTGGACCAAAAACTGGCAAAGATAATACTTATAGCCGAAGAGGGGGTAAGGGCCAGGATCAAGACAAAGAATTTAAAAGATCTGCAGATAATTGATCCGGCGAAGTATAAAGATACGGCGTCTATCGCGGGCGATTATTATGAAATGAGGAAGCTTAAGGGCGTCACCCCGGAGCAGGCCGACGAGGCGGTGCGAAAGGATTATGTGACTTTCGGAGCCATGCTCGTAAGGCGCGGTCTGGCGGAAGGATTCGTCGCGGGAGCGAACCATACTACCCCGGATGTTATAAGGGCTGCCTTAAGGTGCGTTCAGATCGATAGGACTATAGGGGTAATAGCTGGCGCGTTTTTGATGGAAGTCCCGGATTCTCCTTACGGAGAGGCCGGAACTTTTATATTTGCGGACTGCGGAGTAAATCCGGAGCCTAACGCAAGACAGCTCGCAGGCATAGCCGTTCTTTCGGCCGATCTTTTTAAAAAATTACTTGGAAAGACCCCTAAAGTAGCTTTCTTGAGCTACTCCTCAAAAGGC
>Ga0268280_1001890_pt1 | contig 13056 bp, 14 predicted proteins | sample saktaG_9_FD_190139 | JGI IMG/M metagenome (GOLD analysis project Ga0268280, IMG submission 190139) | Saline water microbial communities from Sakinaw Lake, British Columbia, Canada - sak_2011_5_24_40m | ecosystem: Environmental > Aquatic > Non-marine Saline and Alkaline > Saline ...
TACTGTTCTTAATTCAGCCTCATGTCCTTGGGCTTCAGAAAGATTTCTACTAGAAACATCTGCTAATCCACTTTCATATGCAGTTGTTGCTCTATTTGAAAATACTTGAGGAGGATTATTACTTTTTACTTCTTGCATTAATGCTTCTAAACCACCCTTTACTGAAGCTAATCTCGCTTGTAAAGCAAAAACATCGTCGACTCTTCTTAGTTTATCGTCCACTATTTGTAAGTTAGAATTAACATCTTCAAGAGGAGTTGCTACTTCATTATAATTTTGTCTATCAATATCGTCAGTAGCTGTTCCATCAGAACAAAATTTCTTAAAAAAATCGTCTGTTCCTAAAACCCTTCTCTTAGCATCTTCAATTAGTCCACTAATCTCTAATGTATCTGCAGCAGAAAGTTCTTTAGTACTAAGGGTCTGAACATCATCTTGAATTCTTGCTATTAATCTACTTCTATCATTATAAGCCATTTCAACAAGTATCTCTGCATTTTTCTCTCGCTTTAACTCTGCTGCATTTCTTGAAAGATTAATTGCTCCAAAAGATAGAGTGGTTGCTAAAAGAATAGTAAAAGCAGGTATTCCATATTTTATCCCTAATCTCTTTCTATCAACATAAGCTTGAGCGAATCTAGTTGCAGAATCTGGTCTAGGCTCTACAAAACAAGATTGTCTTTGAAAATAAAGATCTGTTGCTTTTTCAACATCATCTGGTGTAAATGATTCCCCTCTAACTTGAGCTGCTTCAATTATTCTCCTTCCTATATCTTGTCTTTGTTTATCAAAATCTAATTCTAAACCAATATCTTCTCTCTCCCTTCTTACTTGAGATGCAAGATTATCTACGGCAGAAATAACATCAAAGCCTACTTTCCTTATTGGAGCGTCTTGTAACATAGTAATTATTATAAAATCAGGGTTTTTAAATATTTAGGAATTGTATTAATTATAAAATGGTAACGAAAACAAAAGATTTATAAACCAAGATAATATAAAAAAATATATAATATGGGAAAAGCAATTCAGATACAACCAGCTCAATCAGTAGGGATTCAAAGATATCTTGATGGTGCATTAGATGGTCTAAAAAAATTTGGCTTAGCCGTAAAAGAAGAAGAATCTCCATTAGTTGCTATTTTAGCAGATGTTGCTCATTTAGATGAAGGAAAAGTTTTAGCAGTTTCTAAGGTTTTAAGTTATGAAAGTTCTTTTAATCAACTTGTTAGAGATAATGTTCAAGAAATGAATGTTGGAACAAGGTATGAACAAGTAACTAGATTATTTGATTCTGTTGTAGATGATGCAAAAACATTACTTACACAATTAGATGATGGAGTAATTGATAGAAAAGAAAGAATGCAAAATTTATGGATGAGATTATCAAGGGGAACAACACATAAAAGATTTGAAAAAATAGGAAGAATACATAAGGGTGTTGCAGCTTCAACAAAAGAACAATTAGATAGAGAATTAGCAATAGAAACTGCTTATGCTTCTAATTTTAGATTTGCTTATCAAGAAGCAAGAACTATTGTTTTAGAGTTATCTCAAATGCAAGAAGGAAATTTAAAAAGAGCAGAAGAAGAAGCTAAAACTGCAGGAGAAGCTGTAAGTTTATATATGCAAACCGAAAATCCAGATCAAATAGAATTAGCAAGACTTCAAACTACAAGAGATAGAAAATTAATGGATGCAAAAAGAGAAGACCGAAATTATCAGGTTCTTAAAGATTTTTCAGAAGGAATGACCAATGGTTATAATGTTGGAGAAGTCCTAATTGCTAAATTAATGCAAACCCATAACGCTAAAGAACAAGTTTATAGAAGAAATGTTATCTTTTTTAGTACAAATGAACATGTTTTTACTACTTTAGATGCTGTTTTAACATCACAATTAGGCTTACATGAAGCAACTCAAGAACTTGAAGCAGAAAAAGGAGTTGTTAATAAAGGACTTGAAGCAGTTGCAGAATTAGGAACAAAACTAGAAGCTGCTGCCATAAAAGCAGGTTATGGTTCAACAACAAGCCCTGCATCAGTTCAAAAATTAGTGGATGCTGTTGTTGGTTATCAAACAGAATCAATAAGGTTAATACAACAATACAGAGAAGAAAGTGCTAGAGATTCTAGAGAAGTTGAAGCAATTGTTGAAGAAGGAAAGAGAAGAGTTGCAGCAAGCATAGAAAGATATGTTGCTGCTTAATTTTATTTATTCATAAAACTTCTAATAATAATAATAATAATAATAATAAGTAAATTTCGTAATCCCTAACTAAACAGCTAAGAATTTAAGTGCATCAAATACAATGAATGCAGGCCAAACAATAGCTTTTAAAATGCCAAGAACACCCATCCAAAAACCAGTTGATTGAGATATATAATATACAGCTGCACCAATAAAACCAAGGCCATAAACTGCTCCACCACAACCATGATGACATGCAGATCCAACTCCACAAACTTTGTCTTTAGATTCTTTCTTCATTTCTTTTCTCATCTCTTTTTTATTTTTCTTCATTTTTATTTACCTCCTTTTAATTTAATTATTTGAGTTAATCTAATTAATATGGGCACAGGAGGCGAGTGTGTCCATTGGTTATTTATTATTTAAATTTTTATTTCAAATGGGCACAGGAGGAGTTGAACCTCCGAATACTCGGTGTAAACGAGTCAGTTTACCGCTAGCTTATGCGCCCAAACTATTAATTTACTTAGAGAAATGAGTTTTTAAGTTTAATGCTTTTTCGTTTGATATCTAATTAGTTAACCTAATTTTAGTATAATCTAATTTAATACAGTAGGTTTACTTAAAAAATAGAAAATTCATTTATACAAATCTCCAACCCTGTCTCAAAAGTTCTTGTGTTTCTGGAGATTGCAAAATACGTAATATTTCTTCTTGAGGCATATGCATATCTGAAAGCGTAACTGAAACGCCAGCAGCTCTAACTGCATCTCTAAAAGCCTGAGTCTTAGGGTCTGCCTGACCAAAAGTCCTGGCCTTTCTTAAAAATTCTCCATTTGTTTCTTCAAATAAAACCTGTCTATTAATTACAGTGAAGATAACATAATTTGGAACCGGCCTGTCACTTATAACTCTAAAGTCATCAAAACCATGAGCATAAACAAAAGGACCCATATTTCGCACAGAATTAATAAAATTAATATCTTCTTGGTCAAGGGTCTTGCCTTCTCTTTGTTGTCTAGCTAAACTTATAGCAATATTTGTATCTATTGCCCTATAATCTCCTGTATATCTTGTTTCCATTATTTATCTTTATGATTATAGTTTTTAAATATTGTTGTGATATATTAATATAAGTGAGAATAAGTAAGAATAAAAGAGAATAAAATGGTCTTAATATAAAACCTGAATAACAAAATAACAAGATAACTAAATAATTCAAATAGTAAAGCTTTTATAATTCATTTTCCATAATCAATAATGAATTGGGAAATATTAATCAATTTTGTTCTATGTCTGGGAATTGGTGCAATTATGGGACTAGAACGAGAGATTTCTCATCAAAGGGAAAAAGAAGAAGATTTTGCAGGAATAAGAACCTTTATTCTTATTGCTATTCTTGGTTTTATTTTAACTTATATTTCAATTAATGTTTTTAATTCAATAGCTGCTTTTGTTATAGGTTTCGCTACATTTGTACTTTTAATGATTGCAGCCTATGTTATTATTGCTTTAAAAAAGAATAGTATTGGAGCAACTACTGAAATAGCAGGAATTATTACTTTTTTATTAGCAGCCATTATTACTTCTAATTTGACAAAAGAATTAAAACTTACAGCAGTAATTATTGGAATTGTTGTTGCTTCTTTACTTGCTTTAAAGGAAAACCTACATAATTTTGCTAAAAAAATAAACAGAGCAGAGGTTTATGCTACTATAAAACTAGCATTGATTAGCGTAGTAATTCTACCTTTGCTTCCAAATAAAACTTTTAGTTTGCTTCAAATTCCAGAACTTAATTCACTTTTAAAAGAGATTCCATGGTTATACACTTTTGTTGAGCAACTTAATTTCTTTAATCCTTTTAAAATATGGTTAGTTGTAGTTCTTATTTCTGCTCTAAGTTTTGCAGGATATATTGCTGTAAAAGCCCTTGGTTCAAATAAGGGTTTAGGCCTAACGAGTATTCTTGGTGGACTTGTTTCAAGCACTGCAGTAACAGTTTCTTTAGCCGAAAGAAGTAAGGGAAAAGAAATAACCAGACCATTTATTTTAGGTATTGTACTAGCTTCTTGTGTTATGTATCTAAGGGTCCTAGTATTAATTTTAGCTATTTGCCCCCCTCTTTTTAGATTCTTGATTCTACCAATAGGTTCAATGTGTTTGATAGGTATTCTTTCCACTTTTTTAATTAGTAAAAAGAAAAAAAATAATAAGGAAGAAGATTTAAAAGTAAAAAATCCGTTTGCAATTAAACCAGCATTAAAATTCGCTGGCCTACTTGTACTTATTCTTGCTATTGCTAGTTTACTTGTATACTATCTTGGAAATAAAGGACTCTATATAGCCAGTTTAATTTCAGGATTAGCTGATGTGGATGCGATTACGGTTTCACTTTCATCTTTAGTTTATTCAGGAGCAGTTTTAGCCAAAGTTGCAGCAATTGGAATAATTCTTGCTGTTTTTACTAATACACTTGTTAAGCTTGGTATTGTTTATGCACTAGGTAATAGAAAACTCGTTAAGCCTCTAGCCATTGTATTCTTTTTTGTTTTAGTTATAGGTATTTTACTTGCACTATTAATTTAATAGCTCATTTCATCCAACCAACAAGATTTAAAAACTTAAAACAAATCACTAAACTAGTAGCGCGCTGCTAGTTTATCGGTAGAACACCTCGTTGCCAACGAGGAAAGCCGGGTTCAATTCCCGGGTGGCGCATTGAATTGAAACCGGAGGGTTCAATTACTTCAAAATATACTTGTTTTGAAGTTCCCAAAATTCGAAGGAATTTTTAGGACCCGGGTGGCGCATTTCATTTAAGTAATTTAATTAAATAGGATAAAAATGAAATGCGACAGGGGCGCATTGAGCAAAAACGCACAAAGTGAAATCTTAGCGACACACAGCACTAAAAATCCAATTCTCCACAAAATATTTTTTCAGCCAGGTGGCACGTTTAGTTTAAGTTTCCTTTATAAATTATATATTTCTTAAGATTAGTTTTTTCACCACTTTAAAGAAATTACAAAAAAGAAAGATTTATAAGGGGCTCTTTTATATTATTAGTAACTATAAAGTAGTATAAAATAATCAAAAACATGAAACAAAAGATAAATGTAACCATTGATGAAGGAAAAGTAAAATTAATTGAAAGACTTTTAGAATCAGGAAGGTATCGAAATAGATCCCATATTATTGAATACAGTTTAACTAAATTCTTAGAGGCTGAAAGTCAAAATGTCAATTAAAGAAACTTTAAACAAATTAGAGCAAGGAACTTATCAAAATTCTCGTATAATCGATTTAGGAGGGGTTCCATTTACAGCAAGAGATGTTCTAGTAAAAGCTCCTCTTTTAACTAAGTTAAATATGTTCTATCTTGGAGACAGAGGAGAAGGTAAAACTCAACTAGCCCATGATGTAAATTCTTATTTTGGAAAAAATCATTGTTATGCTGAAGGAAGACCTGATTTTGAACCTTCTGAATTATTTAGACAATTAAATGCCCAGACATTAGGAAAAGTGCTGAGAGGAGAAGCAAGCCCTGAAGACATGGCACAAATTGAAAAATTAACTGCAAATGTCAGCAAAAATTTGTTTTATATTGATGAATTAAATAGATGTCCACCAATTACCCAAAATTACTTCTTTAATTTAATGGATGGAAAAATTGTTTTTCAAGGAAGAATACTCCCATTAGGAAATAGAGGTTATAGTGTTGGTTTTGCTTCTGCAAATTCAGGAAATGCATATAATGGAACTTTTGAGATGGATGCTGCATTGTTAGATAGAATGCACATGGCAATAGATATTACTCATCCTGATTTTTTTACAACAGCCGGAGATATTTTTGATATTGTATCTGGAAATAAAAAAGATCCAAGAGCTTCTGTACCTACTGCATCCGGACAAGGTTTAACAGAGGGGATATTAGAAATGCACGAGGTATTTAAACAAAGACCAGTTTCACCTATTTTATGCGCATTGGCTCCTTACTTTAATCTTGGCTTAGATTATGCGCAAAGTACAACAAGGCATAGTAAAAGAGCCCTAAAGAGAACATGGCCAAATAGTTCGGGTTTGAAAGAGGATACTGATGAGAATAAAATTTATCCCATGTCTAAAAGAGCAATTCTTGCTGCAATGGCTTTAACTTCAGGTTTAGAAATGATTGCTGAAACAACTGGTAAGGTTCCTAAAGAAAGAACTAATGCTGACTTAAATGAATTAGAAGTTGGTCTATTTTTAGATGCATTAAAGTTAACTGTACCTTTTTCAGGAATTATTTCTCCCCAATATATTGATACAGAATGTGGTGGTGATGCTTATGTAGCTTTTGAAAATTTACTTGGAGAAGGTTCTGCTAGAAGAAGCGAGATTATAGGAAAGACGCCAAGAGTCTACGATGCTATGCTCTTAGCAGAAAGAGGAAAAACAAATACTGCCTTACTTAATGAAATATCAACAGCAGAAGGAGAATGGCAACCAGTAAGAGATGCAATTGTTCATTATGCTGAATCTGATAAAGAAGACTTACGACAGGGAGATATAGTAGAACAAGCTAAAGGAAATCCAGGAGGAAAATAATGGTATCTGAAACACTCGGAGCCACAAGAAACTTTGGATTTACACTAGGAAGAACAGCAGAAGGAGCAAGAAGTGACTATGAAGCATTGGAGAAAAGACTTGCTGAACAAGAAAAAAGATTAGCACAGCAATCAACAGCCCCTGTTTCAGACCCAGTTGTGTCTATTCCGCCAATAATACCTCAATCACCTGTAACTCAACCTCAAAATATTCCTATTTTAAGTTATGACTTATCAAAAGCAAATCCAAAACATTTCTTAGTTCTTCCAGCAAGAACTTATGGAAACTATTCTTATTCAGATACTGCCGTTTGTTTGTATAGACTTGGAAAAAATAGTCAAGTTGAACAAGTTGGAAAAGCTTTAAGTCTTCCTTACGAAGATACAGCAAAAGAGCTTACAAATGACAGTAAATATATAGGAAATGTAAACTGGGAACAAGGAATGAAACTTGTTTTAGGATTAAATGGGACTCCCCTAACAACCAGACAGGGATTAGACTTTTTGGCATTGCTTGTTTCAGGCCAAGCTAAAGACTTGAATGGAAATTTATTAGGGGCGAATGAATGTCAAAGAGTTATAAGAGAGATACTTGGAAAAGAAAATCCTTGGAGAAGTGAATGGCTTGATGCGAATTTTAAGTATCTGAATTCAAAAGGTAAACCCGTAGCTTCTAATAAAAAGGAACTTTTTATATAGAACACTCACATAAATTACAAAATGGAGTTTTAACGCCAACAAGAGAAGTTATGCTTCCTCATTTAGAAGAATCAAAATGGCTTGATTTAAATTCTTTGTTAGCTGGTTCAAATCCTCAAGGAATTCCAACAACTTCGATTAAAGATGGACAAGGCATTTGTTTTAATAAGCCTTTAAAAGATAGTAACTCTGTCGCGGGGTTCTACGCGGATTCGGTTAGGGCTTACCTCATCTGCGGCTGGAATCCCACTGACTCGGTTACTGGTCTCGGGGTACGTTATGCGAGCCAGATAGGGCGAGCTGGTTCGCCGTAAAAATAAGGAATTAAAATGGATAGAGCAAAAAAACAATTGTTAAAACAAAAGAAAGATGAAATTGGTTTAGTTGGAACTGTATTAGAAGTAACAGATGATTCGCCTGGAAATAGTATTTCTGCCCATATACAACTAGATTGGAAAAAGATTGAAATAAAATATCAAGCATCTTTAAATTTAGTTCCAGATGCAGAAACAGAAGCCTTTTGTAGAAAAATGGGTATAGAAGATGCAGAATTAGAAGTTGGAGATAATTTACTCAATCATGAATGCGGACATAGGGAAAATAGAGCAAGAACAACTCTCGGATGTCCCTATGATGTTGAAACACATGATAGAATAAAGAGCGAAGTTGCAAGAGCTTTAACAGAAAAAGGAAAACAAGGACACACAGATTATGTTACAAATGCATTTGAAGATGTATTAGATAATATAAATTGTAGAAATCATACTGATTTTACAGGTCAAACCTTATTCTGGAACAATCAAGGATTAACAAGAAGCGGAAACGGAAAATATAATCCATTTTATGAAGCATTTGTAAGAACAAATTTACTTTTAGGAAAAGAAGTAAAAAGTCATACTTTACTTTCAAGGTTTTTTTCAGATGACACAAGAGTTTTACCTGCTGTTAAAGGATTTTTAGAAGAATTATGCAGCGTAACAGAAGAAAAAAGCCCTGTTGGAATTAATGATAAACCCGGATTTAAAAAATTGTTTACAATGGATTTAGCACAAAGAAGGAAACTATGGCAACAACTAGCTTATTCTTTTGTTTCTAAAACAGCAGATTTGTTAGAAGAAACACCAGAAGAACAAATGTTCGGAGCAAGTGGAAATAGGGAAGATGAAAATCCATTTGATAAAAAAATGCAAGACCCCCTAGTTAAAGAAAAAATTGCAATGGGTAGATACCAATCGGGAGAAGGACCATCTTACTATGCAGATTTACAAGAACAGTTATATTTTCTTTACAAAGCAACTTCAAAAGCGATTAGAATTGAAACTTCTTCCTTTAGTGCTTCTCAATCTATACCCATGGTTCATTTTGGAAAAAGATTTGCAACACCAGACGATAGTAAAATAAGATTTAGAGGCATTGGCTTTGACGCAGAAGGAAAACTAGGAATAAAAACAGCAAGACATCATTTGGATTTTCCAGCACCCTATAGAACTCACCCAAGACAATTTCCGAATTTAAAAATTGCCATTATGGATAGAAGTGGAAGCATGGCACAAGCACCAGATGGAAGTGAAAATATTGGTGATACGTCATTCATTCCTTGGGGAGACAAAAGTAAATATCATTTTGCTCTAAAAGGATATTTTGGAGTTGAGAATTATTTTGAAAGACAAGGAATTTCCACACTTATGGATTGTTCTATTGTAGGTTTATCTGGAGAAGAGGTCATAAGCGGAAAACCAAAAGAAGTTGCAAAAAAATTATTACATAAACCGCAAGGAGGATACACAACCCTAAATACTAGTCAATTAGAAGAACAACTATCCTCTTCTGCCCTAGTCATATCTATTTCCGATGGTGCTATTTCAGTACCTTCAGATACAACAAGCTTAGATGCAAAGCTAAAAAATTCTGATTATGTACATATTCAAATTGGAGGGGAAACAGCATACTCTACTTATGTTCAAGGATTAGGAAAACCCGTCTTATTTGTAAAAGGCGATGATGATTTATCTAGAGCAATGGTAGGTTTTGTTTCAAATTATTATAAAAATAAAGGACAAAAATTATCTGCAGGAGGCACAAGATAAAATGAAAACAGAAAAACTCGGAACCACAAGAAACTTTGGATTTACACTAGGAAGAACAGCAGAAGGAGAGAGAAAAGACTATGAAGCATTGGAGAAAAGACTTGCTGAACAAGAAAGAGCAAAAACTAATCCTCCTGCTCAACCAATAGTTGTTCCTGCAAGTTCAGGAGACTTTTGGACAATCCCTGGAGTAAATTATAGGGGAAATGTTGTAGATGTTCAACTTCTTAAAAATTATCTTGATAATGGAAATGCTAAAACTCAAGACGATTGGGCAAGATATTCAGAACAAGCAAGAGCAAAAGGAGAATTTTACCTCCCAGATTATCCTTTATTCTTTGCTACATTAGAAAGAGCTTATGCTCTAAAGACAGATGCTACTATTGAAGAAATGAGAAAGAAAGTTCAAAAATTATCAAGAGCAAAATGGCTTATGACTACAACAAGAATAAAATATGCTAATAAGGGCAAAGATAAAATTGTTCATAATTATGGTATGTCAGACCCACAAAAATTAGAAGAACCTTTTGTTGGAGCAGATGGAACAATTCCTTCAGGAAGTCCAGAAACATTATATCAAAAACTTTTAGGAACACAAAGTTCTGTAGCTAACATAAATTCTGTTTTTAAGTGGCTTAATGGAACAGATGCTTATATGTATAGAGTAAATTCTAAACCAAACAAATTAGATGAAAGAGTCGCGGCGGGGTTCGACGCGGATTCGGATTGGGCTTACTTCGACTGCGACAGGATTCCGACTAACACGAATACTGGTCTCGGGGTACGTTATGCGAGGCGCGTAGCGCCGAGCATTGTCGGAAAGAATGGAGGCACAAGATAAAATGAAAACAGAAAAACTCGGAACCACAAGAAACTTTGGATTTACACTAGGAAGAACAGCAGAAGGAGCAAGAAGTGACTATGAAGCATTGGAGAAAAGCATTGGAGAAAAGACTTGCTGAACAAGAAAGAGCAAAAACTAATCCTAAACCCGATGTAACTCCTCCAGTAGTTATAACACCAGATAATAATCCTGCTCCGATTATTGCTCCTATAAATTTAGATAAAAGTAAATATGTTAGAATTCCTGGAACCAATTTTCTAATTGCAAAAGAAGAAACTCATAAAGGTAAAAATTGGAATGATACTCAATATGCCTTATCGGATGAAGGTTTATTCATGCCTTCTCCCGCAATATTCATGCCCTATTTTGTTAATGTAAGAGATGCTAGTCAAGGTAAAGTTCAACTTTATGATGGAAACAATACTATTTTAAGTAAAGCTGAAACAGAAGATTTATGGAAATATCTTTCAACAAATCATAGAAAAGGTTGTTGGACTTGGCTTGATGCTTTATTTGTTCCTTCAACAACAGGATTAGATTTAGAAACAAATCACAGAGTTAAATCTGCAAATGGAAAAAAAGAATTAGTTGGTCAACGATTTAATTTAGAAGCTCATGCTGGAGAAGATTGTTATGCTAATTTAGATTTTAATTCACAAGGTTTACCTAAATCAAAATCAGTTAATCAAGAGTACGCACAAGGAAAGAATATTTACTTTTACCAACCTGGAAGAAATTGCGACTCGTGGTTCATCGCGAATTCGGTTGGGGCTAGCCTCAGCTGCTACAGGTATCCCACTGGCGTGGATGCTAGTCTCGGAGTATTCGCATGCGCTGAAGTTGGAGGGCAAACTTAAATAAACAATGATTTTCCCAATATTTATATACTAAAAACACTTTAAATAACAATGGCATCCCTAGAACAAAGAATAAATCATGCAAAAAGTTCTGCAGAACTAGAGGCAGTTCTAAGAGCTATTTGGGGAAACAAACTAGTTAATCAAGTTATTGCAAATTCACAAATGCATGTAGAAGATGAAATAGGTTTTTTACAATTAGAACGCGAGCTTAATCCTGTTGAATATGCTTTTGCTGTACAAAATCTTTCGGCTTTTCGTAAACTCGATTATTTAGATAATTTAAGAGATTACACTATTTTAAGACATAATAGTCAAGAAATAGATTATACTGATTTAAGCGAGCAGATAAATCTAGAACAAATTTTAGACAAAAGAGCAATAGAAGCAAAGTTACATCAAGTATACTTTCCTAGTAAAGAACCGAAAGACCCTTTTGAATTAGCATATAAACCTGCAGAAATAGAACAACAATTAAATAGAGTTTGGGGCGAGGATTTAATGCGGGTAGTTTTTCAGCAAGCATTTGATATTGCTTATGATTTATTCAAAAAGAGAAATAACGGGCGGGCATCAAACACCCAAGAAAAACCCATAACAATAAGTGAATTTTGTTCTGAGGCTCGAAAAAAATTTATGATAGCAGTCTACGGCGCAACAAAAGAAGCCCACCAGTACTTGGGAATACCCTATGATGAACTTGCTAGTTCCGGATTAAAAATAGCAAGAATAGGTACAAAGACAAAAGGACAAGAAACAGAAGCAAGAGTTATAGAAGAACTATAAAGCAAGGTGTGCTAATAATGTTTTAATCTAGTTTTTATCACATAAATGCTTATAAATAAATAAAAACAAAAATTATAATGCCTACAACACAAATATCACCCTTAGAAGAAGACGCATTAACAATTCTAGGAGATGCAATCCCTGTATTTGCAAGAGCTCAAGAAAAAAAAGTCGAATCTGAAACCTTAGAAGGAATGTTAAATCTAGCAATTCAAATAATGCTACCCGAGGGTATTAGGGCCCTAGGATCAGTTTCTTTATCTAGATTAAAGAATCCAGATAGATATCATGCAGATATTGTTTTTTCTCCAAATCCACAAGTAAGACTAGTAGAAATATATGCACACGCACCAATAGGAATAGTTGATTTAAAAAGAAAAACCTATGCCATGAATCCAACAATGAGTCATTTAAATGATGCCTTTGAAACACTATATCCTGTTACAGAAATCTTACTGCAACAACTCGGGCTTAGAAAATCAGATGTATATTCAAGAGGTGTAAGATAATGGAACTAGTAGCATTATTATCCACAGGCGAAGGCACATGGGCACAAGTAGCTGGCTTAATAAAACAAGGAGATTGGGAAAAAATAATTTTAATTGGAAATGATTTTGCTAAAAAGTTTCAAGTAGATTCAAATGTTAGTTGTGAATTTATAGAAATAAAATCCAATAGATTAGTTGAGCTAAAAGAAGAAATAATGAGTAAATTAAGGGGGAAAATTAATGGAACCGAAGTTGCCCTAAGCATAGCAAGCGGTGACGGAAAAGAACATATGGCTTTAATTTCTGCTTTATTGAGTTTGCCTGCTGGTGTTCGTTTTACTGCTCTTACAAAAGACGGAATTGTAATGCTTTAATTTTAAAATGCCAGAACTACCAAAATATCAACAAGCCTATGAAACAGTAGGAAGAATATTAGCAGAACACTTAACAGGTTTACTTCATATAACTATAGAATCTAGTCGTGAATCTCCAGAGCCCCTAAAAGATGGCTGTAAA
>Ga0268280_1001895_pt1 | contig 13037 bp, 13 predicted proteins | sample saktaG_9_FD_190139 | JGI IMG/M metagenome (GOLD analysis project Ga0268280, IMG submission 190139) | Saline water microbial communities from Sakinaw Lake, British Columbia, Canada - sak_2011_5_24_40m | ecosystem: Environmental > Aquatic > Non-marine Saline and Alkaline > Saline ...
AGTATAATCCCAAAGGAACCGGTATGAAAGAAGCAATGAAACTGGCTCTGTCAGACGCCGTTTTAAAGGCGGAAGATATCGATTATATATGCGCGAACGCGAATTCTACAAAAGATGCGGATCTTATAGAGACCTCCGCTATTAAGGAAGTGTTCGGGGAGCATGCTTACAAGATACCGGTTACTTCCGTAAAATCAATGATCGGAGAGACGTTCAGCGCCTCCGGGGGGCTGGCGACGATAGCTACTATAGGCGCATTGAACAGGGGCTTCGTTCCGCCGACCATAAATTATAAAGAAAAAGATGAAAGATGCGACTTAAACTACTTGCCCAATATATCCAAAGAAGCGGATATCGGTAAGGCTATGATAAATAGCTTCGATTTTTTCGGCAATTGCACCGTCTTGATCGTGGGTAAACCGGAGAGTAAAAAATGAAATTAAATTTTGAAGACATAAAAAAGCTAATACCGCAAAGGTATCCCTATATCATGATCGACAGGGTTACCGAACTAGACCCGGGTAAGAGCGTAGTGGCAATAAAGAACGTCACAGGAAATGAAGAATATTTTCTGGGCCATTTTCCGGATGTAGCGATAATGCCGGGAACGGTAATTATAGAAGCGATGGCTCAGGCCGCCATCATTATTGTCGCTTCATACGATAGAAAAAAACGGAAGAGTAAGAAAAAACCGCTCTATTATTTAGGCTCGGTCAAAGCAAGATTTTATAAGCCCGTATATCCCGGGGACCAACTAAAGATTGAAGTCAAAGCCGATAAATTGTTGGAAAAAGGCGGTTATGCCAGCGCCAGAGCGTTCGTTGGCAAAGAATTAGTCTCCGAGGGAACAATAGTTTATATTAAAAAATGACAAAAAAAAGAGTAGTTGTTACGGGTATAGGAGTGATCTCTTCGATAGGCATAGGCAAAGATGCCTTCTGGGATAGTCTTATCAAGGGCAAGTCCGGCGTCAGTAAAATAACCGCTTATGATACTTCCGAGCATGCTACTCATAATGGGGGCGAGGTAAGAGGTTTTGATCCGGAGAGTTACATAAATAAGAGAAAGATTCGGTTTATGGGAAGGACGTCGCAATTTGCGATCGCGGCGGCAAAATTGGCCATTTCAGACGCCGGCGCGGAAATCGACATGCTTAAAACATCCATTGCGGTCGGAACTACCATGGGAGAGGCATGCCAGTTGGAAAAGATGGATAAACTTTGGCTGGGTTCCGGTGATGCAAGCATAGATAAGGAGCTGTTCTTTCAGTATTTAACGAATTCTATATCAGCCAATCTGGCTATCGAGCTGGGAGCGTCCGGCTCCAATCGTATATTCGGGAATGCCTGCGCTGCCGGCAACTACGCTATCGGTTATGGATATGATGTTGTTAAAAACGGCAAGGCCGATGTTGCTATTGTCGGAGGAGCGGATTCTTTTTCCCGGATCGCTTTCACAGGCTTTAATCAATTTGCCGCGGTAGCTCCCGACAAGTGCCAACCTTTTGATAAAAATAGAAAAGGAATTATAGTTGGTGAGGGGGCCGGTATTCTGATCCTGGAGAGCCTTGAAAATGCAAAAAAAAGAGAAGCCGATATCTATGGTGAAATTTTAGGATATGGACTTAGCTGCGACGCTTACAATATGACCAACCCGCAGACCGACGGAATCGTTAAGTGTATGGAAAGTGCGCTTAGAGACGCGGGGACAGATCCTGACGAGATAGATTATATAAGCACTCACGGAACAGGCACCATTCTTAATGATAAGGCGGAATGCGCGGCAATTAAAAGAGTGTTTGGTGATAGATATAAAAAGATACCCGCAAATTCCATTAAATCCATGCTGGGCCATACTATGGCAGGAGCCAGCGCGCTTGAAGCCATATCATGCTGCCTGACGTTGAAAGAGGGTATTATTCCTCCTACGATAAATTATGAAGCACCGGATCCGGAATGCGACATAGATTGCGTGCCTAATAGAGCCAGAGAACATAATGTGGATATCGCGCTTAATAATTCCTACGCTTTCGGAGGCAATAATGCCTGTCTCGTCTTTAAACGAGTCAATAAAAGGAGATAATTTATGACTGAACATACGATCAAGGATATGGAAGAAGAGATAAAGAGGATAATCGCCGAAGTCATTGAAGAGGATCCGAGCAAGCTCGGAGCCGATGTTAATTTTTTTGATGATCTGGGGGTAGATTCCATAAAAGCCATAGAGATAACAGTGGCCTTAGAGAAGAAGCTTGGCATAGTGATCCGCGATAATCAGATTCCAAGAATTGGTACGGTAGGAGAGGCGCTGGCCTTGGTAAAGAATCTAATGGAAAAGAAGAATAAATGAAAGATAAGAGAATAGTTATAACCGGGATAGGCCCGGTGACTCCTATAGGAGTAGGTAAAAAAGAGTTATGGCAGGGCGTTCTTTCTAAAAAGACGAATGTCAGGCAGGAGAAGTGTCTGATCGGCAGGGAGACGTGGGACATATTCTATAAACATAAAATAGAGAATTTCGATATTGGGGCATTTGGGTTAAAAGATGACGATATAGAGTACATGAAGGACTGGAAGAAAGACGCAGAAGCCATAGATCTATACTACTTGGCCGCAGCCATAAAACTTGCTTTGGATGATAGCGCCCTGGAATATACACAAAACGATAATGAATTAAGTCTGGTTGTGGCTCATGAAAATCCCGGATTAGAGCCTTTTTTGGCAAACATTTTCGAGAAGCTTGCTTTTTTCATGAAAGGCAAGCCGGATATGACCAGAAAGGAATTAACCGATAAGCTATATAACGCCTGCTCGCGGGCCGGTTATGAAACACAGGCTTTTATGCTCTTATTTCACGCGGCAAAGATATTTAATATCCATCGTTATTCTCTCTTTGTAAATAACGCGTGCGCTTCCGGCTTATATGCCATAGAGGCTGCGAGTGAATTGATAAAATGCGGCAGAAGTTCCATCGCGATCGTAGCGGCATCAGATCACCCCGATATCTATAAGTATCTCTGGTTTAAAGAATTGAATATGTATGACAAAAGCGGCGTGCTAAGGCCATTTGATAAGAACGCCGACGGATTTGTTTTTGGGGACGGAGGGTCTGCGATTGTATTGGAAGACCTGGAGCACGCAAAGAAAAGAGATGCTCATATTTATGCGGAGTATTTAGGCGGTGGTTTTTCGCTTGAGGGTTGGAAGGTGACCACCCCAAAAATAGGAGATGATTTTTATCAAAAGACCATACTGGAGGCATTAAGCAGAAGTAAGAAAAATAAAGAAGAGATAGACGTAGTTTGTGCTCACGGGGTAGGAAACAGAACTATAGATTATTATGAAGCGAAAGCGATCACGGATATTTTTGGCAAAAGGCCCGCGAAACCGCTTATAACCGCTTTTAAGCCGTATATAGGCCACAACTTAGGCGGGAACGCTTTAATCGAGACGATCATTTTGTTGCTCGCCATGGAAAACAATATAGTACCCCCTACCTTGAACACAAACACGGTTGATCCGCGTTTTAATATTGATATAGTCAAAGAAAAGAGAGCGATTCCCATAAACATTGCGCTGAAGATATGTTGTGCGTTTGCGGGTTACAATGCCGCGGCGATATTTAAGAAAGAGATAAAATGATCAGATTAAACTTGTTTGCCGTAGGAGGCCTTGTATTAACCGTGAGTTGCCTTGCGGTAATGCTGGTCAATATCGTATTTGGCAGAAAAAAGGTTAATTTAATATGGAGCCTGTTTAATTTAAGCGTAGCCATCTGGGGTTTCGGCGCATTTATGGTAGGGATCTCCAAGAACCCGCAAAACGTTCTATTATGGTGGAAAGTAAACCATATAGGCGTAATATGGATGCCGGTATTTATTTTGCATACGGTTTATTTACTGACAAGCAAGGTCAACAAGAAGATACTGATCTTCGCTTATATTCAGGCGACATTTTTCCAATTAATAGAGTTTTTACCCACAGTCTTGTTCTTTAAAGACCTGCGATTAGTATTTTCCTCGCTTCATTATGTAACGTTGGGAATACTATACCATCCGTTTTTTTTGCTATGGATTTCTTTGGTTGTATACGCGCATGTATGCGTGTACAGGGAATATGTTACTTCTGTAGGTTTGAAAAAGCTGTCTCTTTTGTATTTTCTTGTAGGATCGGTCTTAGGATTTTCAGGCGGGTTTACCAATTTCTTAATCGGTTATAAGGTCGATATCCTTCCATACGGAAACTTCACTATCCCAATTTATTGCATCATGGTGACTTACGCAATTATCAGGCACCATCTCATGGATATAGAGATAGTAATAAAGAAGACGCTTGTCTTTGCGGGTCTGCTTGCATCGGTATTCGCGATACTTGTTTTGCCGACACTGTTGATTCAGGAATATGTTTTTAGAAGCGCAGGCGCTAGTGGAAGGCTTATAGGCTCGGCTCTAAGCGGCATTATAATTATCCTGTCGCTAAGACGAATGGAGAATTTCCTGATAAACGTTACTGATAGACACCTTTTTCAGAAGAAGTATGATTACAGGGAATTGCTGAGAACTTTCACGTCCGAAGTCTTAACAGTCGTTAATCTGGATAAGCTTGTAAATTTGACCGTAGATAAGCTCACGGATATAGTGAAGGTTGGCTCCAGCGCCGTGTTGTTGCTTGATGAGGAGAAGCAGCAGTTTGATCTAGTAGCATTCCGTAACGTAAAAGATCCAAAAATGTCACTATTGCGGCTAGATGGCGTAGTGACATTTTTGGAACAGACACATGGATATCTGCTAAAAAAGGAATTAATAGACAGAAAGGTCTATATACCGCCTTCGATCCAGGAGATCATCGATAAATTGAACGCAGAGCTTATAATACCGATGGTCCTGCATACCGATGTCATCGGCATATTGTCATTAGGTAAGAAGAAGTCGGATGAAGATTATACACAGGATGATCTTGACATACTTCTACCTTTGGCGAGAACCCTTGCTATAGCTATATCTAATGCCCGTCTGTTCAGCGAGCTGGGCAAAGCTCAGGCTGAGGCAGCGCAAAGAGAGAAGATGGCGGTTATAGGAACCCTTTCTGCAGGTATCAATCATGAGATATGTAATCCTCTAGGTATTGCCCGGGGGCAATGCGAAGCGTTCCTATTGAATATGAAGGACGGGCTTTATAATAATAAAACTTCCGGGGAATTATTGACCAAAGCTAAAGAGATAATGGCAAAGGTCATAAAAGAGACCGATAGGGCTACGGCCATAACAAAGAAATTGTCGAGCTTTGCCAAGCCCGCTAAGGGTGAGGCTGAATTTGTTAATATAGATAAGGAGATAGATGACGTGTTGGGGTTAGTGGGCTATGAGTTAAAACTGGAGAAGATAGAGTTTGAGAAGCAGATCGAGGATGGATTACCCGATATATTTGTCGACAGGAAGCAGCTTCAGGAGGTGCTATTCAATCTTATACGAAACGCCGGTCAGGCCATAGGCGAAAAAGGCAAGATCACAGTAACGGCAAGACAGGATGAAGAAAAGGTCTTGATAGATGTCAAGGATACTGGCTCAGGTATACCGGATGATAAGTTAAAAGAGCTCTTTAATCCGTTCTTTACCACAAAAGAGCCGGGCAAAGGAACCGGTTTAGGACTATTCATAGTGAGGCAGGTTGTAGAAAAGAATGGCGGCAAGATCTATCTTAAAGAAACAAGGGTGGGAGACGGGACTACTTTTACGGTAGAATTCCCCATAACGGTATCCGAGAAAAGAAGGGTATAACATGTCAAAGCCTAGGATCGTAGCAATAGATGATGAAGCTGAATTCATAGATGTTATAAAGAATTATTTTGAGTTGAGAGGGTATGATATTACAGTAGCCGTTCGTGGAACGAAAGGCATCGAAATTATCAGAGAGAAGAAGCCCGACGTGGTTTTGACAGATCTGAAGATGCCGGGCATAGACGGAGATGAGGTGCTTTCGCTTCTGAGGTCTATGGATCCATCGCCAAAAGTGATATTTGTGACGGCGTATGACGACGGCGGGAAGACTAAGGCGCGCCTGTTAAAGACTGGCGCGTACGCGTATTTTGATAAGCCGGTTGCATCTCTGCGCGAACTTGAAGAGACGGTCAATAAAGCAGCTCAAAGTTAAGGAGAATTAATGCATAAGCTTTTAGTTGTCGATGATGAAAATGACATATGTGATTTTGTAAGAACATTCTTTAAGGATAGGGGGTTTAATGTCTTCACCGCTCTTAGTGCCGAAGAGGCGTTATCCATAGCCAAGAAAGAGCGTCCGGATATGGTGCTGCTCGATATTAAGATGAAAGGCATGGACGGGCTCGCGGCGCTGAAACATATCAAAGAGCTGGATAGGGGTATAAAAATAATCATGGTTACGGCTCTTGAGGATCAGGATAAGATGCGTGAAGCGTATAAGCTAGGAGCGTGTGATTATATTACTAAACCGTTGATCCTGGATTATCTTGAACAGACAGTATTAAAAAATTTGAAAGGGTAATTAATGTCGACCCATAAAAAGGCACCAAGCTGGAGAAGTCTTCAGGGTTGGTTTGTTGAGAAACTTATGGACCATCAAGGCGGAATATCGCCATTGACTCCCAATCAGAACCTTCTAAATGCATCCTTACCCCGAGAAGGAGCATTACAAAAACAGGATTATCAATCATTCCTGGAGGCAGCCTCGAGGACTATGATAAGGTTTAAGAAGCCCGAGCACCTTATCAAGATGATAGTTAAGACTATCGACGATCAGCTTAAGATAATGCATACGGCAGTGCTTCTCTATAAAGAAGAGAAGAAATCTTATATTTTAATAGATTCCAAAGGTACCACCGGCTTAAAGATCCCGGTAGGCTTTGTACGATTATCCGCAGACAATCCTTTGATAGAAGTATTCAGCGATAAGAATAGTTTCTTCATCTCTGAGACCGGGATACTGAATTATGACGATATCATATGCGGCTTAAGGAACAGGAGCATATTGGAGCTTCAGCCCGAGCTATATGATAATCTCCTCGGCATAAAGAAACAGATGGATCTTCTGAAGGCCGTGCTTTGCGTGCCCTGCTATTTCAAAAAAGATCTGCTTGGTATATTAGTACTCGGCGAAAAGATATCGGGCGAAGCTTTTAGCCGGGAAGAGATGGGCTTCTTCGTCACTTTAGCCAACGACGCGGCTATGGCTATTGCCAACGCGCAGCTGATCGAAAACTTACAACAAAAGATAGGGGAAGTAAAAGAGCTATACGTCCGTGAACACAGAATATTTATACATACATCGATAGCTCTCGCGGCCGCTATAGACGCGAGAGACCAGTATACTCACGGGCATACGGAGAGGGTGACGAATTATTGCCTTTCAATAGCAAAAGAGCTCGACGGAGTTCCCGAAGTCGCCCATTATAAGAATTTCCGGGAGACGCTTCAGATATCGGCGTTGCTTCATGATGTAGGTAAGATAGGAATACCGGACTATATACTAAGCAAGAACGGCAAGCTCACACCGGAAGAGTATGAAGAGATAAAGAAGCATTCTATAATAGGAGCTACCATATTGCATCCTATTAAAGAGCTGAGCGATGTTGCCAACGAGGTGCGGCATCATCAGGAGTGTTTTGACGGATCAGGTTATCCCGATGGCTTGGCAGGTAATGATATACCCCTTGTGGCGAGAATTATAGCGGTAGCCGATGCGTTTGACGCCATGACCACGAACAGGCCGTACCGAAAGAAAAAGACCGTGGAAGAAGCTATCCATGAATTAAAAGCAAAATCCGGCACGCAGTTCGATCCCATCATGGTCAGCGCTTTTCTCCTCGCTTACCAAAAAGGAAACATTATTAATAGCGGTTATGGAAATAGTAATTAGGGTAGAGTTAAGAAGAAACTATATTCTTGGCAGATAAACTATAAATTTTGTTCCCTTGCCGATAAAACTTTCGACGTCTATTTTTCCATTGTGTTTTTTTATAATGCTATGGACAATACTCAATCCTAGCCCAGATCCAGTTTCTTTTGTTGTAAAGAAAGGATCAAAAATATGGCCTAGATCCTTTTCGCTAATTCCGCAACCCGTATCTTCTATAGAAATGCATACATATTCTAAATCGGACAGGCCAATAGATATCGTCAACGTGCCGCCGCTTTCCTTCATTGACTCAATTCCATTAATAATCAGATTAAGAAAAACTTGTTTTATCTGCGTTGGATCCATTTTAAAATTGGTTATAGCGCTATAGGTCTTAATCATTGTGATATTATAGTTGATAAAATTACTGCTCAACAAATCTAAAGTTTCGTCCATCAATTTTTGAATATTGCTTTCTCTTATTTCAAGAGGTCTTGGCTTTGCAAAATCCAATAATTGACTAACTATGTCGTTTATTTTTTTGACCTCTCCACTAACGATTCTTTCAAATTTATCTATAAATTCTTTATCATGATATTTTTTAGGTAGGTACTCTGTAAAAATTTTTATACTTGTTAGTGGATTTTTTATCTCATGCGCCATTCCAGCTGCAAGCGTGCCTACGGATTTTAATCTTTCACTTCTTTGTAATTCTTTAAGCAGCTGTATATTTTCTTGCTTTATTTGGCCGATAGATCCCTGGAAGAAATATTTATCAACTATAAACTGTATCTTGTCCTTGAGAGGTTGAAACAATACTATGAAAAAAATTATAATGATAATAGTTAATGAAGTTGACTTGTATCCCACCAAGCCGCGGAAGACATTCTCTAATAAAAATATCAAAACAAAGTAGAGCAAAGTTAATATTGTTATGAGAAGTGAGTAAACAACTCCTTTGCGTATGGCAATGTTTATGTCAAACATGCGATGTTTTAAAATGGCGTACGCGTTTAATGACACAAATATTATTACAAGAGTATTACCTACGGGAATTATATCAATGCCTAGTTTAGGAAGATAATCAATTGTGGCGAATGAGAATATTCCTATGGATACCAGTATGCATTTTAATTTATTCAACTCGCTTAAAGTGAGCGATTTTTTTCTATTAAAATAATGATGAAGCAATGTGGCAATTATCATAAACGTAATTAAAAAGCAAATAATGAACTCGAATAAAATTAATGGTTTTCCTTTAGGATATAGCCCCCATGAATATTTGGTTAATTCACTAAAATTGAGAGGAGTTAAAAGCGTAAGCAATGCCATTACTGTTGCGTATAGATACAAAAAAAAGATAATTAAGGAAGCCCGTTTAATATTTAAAAAATTGAAAGTGTAATGCGTTAGCGCAACGGGAATATAGGGAACGGCAGAACGACCTATTTTGGCAAATATAAGCCCATTGCCGAAATTATTGTTTAACATTAATGAATAAAAGAATAGCCATAAGAATGTTGCTAAACAGACTACGGAAAAGGATCTGTTTATTGGATTTTTATAGCCTTTAGAAGCCACCAGAATGCCGATCGAAATTATGAATATGGAGGCGAGAAGATATGAGGTGGACAGCAGAGTCATATGGCTATAATTTTTCTATACTTCTTAAAATTGCTTCACTATCAAAAGGCTTTACTATGTAGTCTATGGCACCTATATTTATAGCTTCTTTGGCTATGTCGACACTTTTGTATCCGGTGGCAATAATTACCTTTGATTTGGGGTTTATTCGCATTATTTCTTTAAGGGTTTCGAGCCCGTCCATTTTTGGCATCTTTATGTCGAGTATTGTAATGTCTATAGGCGTTGTTCTCACAACGTTTATTGCTTCTCCGCCATTTTGAGCGAATACAAGATCATAATCGTTCTCTAAAATTAATTTAAGAGACTCTCTTATACCTTCTTCATCGTCACAAATTAAAATCACTTTTCTTTTATTCATAATTCCTCCTTATAGTGCCGGTGGACTCGTAACGGAGATGATTCTGGCGTTAGACGAACCTATATTTTTTAGTCTATGAGGCATGTTAGCCTCGAAGTAAAGAGAATCATTGCTGCTTAATAGATACTTTTCGTTACCTGCTTCTACCTCAACCCTGCCTTCTAATACGTAAATAAATTTATCAATGCCATATCTGTTTTCTTCTTTATGTGTACAGCCGCCTTTATCCAGCTTTATTAGAACAGGCATCATTTTCTTATTTAATATTTTGGAGGCAAGTATTTCCGAAGAAGCTTTTTTGTCGTGTATAAAAACCTCTGTTCGGGACTTCTGTTTCTGCATTTCGATTGATTTGCGTGGTGGGTATAGATTTTCATAAAGCTCTGTCAGCGGGGCGCCAAGAGCATCGCAGATCTTCATATGCGATTCAAGCGTTCCGGTCATCTTGCCATTCTCCATCCTGCTCAAGGTGGCAAGCGCTACGCCGGACTTTTCGGCAAGTTCAAGCAGTGTCATCTTACTCTCTTTGCGTAAAGCGTGTATCGTTTTACCTATATTCATCGATATCTCCTTGCCATTTAGTATATCATGATTTGATGTTTTGTCAATACAGGTTTGATGCTTCTAAAAATACGAAAATCCGCGTATGGTATACGCGGATTGACGTTTAAGCGATTATTATGTTAGAATCAGATAGCTTTTTTGACCTTGCCGGCCTTAAGGCATTTTACGCAGACACGGATCCTTTTGGGCGTACCGTCCACTATAGCTCGGACAGTCTTCAGGTTCGGCATAAAACGCCGTATATTGACACCGGTGATCTTTAATCCGACGCCGCCTTTGCTTTTGGCCAAGCCTCGGCGCTTAATGGTTCTTCCGGCTACAGGTTTTTTGCCGCAGATCAGACATATTTTTGACATTTTCGATTACTCCTTTAGTGGGCGATATGTTAACACAGGTAAATTTTATATGCAAGAGAAAAATAATTTAAATAGTCCGGTCCGGTATATTAAGGGCGTGGGGCCCAAAAAGAGCGAGTATCTCGCCAGAATAGGACTGAATACCGTAGAGGATATTCTTTACTACCTTCCTAAGAGATATGAGGACCGTTCCAGTGTCACGGCGATAAAAGACCTGAAGCCTGGTGGGAGCATGACCATTCAGGGGGAGATAACTTCTTTAAATTCGCGCGCAGGCAGATCCGGAGCGGCTATATTTCAGGCGGCGGTCTCCGACACCACGGGATCGATACAAGCCGTATGGTTCAACCAGCCGTATATAGGGGACCTCCTTAAGGTGGGCGATAAATTGATCCTGTACGGCAAGGTGGAGATATATGACAAGCTGCAGATGGTCCAGCCCGAGTACGAAATAATAGAAGGGCCCGAGACGGATTCTGTAAATATAGGAAGGATCGTTCCGATCTATTCGCTGGCCGCGCAGCTGACCCAGAGATTTTTAAGAAGCCTGACATTTAAGGCTATAGCCGAACATGTTAAATTTGCGACCGAGCGTCTGCCCACATACATAATAGCGCGTCAAAAACTTGTGGATATAAAATTTGCTCTGCGCAATATACATTTTCCGTCAAATTTTGAGATGCTTGAGAAGGCTTATAAGAGGATCGTCTTTGGAGAGTTCTTCATACTGCAGTTAGCGCTCGCTATCCGTAAGAAGGGCCGAGGCCCGGAAGAGGCGGCGTTTGGGCATAGCATGGCTCCGGGAGAGCTTTCAGGAGCTTTCAAGAAGGCGCTTCCGTTTGAATTGACCGAGGGACAGAAAAAAGCTGTAGCAGAAATAGAGCGCGATATGTCCGCCGCCAGGCCTATGAACAGGCTATTAGAGGGCGATGTAGGAAGCGGCAAGACCGTGGTGGCGGCTCATGCTCTTGTCCTGGCAGCTCAAAATGGATTCCAGAGCGTTATCATGGCGCCGACAGAGGTATTGGCGCGCCAGCATTTCATATATTTAAGCGAGCTCCTGATGCCATTGGGAATAAATGTAGTCTTACTGATAGGCGGTATGGATGCTAACGCGAGGGGGAGGATATATTCTGAAATTAAAGACGCGAAGGCGGATATCGTAGTAGGAACGCACGCGATAATTCAAGAGGCCGTGGAGTTCAAGAATCTCGGGCTTGTGGTAATAGATGAGCAGCATAAATTCGGAGTTGCCGAGAGGGCTATACTCGGTAAGAAAGGGCTCAATCCACACGTCCTTATAATGACAGCAACGCCCATACCGAGGACGCTGGCTCTGACGGTATACGGAGATCTCGATATTTCTACTATAAAGGAACTGCCTAAAGGCAGAAAGCCGATAGCCACATATTGGGTTGAGGAAGACAAGAGAGACCAGATGTATGGTTTTGTCGGGGAGGAGCTGGCCCGCGGACGTCAGGCGTATGTGGTATGTCCATTGATAGAATCCCACCGCCGCGGAGGGAATGTAGAAAATGACATGTCACCGCGGCGGTGTACTACAGCGGTCGAGACATTTAATAAGCTGAAGAACGAGGTCTTTGCCGACTATGGAGTCGGGCTTCTGCACGGAAAAATGAGCTCTAAGGAAAAAGATAAGGTGATGAAGGATTTTAAGAAAGGGAAGATCGATCTCCTGGTTTCGACGGTAGTCATAGAGGTGGGCATAGATATTCCGAACGCGTCGGTGATGATGATAGAGAATGCCGATAGGTTCGGACTATCGCAGCTGCATCAATTGCGCGGCAGAATAGGGCGAGGCGGCTACGAATCCTATTGTATATTGCTGGCGGATCCCAAGACAGATGCGGCTGCAGAAAGGCTCAAAGCCATAGAAGGAACACTCGATGGATTTGAGATAGCGGAAACAGATATGGATCTGCGCGGCCCCGGCGAAATGTTCGGCACCAGGCAGCACGGCCTTCCCGAGATAAGATTCGGAAATCTTGCCAAAGATTTTGGTATAATGGAACTTGCCCGTCGCGAGGCGTTCGCGCTTATCGAAAAGGACCCCGGTCTTCTGGAGGAGCATCATCAGTTGTTGAAGAAGAGCCTCTATGAAAGGTTCAGAGGAAGACTGGAACTTGCAAAGGTTGGGTAGATGAGAATAATAGGCGGAGAGTATAAGAGCCGGTCGATAGCGATGCCCAGAGGCATCGAGATGCGGCCTACGCAGGATAAGGT
>Ga0268280_1001896_pt1 | contig 13037 bp, 15 predicted proteins | sample saktaG_9_FD_190139 | JGI IMG/M metagenome (GOLD analysis project Ga0268280, IMG submission 190139) | Saline water microbial communities from Sakinaw Lake, British Columbia, Canada - sak_2011_5_24_40m | ecosystem: Environmental > Aquatic > Non-marine Saline and Alkaline > Saline ...
TCCGGTCGAAATAAAAAAATCGGCAAGTCCGGGAAAAGATGCCATTCGCCATTTCGAGGTGCTTCAAACAATGAAACAACCGATCGGGCAGGGATGCATCATCTCGCTTGCCCCCATGTATCTCCCGATCACAGCAACCACCGATAACGTACCAGTGGGAATGCTGTAACCCGGGATCAGGAAGTACAAGTCCTTACTCTTATTTGAACCGACTCAGCACCCTGCCGGTCAGTTCGGCAAGCTCGTTTCTCTGAAGCGGATCTCCGACATCAATAAATCACGTCATCGGAAACGCTTTCGACAGCAGCTATCTGTAACTCAATCTTCGGCCAATTGCAAGATTCTGTTCGTCTGATTGTCGGCGATGATGCGCCCAGTTGTCAATATAGATTAACAATGATCACGTCGCCACATCCCCGTTCATGTATCAGGATAAGAAAACGCTGCACTCAGTACCCGTTCAGAGCCGGTACTGTTATTGATCATTTGCATGACGTGGGACTGACTGGGTTGCTAAAGGTTACATTAAGTGTTACCTTATATCAAAAGGAGATTTGATCATGTCACAGACTAAAGGCATCAAGTTAGGCGACACTACACAGCAACGGCTTGCAGCTCTCGCTCGTATCCGCGACAGATCGCCCCACTGGCTCATGTGCAGGGCAATCGAAACATACCTGGATCGCGAAGAAAGATACGAGCAGGAAAAGCGAGAGGATATGGAGCGTTGGGAACAGTATCAATTAACCGGCGTTGCAGTGCCCCATGAACAAGCTGCTGAATGGCTTGAAAATCTGGCGCAAGGTAAGGTGACGGCGTGCCCCGGATAAAATGGCTTCCGGATGCATTGGCCGGTGTCGAGCGGCTTCATGCGTTCCTGCATGAAAAAAGCCCCGATGCGGCAGCACGGGCGGCAGGGGTCATTCTTGACGGTGCAGGACTGCTGGAATCGATACCGGAGATTGGCCGCCCCATGGACGATGACACCAGCAGACGCGAACTGGTTCTCTCTTTCGGTGCGGGTGCTTTTGTGCTTCGTTATTTGTGGGACAGAGGGGATACGGTTGTTATTATCCGTGTCTGGCACAGCAAAGAAAGCAGAATGTAGAACCTTAAAAGCCCGCCGCCATCCTCTGAATCCGGGAAAAGATGCCATTCGCCATTTCAAGGTGCTTCAATCACTGAAACAACCGATCGGGAGATACAGGGATGCATCATCTCGCTTGCCCCCCTGTATCTCCCGATCACATCAACCATCGATAACGTACCAGTGGGAATGGTGTAACCCGGGGTCAGGAATACAAGATACATGTAGAGGGACAAACCAATGGATCAGTTTTTGAGCAGGATATGAGCATAGCTCGTTATCAGCGCAAAGGCATAGATGCTTGTCATCGATGTTTTCGCCAGCAATCCCATTCGGTGAAGAAATTCGGTTCTGTCTGAATCGTAACGAACAATACAGCCCTGTTCGATTCCCCGGATAATCACTTGAGGCTGCGATCCAAGCGCTTCAAATCTCGCTCCTCGTGGCACATAGCAATACTGACTTCAGATTTTCAAGAGGGTATTCCATACATACTGAATATTTCGAACAGCAAAACACAATCTTCTAAGGGACACAGCCATTATAAAAATACCGTTTTAGGCCTGATGCTGATATCCCACCAACGAAGGTTTGGTGAGCGCATCAGTCTTTTTTTCCAGATTCTTTTTTTCCTTAGGGCATAAGAGCAGTAAGACGACGGAAATCTATACCCACGTATGCGAACAAAGTTTACTAAAAATTTCCAGCCCATTTGACAATTTGTAAAAAAATTATATACCTTAAAAATGTATAAAAGCATGCCAGAATAGCTGGCAATATGCACCTTTTGGTAGGTTATGGTGCATATATAAGGGAGTTGCCTGCAAGCTTAAAGAACGAGCGAAATCACTAAATTTGCAAGAAAATAAAATAGAATTAATATAATGGCTAAAAAGAACCAATCAACAAGATTGACAACCCAACATAAAAAGTCACAAGGTGTAGTGGGCATCTTCGGGGACAAAGCGAAAATGCACGACTTGACTGTTGGAGAAATATCAAATCTTGTAATTACACAACTTCAAGAAGAATATCCGCAATTGACGTTTCAATATAAAACGAGCATACGAAAAGAAGAAATAAACGAAGCCCTTAAGAAAATTGACCCAGAATTAGGACAAACTCTTTTTGTTCCAAATTCAAGCATTAGACCCGATGGTGGAATTATTGAAGTAAAAGATGATAACGATGAATGGAGAATTGTTTTAGTTTCGGAAGCCAAACATCAAGGGAAAGATATTGAAAACATTAAAAAAGGATTACAAGTTGGCACAGCAGACAATCAAGACTTAATGGCTGCGGGAAATGCTATTGAAAGGTCGCACAAAAACATATCAGAAATTGCTAACTTTATGCTTTCTGAATCTCATTTTCCTTACGTCCTGTTCTTAGAATGGTCAAACTTTTTGACAGAAAAAATTTCCATTGAACGACCTGATGGGAGAATTGTAACACTTGAATACAACTCAGGGACGTTAAATAGATTAGATAGATTGACTTCGGCAAATTATGGAATGCCGATTAACACAAATTTGTGTGAAAATAAATTTGTTAAGCATAAGGACAAGACAATTATGCTTCAAGCCACATCTATTTACACGCAAGGGAATGGCGAAAAGTGGAACAACAAGGAAATGTTTGATATTATGATTGAAATTTCAAAAACCTCCCTTAAAATGTTAGGAAGTGATTTGTTCAATCAAATAACAAAAAGTAAATAAATAGCAATTATGGCAAGAAACGCATCAAATAAATTACTGCAAAAGGCTAAGAAATCGAAAAGTGATGAGTTCTACACACAGCTTTCCGATATAGAAAGTGAATTGCAACACTATAAAAATAATTTTAAAGACAAGGTAGTTTTTTGTAACTGTGATGATGCTCGCATTAGTAACTTTTTCAAATATTTTTCATCTAACTTCAAGGAATTAGGACTAAATAAATTGATTGCGGCTTGCTATCAAGAACAAAAGAATGATTTATTTAATACTGAAGAAACTGAAAATGGTTTGTTCTTTGAATATACAGGTAAAGAGGGAGAAACGGACAAACCAAATTCTAATGATATTGTTCACTTTAAAGGTGATGGCGATTTTCGTAGTCCTCAAAGTATTGAACTATTAAAGCAATCAGATATTGTTGTTACAAACCCTCCATTTTCGTTGTTCAGAGAATATGTGGCCCAATTAGTTAAGTACGACAAGAAATTTTTGATAATTGGTAACATAAACGCAATTACATACAAAGAAATTTTTAAACTTATCAAAGATAATAGAGCTTGGTTAGGAATAAATCTTGGCAGGGGTGTTTCAGGCTTTATTGTGCCTGAACACTACGAACTTTATGGCACAGAAGCACGAATAGATAGTTTTGGAAATAGAATAGTATCACCAAACAATTGCTTATGGCTGACAAACTTAGACAACTTCAAGCGACACGAAGACATTCAGCTAACAAAAAAATACTTTGGACACGAAGATGAATATCCTAAATATGACAACTATGACGGTATAAACGTTGACAAAACAGAAGACATACCATTGGACTATGATGGACATATTGGAGTGCCTATAACATTTCTACACAAATTTAATCCTGACCAATTTGAAATAATAAAATTCAGAAAAGGAAATGATGAAAAAGACTTATTAATAGATGGGAAATGCCCATATTTTAGAATATTAATTAAAAATAAACGAGTACAAAACATATCACAAGCAGACAGAAAGAAAGCCTGCAGGCAACAGGCGTTTGGCGCAATGGCGGGTGTCGAGGTTAATTGAAGATTCTACCTCGAATCAACTTTTGTGGTGTTTTGACAGTTTTGTGCTCCGAAATCTGCCACTGCGCCAAGCGCCAAAACGTTAGCCGTCACTCTGGACCATTATCCATATTGAGTACCAACTCTTTGACATGAGAAAGTGCGTGCTTTCGCTCATTCCACCACAACTCAAGTCCATCAACCATAAAGTCACTGGTTTTGTTGCTTGTGCCATAAAACAAGAACGATTTACCACTGACTGGTTCAAGGATACCGCCAGGAACAAGCTTTTCCTTGGGTCGCATATCATGATCCCAAGCCTCTACGGCTTTGATTCCACGAGACTTTCCGCCTCGTGAATAGAGGCCTACATGCACCGTCGCTTTGGTGTCAATACTGAGTCTTAACGTTTCAGGGTCAACATCTGCCCATGCATTCATTTTCCAGACGTTTTGGAAGATGTCATCGGTTTCTGCTGTTTTTTTTCAACTTTTGTTTTCTGAACCGTTCGCAATCGATATTTATGACGGTTCAAAATATTGGAAATAGTCCGAACAGCAGGCAGCGATTCTTCTGACCATCCTTCGGCAATAAGTGCATTGTAGACGGATTGCGCTGTCATGTTCGTATAAAGCAAGGTTGTTCTTAGGCGAGGCTCTGCCTGACTATATGGTTCCATTATTTTCTGAATGGATTCAAGTAATTCAGGGTTCTTTTCTTCAGATTTTGGCTTGTGTCGTTCTTTCAAATCATTGACACAGACAATGCCGCTCTCAAATTCTTTGACTCCCAAAGCCACCGCTGAACGGTTCCACCCAAATTCATTTTCGGCAACCCGAGGCTTGCTGTCCAATATGGTCACCACGACATCTCCCATAGCTTGGCGCTGTGCTGGCCAGGGTATTAAGGAAACCAGACGAGTGATCAGCCCTGATACCTCAGGTGATATATTATTTCGATTCAGTACAGATGTCTTCATATGCAATTTCTCCAGGAGCAATTCGATCAATCCTCCATGATTTCTGTTTCAGGAATGCAGGGCTTGAGCGAAGAATGACATGAAGATTGTCAACGCTCGACTCGATATCCATGTTCTCTATGCGCAAGTCACGAAGAAAAGCAAATGAACTCTGCTGACATGCGAAGTTTACTTTTGCAGCGATATCGACGTGTAGGGCAAGAGAAGGTATATTCTGATATGAGGGTTCGTTTTTTGAAGTCATTGTCAGAGAAGGTGTCTGCTATGCATTGGGACGCCGGCTGGGAAAGGGAAATTAAGCCTGACGAAATGGCTTGCGATTTTTATTTACGAAGAATACGCTTGATTTTCAAATCAGCGTCACTTCCTCAGCTTCCAGAGAAAACGAACAAACCAGACAATCGCCCCAACTGCAAAAAGGAACGGCCAGAGGGAGATGGCGCCGAGCAGGAATGAAAGGAAATTGTTCCACCCTTCGCTGAAGGCAACGCCAAAACGGGAAGCAAATCCCTGCATTTCGGGCTTGAGCTGGTAGAAGGTGATCGAGAGGGTACTGAGGCCGATGCGGTTCTCAAGATATTTCAGGCGGCCTTCGAGCGATTCGATTTCGGCGCGTACCTCTGCGATGTATTTCTCGGTTTCAAGCACGTCGCGTACCGTTCCGGCTTTGGCAAGAAGGGCGATATAGCGTTCCTCCGTGGCTTTCTTGACCTTGAGCCGCTGTGAGACATCGATGAACTCCTCGGTCACGTCGGTCGCGGTTATCGATTTACTGTCGAACCGCGTCACGCCTTTTTCGAGGTCGCCAAGAAACCCCTCGAACCTGTCTGCAGGGATCCTGACAGTCATACGCTGTTCGATGCGGTCCGATCCCTTGTATTGTTCGTCAAGCGAGATGTAGGCCTTGTGGCGCTGCACGAGGCTCTCTATCCACGCTTTCGTCTTTTTGAGATCGGAGGTCTCAAACACGGCCTGCCCTTCGCGGATTATCTGCTGGGTAACCTGCGGGACTGCCGTCGATTGCGTCGATCCGGTGCGGCCCTCCTCCGCTGCGACCTCAGGAGAATGCGCCGCAGCCGGCTCGGCGGCGGTCCTGCTCTCCACTGCCGATCCGGCTCCGGGAAGGTCGGACGTTGCTGCTTCGTACTGCTTGTCCTGCCCGCTGCAGGCCGTCATGGCAAGCAAGAAGAGCAGGCTGAGAAAATAGGCGGAAAATTTTTTCATGTCGAAGAAGAGGCAATAACAGTTGACATGATGACTATGTAAAAAAACGCGAAAACCGTCGTGTGTGGTTCAAAAACAAACTCCAAAAAGGAGCGCGAGTGTAAAATCGCGGCTGGAGTCCCGATTGATCGGTACCAACAAAGCAATTGAACCACGCAACAGGTTTTACCTATACAATCTCCACCAGCTCGATCTCAAAGGTCAGATTCTGGCCTGCAAGCGGATGATTGGCATCAAGCGTGACGGATGTCTCGGTCAGATCGACAATCATCACAATCGCCTGCTGGCCGTCGGCAAGACCGACCTGAAGCTGCTGACCGATTTCAAGCTCCAAATCCACCGGAAACTTCTCCCTGTCCATATCGGTTACCAGCTCTTCGGTATGCGGTCCGTAAGCCTCCTCGACTGGAATAACGGAAACCCTGATCTCTCCGGGTGCCATATCAAGCACGGCCGTATCGAATCCGGGTATAACCTGCCCTCCGCCTATCGTAAACTCCAGCGGTTCACGGTCTGCTGACGTGTCAAACATCGTACCGTCATCAAGCGTTCCAGTATAATGAACTCTTACGGTATCCCCTTTTTTGGCTTGAGCCATGCATTCCTCCTTTTTAACTGATCGAAACTATAACGTATCCTGTCCGCTCCATTCCATCAAAAAGATACCGGCAACGATGAGAACAGTCTGCGAAGCTATGGAAAAAACCTAAAAAATCACACTTTTTTATACTTCGCCTCCAACTCTGCCCTGGCCCATTTCCATCCTTACTTTAGGCAATCCTCCGGGAAAGCTGCTCCGGATAAACTCGATAAGCTGTTCACGGACCAGACAGCGGAGTTCCCAGATATCCGAAGAGTTCGCTGCGCTGACGAGTGCCCGTATCTCGACCGATTTATCGGTGGTATTGGTGACATGCATTTTCACCACCCGGCGGTCCCAGAGAGGAGTTGATGCCACAACCCTCTCCAGCTCTCTGCGGAGCGTTTCCAGAGGAATGGCGTAATCGGTATAGAGAAAGACGGTGCCGAGCAGTTCAGCAGATGTCCGGGTCCAGTTCTGAAAGGGACGGTCGATAAACCAGGTTATCGGCACAATAAGACGGCGCTGGTCCCAGAGCTGAACGACCACATAGGTCAGGGTAATCTCCTCTATGCGTCCCCACTCGTTTTCAACGACTACCACATCATCAATACGGATAGGCTGGGTTATGGCAATCTGTATCCCCGCGATAAGGGTCGCAAGGCTTTTCTGAGCGGCAAAACCGAGAATGACGCCAGCGATACCGGCTGAAGCAAGAATGCTCAGCCCGATCTGACGAACCGTATCAAAGGTCATCAGAACTGCGGAAACAGCCAGAACTACAAGAAGTACATTGAGGATTTTTCTCAGAAGACCGACGTTGGTGGCTACCTTGCGGGCAGACTCGTTGTCCCTGACATTCAGGGGATACCGCAGCAGGATGAACTGCTCAAAGACGCCGAAAAGCCGCATTAAAAACCATGCGAAGGCGATAATTGAGGCAATCTCGAGTGCATGTTCAAAATAAACGCGCCCCATTAAAGAAAGCGGTACCTCATTAAACACCGCAGCAATGGCGACAAGAAACGCAAGCAGCCGGAAGGGCCAGACCAGCAGTTCGAATGGTACCCCGCTCTCCCTCATCGAGGTCCGCAGCCTTGAAAAAACACCTTTCAGCAATCTTTTCGCGGCAAAAAAAGAAACCGCCGCAAAAGCGACGATAAGAATTGATATGATGGATACCTGAGGCAGACTGTCAAAAAAAGCCGGTTTCATAAGCAAAGGAGAAGCGGGTTTATGTATTTCCCGGTATGAGCTGCAACAGTTTTTCCGCAAGATGCCGCATGAGAAAGAGCCTCATGCGGCACTCCGGGATGTGCCTATGTCTGGGCCTTCAACCGCTCGAACTCACTCCGGGAGCGGATAACGCAATCCTCGATGGCCATTCCGCCGAAATAGTTTCCGCAAAGCAGCAGGTTCTTTTTCTCTTTCAGCAGCATATCGGTTTTATCCTGCCACTGATGATGGCCAAGTCGCAGGGACGGCACCGTGTTAAGCTTTGAGACAGAGTACTCTATCTTTGACATGCTGACGCCAAGCACTTCGGTTATCCTGCTCCTTTTGGTTTTTTCTTCCAGGCCGGGCTTGAAATGAAAGGTAAAACCGCGATAGTTGTCATCAGGGACCGTATCGCGCGAGACCACAGAAAAGAACTCATCGCCGGGTGAAATCATGGCTGCAACCGGTTTCAGAGAAATGTTCTCTTTGCGGACAATAACCCCTACTGAATCTATCTCAGCCGCCTTGAGCTGTCCGAGATGATTCGCTATATCGGGATGTATATCCCTCAGAAGCACGGATGCGACCGAAGAAGGAGTCGCAAGAACAAGAGTTTTAGCCGAATACTCACCGCCGCCCTTTGTCCTTATAACATAAAGCCCGTCTGCATGCTCCAGTGAATGAACCTCCTGACTGGTAAACACGTTCAGACCGCTTTTTGCTGAAATAACCTTTGCGACGCTCTGCAAACCATCCTTGAAGGTATAATTCTTCAGCACATCCTTTCTTTTCTCCCGGCTTTTGAACATCATATCCGCGGGAAAATCATCTGACAGTTGCGAAGGTACAGCATTAAAAAAGTGACTGACCACATCCCTGTAGTTGCGTTCCCCCACAATTTTCGAATAATAGGACTTCACGCTCAGGCCGGTTTTCTTCAGCTTGAAAAGGTTCGGGACGGAAACAAGCAGCTCCGCAATATTGAGACTGGAAACAATGGATTTGATTTTGCCGTCAACAAGCAGGGTGAAAGGCACCTTTGCACGTGGAATAATCGAATCCTTCAGACCGCACATCTCAACGATCTCAAGCAGATTCTGATAGGAACTGTAACAGGTGTGCGCTCCGAGCTCCAGCCAGAATTTCCGGCGGTCTGCACTGTAGTGAGGGGAAGAAAAGGAGCCGCCGACCGCATCGTTTTTTTCAATCAGCGTTGTTTTCATACCGGCCTGCACACAATAAAAAGCAAGGCTCAGGCCGCTGATACCACCGCCGACAACAACAACATCATTTTGCATCATAAAAGACAAGGTGTTTCGTGAGATGCGTTTAAAAGAAAAAGCCGGATCTGCCGGGAACGATCAAAAACGTCTGGAACAATTTAGCGAAAACAGGCAAGAACACCACTGAAAAAGTTGAAAACTATAATGCATCAGAAAGGAGTGGACGGGCTACAGGAACTTCAACGATAAAATACCGGATGAAGAGATCTCCGGCCACTGAAATTTTAACGATCAGGGCTGCTGTTCTTCATCCCGATAGTTCCGGGAGTAGCGCACATAATTTTCCGGAGACTCTTCGATATTGCGGCGTTCAGCATCGGTTACCGGCCTCACGACCTTTGCGGGAACACCTGCAACCAGCATTCCGGAAGGGACTGTAAAGCCCTGCCTGACCAGGGAGCCGGCAGCAACAATCGACCAGGGTTCGACAACACAGTCATCAAGCAGAACTGCCCCCATGCCGATCAGGACATAATCCTTCACCGTGCAGGCATGCAACACCGCGCCATGGCCTATGGTAACGCAATTGCCAATGTTCAGCGGGCCGGTATCATGCGTAACATGCAGGGTCGCATTATCCTGCACACTGGTTTTCTCCCCGATTCGAATCGGGCAGACATCTCCGCGAACAACAGCATTGAACCAGACACTCGAATGTGCACCGATATGCACGTCCCCGACTACAAAAGCGCCGTCTGTCATAAAAACAGTTTCATGCAGCTGCGGCCAAACTCCCCTGTAAGGCATCACTTTTCCCATGCGAAAAACTTTACCCGTTAAAATGAAAAGGCTATGTCACGGCTTTTTTTTATAATTACGTATCAGCACTAATGAAGATACACTTGCTGTCAATGAGAAACAGCAATTCGCGCCGGGCAAAAGAAAAAAAGTGTTCCGGAGTAAGCCGATATCACTCCATATTGATGCAATTAATGATCTTCTGAACATAAAATATTTTCGATTGATCACCGGATTTATTAAATTTACCCAAGGATGTTAATAAACCTCAAAACAAGTGACAATGAGTAAGATATCAGGAGTTTTTTCCAACTGGGGAGTAGCTTACGGAAGATTTGTCGAAGTCTTCATTGATGGGCACTGGTGGGTGATGGGTGATTATATGGAAAATGTCGGAAAAACGACAAAGCGTCTGTTGAAAAATGCATATCCGTTCCTTTATGGAGGTTCTTCATCATTCAGCGGTTCATCCCCTGAAGCTTCCGGTTATGCCAAACCCAGCAAGGATATAGAACAGCGCTTCAAGGATTGAGATTGCATAAGTATCTGACAGAATCTCTTTTTCACTCATGAAGGTGGCAGGAAAAACTCTTTTTCCTGCCCTTTTTTTGTCCCCGGTTCCTTGACGATCCATAGCTTCTTATCCGATATCAATCTGAACAACATTTTACACCTTCCGTAGACAATCTTTATTTATACCATCCTTACCCTTACCAGATCGAATTTCCATAGCCACATCAGTGCTCTGGATCCGCAAGGCATATCAAGACCTGAAGCGGAAAGCAGTGCACTGACGCTTTGAGATGGTTGTTTTTCAAGTTCGGCAAGCATTGAAAAAAGCGATTCCTGTGGAAAGATAACGGCATTGAAAGCATAATTGACCATCGACAACCCGAGAAGATCATGCAGTCGGGCACGGGCATCGGGCCGGAGTGTAACAAGCCAATTTGCTCCCAGAGTCCGGCTGGAGAAATGCGCAAAACGTAGAAACGGATCTGCCCTGGTCGGCCGGGAATCGGAAGTCCGGGTACCGGCATCAGCCCGGATGCGCCCCAATTCATCAACCATCACTGCATAACGCTTCAGGATAACCGGCCAGTCGTATTCAGCCTTTGCTCTTGCGAGCCCGGCAGCCCCCATCGCACGTCGTTTATCGCCATCCAGCGCCAGCGTCAGCAATGCTCCGGCAAGAGCTTCCGGCTCCGCCACTGTTGCCAGGCTGGTGCGTCCGATGTAAAAATCGTAGCTGTCCACACCCAGGGCGTGGCGCAAAGCCAGTTCTCCCCCCGCTCCGGCAGGCGGCAAAATGGTCGGCACCCTGAACCCGTCAACCCCGTCACGAACGGTGTCCCGGTAGCCGTTCCAGTCACTCACCACCACCGGCAACCCGGCTGCCATTGCCTCTACCGGCGTCAGCCCGAACGTCTCCTGAACATTGTCCGACACCGAGACAAAAACATCTGCTCCCTTCCATGCCTGCCGGTAGAGCGACTCATCCTCCCCGTCAACCCGGATGAAGCGCACAGAAGGGGCAAGAGCCTTCTGGGCGGCAAGAAAGGCCTGTCTGATCGGCTCATTATGAAAAACCCCCGCCTCGACGCAGACGACCGGTGTCTGCCGTGCAACCTTCTCAAGTGCCTGATAGACCGGCGCCGGGTTGGCCTTCGCATGAAACGACAGGCGACCGGCAAAAAGAAAAACTGTCTCTTCATCCCGGAAGCCGAAAGCCAGTCGTGACGCTTCACGATCACCCGGCTCCAGACAAAAGGCAGGTACATCAACACCGAGAGGAATAACCGGCAGCTGCATCTGCACAAAACGGCCGGCTCCCGTCTGCGACTGCCACCAATCGCGCACTTCAGTATGAAGGGTGCTGACCAGTTTATGCGCCGCCTGTGATGTACAGATCATCGCATCCCAGGACTTGAACGGGGGAAAAATAAGGTCGGCAATCTGGTCAATCGCTCCGGCGGAACAAATCGTATGGGTCACCCCTACCAGACTGAATGCATCCGTTGCAAGGAGATTCCGTGATGCGGCAAGCTCCCTCTCCGGCGGAGCAGGATAATAGAGTGCCCCAACGGAAGCGACGGCTGACAATTCGGGAAGATAATGCCACAGAAACTCTCCGCTGAAGCCATCACTATTGAGCTGCCTCTGCATTGCCTCCAGGGATTTGGCGTCCGACCCGACTCCAATAACCCTGCCCTGAGGCCAGGTGCGGGCTACACCGCGCATAAATGCCTTGCCTGCGCTCTGCCGCCCCATAATTTTACCGGCAGTCGAATAGGAATCTCCGGAATAGTAGATCGCAAAATTCATAATCTCCTTCATTATCCTTTACTGCAAGCGTTCTGAAGTCAATATTATTTATAAAGGCGACACTGCTTGTATTCAAAACCGGAAATCCAGGGTAAACAATAAGATAACGTTTTTCTTAAAATCACTTTACTTCACATCACAACACGCCATCGTCACCGTATGGGGGTTTCCGGCATTTTGCAGAAGATTCTTATTTTCCGTTCAGACAAGCTCTTTTGCAATGTGATATTTCCGGTAAATTGTACATTGTGGTAACGGTTCAGCTTCAGACTCAATGATCATGAAGCAACCGCATCATTACTATTATTTTCAGCAACGGCATGAAATCAACACTGAGCTGCAGCAGCTTAAAGAAGATCTACAACAAACGCGAAGTTGTCAAAAGCTCATCCATAGAAGTCAGGCAGGGTGAGATTGTGGGGCTCCTCGGGCCCAACGGAGCGGGCAAAACAACGACCTTCCACATGATTGTAGGTCTGGTACGTCCTGACAGCGGAGATGTTTTTCTGGACTCAACAAACATCACCCGCCTCCCGATGTACCAGCGGGCGCGGCTCGGAATAGGCTATCTGCCCCAGGAAGCTTCAGTTTTCCGCAACATGACGGTTGAGGAAAACATCATGAGCGTACTGGAATTCACCACCCTGTCAGTAGCCGAAAGAGAGGAAAATACCGAGAGAATGCTTGAGGATTTCAATATCGCCTCCGTCCGGAAAAGCATGGGTTACTCACTTTCGGGCGGTGAACGAAGGCGCACTGAAATAGCACGTGCCCTGGCGCTCAACCCGAAATTCATCCTTCTTGACGAACCGTTTGCCGGTGTCGACCCCATTGCCGTCGAGGAT
>Ga0268280_1001898_pt1 | contig 13013 bp, 11 predicted proteins | sample saktaG_9_FD_190139 | JGI IMG/M metagenome (GOLD analysis project Ga0268280, IMG submission 190139) | Saline water microbial communities from Sakinaw Lake, British Columbia, Canada - sak_2011_5_24_40m | ecosystem: Environmental > Aquatic > Non-marine Saline and Alkaline > Saline ...
TGAGAATGTTGGTTTCTTTGACTTATGCTCAAAGGCATAGATATTTTCTTTTTCCCAGTACAATTGCCATTTCTTTTCAATTGCCTCTAGGTCGAGCTCATTCTGAGGTTGACTCTGCTGATTTGGCTTTTCTTTCTTTTGTTCTTTTTCTTTTAACATTTTAGACATAATACAAATTGAGATAAATCAAATTACCTCTTTACTTTATTTATCTCAATTATGCTTTTAAATTTTTGTATAGGGGCGAGATGATTAGAGAACCCTGCGCGTGATAAAAGACGGAATATTTAAAAAGGCAAATGATTATCATAGCAGTATAATATATACTATAATATTATAGAGTATTATTCATATAAAAGATGGTGCAGAAAAAACAAAAATTTTCTAAAGGCCCAAATCATGGGAAGTTCGAGAATGACCCACATTTATCTGAAAGGATAATTATCCTTTTATTCCTGATATTTACTATCACCAGTGTTATAATCCTCTTGAAGGGCATGCCTGATTCTGTATTTTTGACAGCTACTAGCTTCGCGACAGGCGGATTGACTCTGGATAATAATCATTATGAAGGAAATAATCCCTTACAAGGGACTTTTGTATTCACGCTAGATCCTAGAGATGTTCTGCCTGCAAATTCTACATTCATATTCTCAATAATGACAAATGCCACAAAATGCTCATTAAAGTACTCTTGTTCTCCTAAAACCTCAAGCACTGTCAATTGGTATGCTATCAATGCGACAACAGGCACATGTAATTTAATAGAACCTGATCCAGAAGGAGAGTGCTGCCTAAAGCAAGGAGCAGATTGTCCTCAAGTTATACTTAATAAAGACTTTGATGATGGAACAAACAAATGGACTGCAAATGCAGGCAAGGCAATAATTAATACAGAAACACTAAGATGGACTGATGAAAATGATGAAAGGGTCGTCTCTGTTGTAATGTTCCAGGATGGTTCTAAATTCTCAGGAGGAGCATTTAATTTCTCTTTACTTCAGACATTTGATGCAAGAAAGATAAGAATGAAGGAAGAAAAAACCCCTGCGGTCCCAACTTCTTGTTTAGATTCAGATGGTGGAAATGTCAGTACTGTTTTCGGAATTTGCGAAGGTAAATACTCTGATGGTACAACCACAAATAATCCAGATACCTGCAAGACAAATACTTTATTAAAAGAATCTTATTGTGAAGACAAAAAATGTAAAGATACGTACTATGCTTGTCCTTCTGGGCGAGTGTGCGCAAATGGTGAATGTGTTATTCCGGGAAACCCAATAAATTCTTGTTTTGATACTGATGGAGGAATTCGTCCAAATGTCAAAGGCAGAGTATTTATGAATTATAGTAACAAAACTAATGTAACCTATACCGATACCTGTGTCTTAGATTATGAAAATGCACAAAGCAGTATGACTCCTGAAAATCAAAATATTTTCCAAAAGATAATTGATTTAGTTAGAAAGATAACTGGAATGGCTGATAGTAATATAGTTCTCCCTGGAAACCAGCAAGCCCCAACCTCTCATACTGTTTTAGAGTATTTTTGCCAAAATCCTTCAACAAAAGATTCTACTAGAATGACCTGTGGAAGTGGTATCTGCACCAATGGTGCATGTCCTGTAATAGAGTATGTAGAGTTTGAGAATGCTAAGGCTGCGCTAAATGATGTTAAAATTAATTGGTCTGTTGCATGGCAGCAAATAGAAGACGTGTCTGAACCTTGTGCATTTGAGGTTATTGTTTCGAGCAATACCTCAAGAAGCCTGCACTATTACTATCCTCTAGCAAAGGGGATTACGGATATGTATGAATGTTCTGGATTACCAAATGGAGATAATAATAACAAGTATATCCGGATGAGTCTAGGGGGTTCTGATCCATATGAAGAGATAAAGATTTGGGATAAGGTAAACAACATATATCTTATTACTGACTGGAAAAGTAAGTTTACTAACACAGAGAATGATTACATCAATGAAGTGAAGGTTGTCTCTAAGAAGAGAACTAGGGTATTGAATGGTGCAACAACGGTGTTTGGACAGAAGATATTTGTTGAGTATGTCAATATATTCAAGAGCGATGTTGCTCCTGAAACAAATTGTACAGCAGCTGGAAAAAAATGCTGCTTAGCAGGAACTGGATTCGGAGCATACTACGGAGATCAATTAAATTGTTCAACAGATTATGAGTGCTGGGGAAGTTGTACTGACAAATCTTCATTAAAATTAACTCAATTATTCTCTAAGTCAGTTAATGGCAACATAAGAAATAGAACTTCAGATAAATGCCAAGCCTGGGTTGATGGAATTAAGGTCAATGGTGAAGAAGCATTGCATGATTATTGCTCTGACCAAGGTGTTGGAAAAGGATATACTCTGGCATATGATATCGATGGTCAACCAGTTGCATATACCTTAAATTTATCCGACATAAGTCTAGATGCACCAAATCAAAATGGAACATACAGTCTAAGAATTAGATATCAATACATTCCAAGTCCAGCAAGTTATCAGTGTTCTGATGCTGAAGGAAATGAACTCAGTTCTTGTTTGATTTTTGAGAAGTATTCTACATTCATTGTAGGAAGCGGTAGTAATGGGGGAGGAGGCGGTGGTTGTACTTCAAACTGGGTTAACACAACTAACTGGGGCGATTGCATTAACAATGTTCAGTGGAGAACAGAAGAAGATACCCAGAGATGCGAAGGCAATTACATTAGAAACGTTTCAAAACCTTGTGGATGTGCAGTTATCTGGGGAAATTGTGCTTGGCAACTATGTCAGGGAACAGACCAAGAGAAGTTATGCTCTGATACAACTTGCTCAACAGGAACAACAAATGTAACTGAGACAAGAGCATGTTGCACTGAACAATGGGAACCGAGTGAGGGAGATTGTATTAATGGAGCCAAGACAAGAACATATACTGATATAAATAGCTGTGGAACTACATTCAATATAGTAAATGATGAGACAATCCCTTGTACTAGTGGGTCAAACATATTCAAGGCCTGGTGGTTCTGGGTAATTGTGGTTATCATTCTATTAGGGTTGTTTGTTTTTCTTTTGATGACTGTCTTAAAGAAGAAACCAAAAACAAAGGTAGGAAAATCAGAGAGTATAAGAGCTTCATCAAAAAGTTCTGAATCAGGCGGTTCTTCTGGAGAGAATTCAGAGATTGTTGCTTATATCAATGAAGCCACTGCTTCTGGCCTAGGCAAAGAAGATATCAAAGCCAAGCTTACCGAAGCTGGCTGGCCTGACGATGTAATCGAGAAATCTTTCTTAGATGCTGGGATGTAAATGGGAGTTAAGTGGCTTTTTCTGATTTCCTTTGGTGTAGTAAGTTCAGATAATCCCCTAGGTGACCATATTTCCTTGCAACAACCTTTGCAGTTTGTATATCACACCAGTGATGTACGGTGGGATAGAATTCTCTTATATCAAAACCGTTTTCTTGAATACTTCTTTCCAATCTTCCTCTTAATTTAAACTGACCATGAGCTAATGAACCTCCCGTAACACAATAAATTATAGATAATATTGGATAAAGGGGGTGTTTTGGAGATAGGAGCATCCCTAATATCCCAAGTGAGGCGCTTACTAATACTGCTGATTCTCCAAGCGGGGCAGTCATAAAAAAATCCCGCGCATTGTTGTAATACCTTGAAAGATTATTCATGATTAAATCAGAGAAATTCCTTTTTAAGCTTTATTGAAATTTCTTACTTAGTGCTTTTCCACATTTCTTCAAACATCATTTTCTGAAGTTTAGCGATGTCTGAATTTTCAATCACAATTCCTATTGGTTCTCCTTTGCTATAGACAATAAATACTACTTTGTTGCCAAAAACATAGAACTCTGCATTCTGATTGTTCATCAATGTATTTATTTTAGTTATTCTTGCTTCCTTTTTGTCTCTTTCTTGGACTTCCCTTGCAATCTTAGATTCCTCTGCAATTATCCTGCATTTAACGCCTGCTGCAACTCTCTTTGCTATAAAGTTATCTGAGAACCAATCATAGAACCCAAAATACCTGGATTGATTTCCTAAAATAGCATATTCTTTTTCTTTTAAGATTAGATTGTATATTCCCTTCATTCCTTCTTTTCCAACATAGAGCTCAACTTTTGGCTTTTCATAGGCTGTTTTCTTTAGAGAGTTTAACTTAGGGAGTATCTCCTTGAGTCGTTTTTCCTTCTCTCTGAGGCTCTCTAAAAGAAAATCAGGAGTCGTGGCTTCGAAGTATTTCACATTCTCTTTAACAACTTGACTTACTAGGCCTTTTGAGATAAGACCATTCAATAAGTCATAGCATGTGCTTTTAGGAATTCCGGTAAGCTCTGATATTCTTATTACACTTGATATTCCAATTTTTAGACATGCCAAGTATACCTCAATCTCATTATCTGTTAGATTAAACTCTCTTAAGACTGTTTTTGTGTCCATATGTATCCATTTTTCTAGAATATTTAAATCTTTCTTTTATTCGGCGCTTTCCGTAGAACAAAGTATAAGTATGGTGTGGTTGTTACTAGTGTATGACAAACGAAATTTATAATGCTGTATGAAAAAATGGATAACTACACTAAACTCTTTTGGAAGACGCTTGCAAAGATAGAAGGTTATATACTCGGGTTTGGCTTTTTGACGACCTCTTTACTTATGATTGGCATCTACACGAATGATTATTTTGACAGACATTATGATCAAGCAAATCAGCCCCCGCCCTGTAACTTTCTTGTTTCAAAAGATAGAAAGGATGTCTGGAAAGAATTGATGCCGTTTGTTGAAAAACAGGATTCACAACCCGGATTTAGCATCAGAGATTATATTGATTTAGTAAAAAGGGCACAAGCGCCTGTCAAAATATTGAGAAAAGAAAAACCGAATGTTAGAGATTTTACCTTAAATCAATTAGAGACTGCATTAAACAATTATCAAATTGAGCAATTTGAAGACAGTTTAAGGAGGCAAAAATGAATAAAGGAATCATTTACGCAATCATATCGGCATGCTCTTTTGGTGCATGGACATTCTTCCAACAGAGAGCTTCAGGGAAGGTGAATTATGTGTTTGGGGCTATCTTAATATCATTGACTGCAGTCATCTTCGGCTCATTATTCTTGCTTCCTAAACTAAAAAGTACTGTCCTTTTTACAGACTGGAGAGCAATCATATTCATTGTCTTGGCAGGTTTGTGTGCATTTGCAATAGATTTCTTTGCCTTAAGGGCGTATGGCTCCGGCTTATCTGTATCTATAGTCGGACCAATAATCTTTTCGGGAAGCATTGTAGTCGCTTGTATAATCGGAATATTTTGTGGAGAATCAATAACTTTAATGAAATTTCTTGGAATTATCCTGACTGTTGCGGGTTCTGGCGTTTTGGCTGGTGTTTCTGGCTAGACTTTTTATTTATCACTCAAAAACTTTATAACATCTAGATGAAATCTTATCCCATGTAAAGAATAAAAGACTGCGAAGCACAACGTGTCTTTTCTATCTACTTTAACGATATATTTCTTAAGTGCGCGCTTGTTTTTGTCTGCAAAAAGCACTTAATAAAAAACTTTATAACATCTAGATGAAATCTATTCATATGAAGATAGGCATTGATATGGATGAGGTCATAGTAGAACTTCTGGATTCTGTGATTGAATACTATTATGAAAAAACTGGAAAGAGATTTCCTAGAGAGGATTTTAAAACTTATGACTGGGGGGAAATCTGGGGCATCACTATGGAAGAAGCAATAAAAATTGCCCATGAATTTCATGATAAAAGCACGATTCAGGACGAGAAACCTCTTGACCAGGCTGTAGAATCTATGTCGAGTCTTCTTAAGGAGAATGATGAAATCTATGTAATCACTGCTAGACCAATAAAATATAGAAAAAAAGTCGAGGATTGGATAAAGCATTACTTTCACGATTCTCCAATTCAAGTGATTAGTGCGGGAGACTTCTATGGCAATACTCTGACAAAAGCAGGAATATGCAAGAAGCTTGGTATAAAAGTAATTTTAGAGGACCAAAATCATATCGCTTTGGATTGTGCAAAGAATAACATTAAAGTCCTTCTGTTTGACAAGCCATGGAATAAAAAACTTGAACATGAAAATATTATTAGAGTGAGTGGATGGATTGAGGCTATGAAAAAGATTAAAAGTATGAAATCACTGGAATAAACATGAAGAAAGACAAATTGAAACTAAAACCTACACTGAAGGAGAAGAGACACTATCTAGTTATTGAACTTCTTTCTGATGAAAGATTAAGTGAAGGCCAAGCGAAGCAGGTTGTTGATGATTCTATTCTTGAATTCATCGGAAAGCTCGGATATGCTAGTGCCGGACCATTATACTTTGGATTCCATGATGTCACGGAAAATAAGAGCTTCAAAACAAAGCCTGGAGAAGAAAAAGAAAACAAGATGTATGTGTATAATAATGATATATCAAAATCTTCTTTTAAATACAGATACCTAATCATGGTAAGTGTTCTTACTAAGTATGTTGATTATGTCAAGACAAGTTTGACTTTGTTCGTGGGTTCTGACAACAACAAGAAAGTCAAGATGAAATGCATCGGCGTTTCTGGGACAATTTTGAAAGCAAAGAGATTTCTGAAATAAACTTTTGAGTACAATAAAACTTAAAAACTAGAGATTAATTGGTTTTAATGCCAAATCCTAGAAGTTTATTATTGATAAGCAATTCTACATGTCATGGTCAAGGTTATTTAGACCATTGTCAGCAAGAAATAATCTGTGCTCTTCAGACAAGAGACGTTCTTTTTATTCCATATGCACGACCAGATGGAACATCGCTTCGTTCATATACTCTTAAGGCTCGCGAAAAATTTGAAAAAATGGGAATGAAACTGACTGGAATTAATGAATATGGCCCTTCTCCAGAAGATTCAATAAAAGCAATACAAGAGGCAAAAACTGTTTTTGTTGGTGGAGGAAATACTTTCAATTTATTAAGGACACTCCGAATTCAAGGATTAACGAGGGTCATGAGAGAGAAAGTAATGGCAGGAGAATTAACTTATATCGGTGCAAGTGCAGGTTCAAATGTAGCAGGATTAGGAATCCACACAACAAATGACATGCCTGTTGTCGATGTATCGAGTTTTGATGGTCTTGGCTTAGTTCCATTTAATATTAATCCACATTATATTGAAAAAGCAGAAGGTTCAACACACCAAGGTGAAAGTAGAGATACAAGAATATGGGAATATCTAGCTCTAAACGGAAAACCAGCAAAAGTAATTGCATTGAGAGAAGGGGCTATGCTCAGAATATTTGGAGATAAAATGAGTTTACACGGAGCAGAAGCATTTATATTTGTACCCGGGGACGAGATAGAGAAAAAGAAAACGAAATGCACCCCAGGACAGTCTTTAGATCATCTACTTGCTGCTTAAAATTTCTAAAATAAAACTAATTGGCAAGCGTGCGGACACAGAATCTTACGAAATAATTAATAATAAATTATATCAAAAGTGCGCTTTTTCTATTGTTATTGAATTAATTTGTTGCCAATCCTGTGCTGATGCACTTGGCATTTTAGAAGAAAAATCCATTGAGAAGATGAGAACATCATACTAAGTATGCAAGAACGAGTTTAATCGGTTGAGTATATATTTCATATAACAGAAATATAAAAATGTGGCTTTTAGTTGTTGTGCGCTGAACACCTCGCCGAGGCTTGGTGCTTACACGCCAACTCTATCAACGTCGTCTTTTACGACGGCCTACGCGTTGTCTATTTTTGCGGTTTGCTTCAGGCTTAGATGCTTTCAGCCTTTATCAATATAAAGCGTAGCTATGCGACGTGCCCTATAAGGACAATCGCTACACCAGAGGCTTCCAAATCCCGTTCCTCTCGTACTAAAGATTTGTTCCACTCAGACAACAACACATCTAGTAGATATCACACATACTGTCTCACGTACTTACTCAAAGCTTATTTATTTGCTTTGTGTGGACTATACCATCATCCTTCTATAAAGATTGGAAGGAGATCGGCGTGTTAGCATTTTTATCTATAATGATAAAAACACTCTCGATTTTTTTCGGAATTAGCTAGTTTCCGTTCTGTTCTTAATGAACAAAAAGTCGAAGTCTCTACAGGGGTAAAGAATTACTCACTGTGTCAGATGTTATTGTTCTTTTCTTGGAATAATTCAATTCTTTGAATTTATCTACAAGTTTGCAGATTTCTAAAAAATCTTTATTAGACTTTTTATTTTCAATCTTATTGAAAATTTCCAATCCAAGTTCAACTTGCTTTTTCTTTAATCTGACATAGGGTTGAAGAAGTAATAATATTCTTTTTACTTCTTTAGCGTCAACAATCGTATAATCGCTGATTCCTGTTTTTCTATGACGAAGGCAACCAATATCTCCAAAAAGGCCTTTAAGCCACTCCAAGATTTCTTTATACTCTGATTTCTGATAAAAAGCAATACTGCCCCTTATGTGAAATTTTTGTCTATAATCACTTCTTGGAACTATTTGGAAGAATATGCTACCATCTCCATCAAGGAATCCTGCAATATATGCAAGAGTTGTTACGCTGAAAACTGAATCGTTTTCCATAATTCTCACCTTCCCTCGGTATTGCCATAAACCTATAGTTAATAAATTTAAGGTTTCACCGATATGAGCCGATTTTATTTTTCGTGCAATTACTCGCACGCTACGCCGTGTTGCATTTGACGTATTTAACCCAGCTAACGATCCCTTTTAATGCGTGAACCCCGACACCCTTGGCTGCTTCTACACAGCCAGGATAGGAAGAGCCGACAGCGGTGTACCAAACCGCGCCGTCAATATGGACTATCGGGCGCGACAAGCCAGTTATCCTTGGGGTACCTTTTCTGTCATCTTTGTGATCCATTAAAAATCATCAAAGGTTCGCTGAGCCCTACTTTCGTATCTGCATTCCTCTCTTTGCGGAACACAGTCAGGCGAGCTTTTGCCTCTGCGCTCTACTCATAGTTTCCAACTATGATGAGCTCACCTTTGGGCCCTACAGATACATTTTCTGCAGGGTGCCACCCCAGCCAAACTGCCCGCCAGTCGTTGTTCTTTCCCTTTCAGAAAAGTTAGCACTTTAATAAAAAATAGCTAGTGTTACATTGTTGATCCGCAAAACCAGAGTTTTGCTTCATCTCTCCTAGCTACGCTCTGTACTTCTCAATAAAATGCAACGACAAGTTGCAGTAAAGGTCCACAAGGTCTTCGCTTCCCACTAGACGTCCCTGGCCCGTTCACCAGGAAAGAGGGTTCGGAAGCTCGCCAGTAGGGACAGTGACAACCTCGTTAAACCATTCATGCAAGTCGCCATTCAGACGACAAGGTATTACGCTCATGATGTTATTCTGAGATATTTTATCTCAACTCTTTATGTCTCCATAAAGTTCGGACTTTATCTTAATACAATATCAATTGTATTTCAAGCGTTAAGTCTCTGAGGATTCTAGAATTAATTCTAGTCTTTCCTGCTGATTATCCGCAATTTGAAATTTTTACTGCCGAGCTTTAATTTCTCGACGAGTATTCAAATATTCTCGGATTTTCCAGCATATGGCTTGATTTTCTCCGTTTCGGTTTAACTTTTATGTCCTTTTGGTTTAATTATAAATTTATCAAATTTAACTATGTGGCTTGGAGCATTTTATCTTTTATTTTGATAAAATTAAAATGTAAAGCTGCGCGTTACCTAACCTTAAGAGCCTCACAGTTAGGCCCGCCGTTTGATGGATCTTAGCTTCCTTGAACGAAAGTTTGAAACCCCATCACTGGGCAGGTCTCACCAAGTGTACGAAGCCTTTCGGCCTAGCACTTGGCTACGTTTTTGATAAACAGTCGGGCCGTCCTAGTTATTGCAACCTACCTTCGCGTCCTATATTTCAAAAACACGATCATAGGCATCCCTTCTACCAAAGTTACAGGACTAATATGCCGAATTCCCTTACTAGCTTTAAGCTTGCAGATCTTGGCCTTCTCAGCCAGAGCACAAGTGCACGTTCTAGGTACGATTACTTACTAACTCAACACTAATTTTTCACGGACTCTAGGAATCAACAAACTTTCGTCAATTATCTCAGATTACTTCGAATCATTACAATCCATAACATACGATAACAAAACGTCTTTTCAGATACGCTCTGCTTATCCCAAAGTTGTTTAGTGCGTCAACGTTAGTAAATAGTACTGGAATATTAACCAGATTCCCTTTCCCGCATCGCAGTTAAGAATGCAGTTAGGATCGACTAACCCTCGACTGATCGACATTGTCGAGGAAGCCTAGCTCTTACGATCCTTATGGCTCTCACATAAGTAAGATCCTACTAACACCAGGATTCTCGTTGCTATTCGGTCCACACCTTCTTATGAAGATGCTTCTGCCCAAATAGCACGCCTGCCTACCAGAATTCCCAAATGGGAACCTTTATGGTATCGGTAATTTGCTTAGCCCCGTCAATCTTCAGTGCTTTGATCCTCGATAGGTGAGCTGTTACGCTTTCTTTAAAGGATGGCTGCTTCTGAGCCTACCTCCCCACTGTCTTTGAATCAGAACTCCTTTCAGTGCACTTAGCAAATATTTAGGGACCTTAACCATAAGCTCTCTTGTTCGAGTTTCGGAACGGAAGCTTACCCCCCGCCCCTGTTTCCCTTCCCAAATTGTCAGTAAATTCGGAGTTGAAAAAAACACCGACGAGAAACTCGCCTGCGTGTTTTATTCGTTGCTCTACCTCACTGACCAATAAAGAAGAGGCTATACGAAAGTATATTTTGGCAGGAACCAGCCATCGCCGAGCTAGATTGGCTTTTCACCCCTACTCCCAGATCATCCAAACACGTGCGCGTAGCACTAGTTCGAACCTCCATCCTTCGTTAGAAAGACTTCGTTCTGCCCAGGAGTAGATCGCCCGGTTTCAGGTCTGGAATAAGTGACTAACCCCCTATTAGGAGGCACCTTTAAAGGTTTGCTTTCGCTTTGGCTTCCCTATGAAGATAGGTTAACCTCGCCACATACTCCAACTCCCTGGCCCGTTTTTCAAAACGTATGCTACAACCCAAATTTTTAAGGTAAGGGCAGTAGCTAACTATAACTATGAGATTTCAGGTCTTTTGACTCCTCGCTAGAGGTTCTTTTCAGCTTTCCCTCACGGTACTATTTCTCTATCGGACTTAGGTTCATATTTAAGGTTGGCTGTTAATTCAGCCGTATTCACGCATCCAATCCAGGATGCACTACTCTTGTTACTGGCAATCATCATGCTTATCTTGTTTACGAGGCTGTAACTCTTTATCGCGCCACTTTTCAGAAGACTTCAACTCAATAAGTTTAGATGTACACCAGACACTCCACATCTCCACACTCTTTCAAGTGCAGATTCGGTTTGCCTTGTTCCCTTTTCGCTCGCTGCTAATAGGGGAATCACGATTTTGTTTTCTTTTCCTACCGGTACTAAGATGTTTCAATTCCCGGAGTTCGCATTCTCACCACGTTACCATGATGAGAACTTCTTGCGAAGCTATTTTGCATTCGGAGATCGCGAGATCAAAGCTTGCATGCAGCTACCTCGCGCTTATCGCAGCTTGCCACGTCCTTCATCGCAACCTAAACCAAGCCATCCGTCTCATAGCTTAAAATAGGCCAATTCAATAATAAATTATTGAAATTGGTTCCATAGATCTGCTATATTATTTATATTTACTCTCTATCCAATTGAAAATCCCGAAGGATTTTCAAGTGAACAGGCATACTTAGTATGATGTTTCATTGAACATGAAAAATTCAATTTGCATTGAATCTCACGTGGAAGTTCTCAACTCGGACCATAACTATCTGTTATGATCGTCATATGCTAAAAAACGATTGCTCGTTTTTTTGAAGATAATTTCTTATCTTCGTCGGCATAAGCGACTTCAACTTTCATTGAATATGATTTATGATTCAAAACACAAAGAACAAAGGTTTCGCTCGCTGAATCTGTTCGCTCAGACTCGCTCAATGGACCTGCCGAGAATCGAACTCGGACCCCATCCTTGCAAAGGACGAATTCTAACCATTAGACTACAGGCCCACAAATTATTTTGGCTCTGTAGCTTTTTAATCTTTGTGCTTTGTGTTTTATTTTTGATTAGCAAAAATGTTGTACGTCGCTCATTTGAAATTTTCTGTTTGTTTCATTTTATGTAATTTATATTCTTTTATTTTTGTTCTCATCCATATGATTTAACTCACACTTCATCTAATCACTTAAATAAAAAAATTTAGGAGGTGATCCATCCGCAGGTTCCCCTACGGATACCTTGTGACGACTTAACCTACCTCGCTATGCCAAGATTCATTTCCTATTTTTAGATAAATCTACTAACAAAAACTTCATCAAGACGTAACTCGGTCGGTTTGACGGGCATTGCCTTTTTCACTCAATTTCTGAGTTACTTGACATCCCCACTGCACAGACGGTTTTCCCGTATGCAGCGAGCCCCCAATGCATTTTTTCTTTAAGAATTTGAATTTTTTCAAAATCAATCGGATTTTGTTTTGATAAATCAACAATTTCTTTGAATAATTCAAAGTCTTTTTGTCTGCTTGGAATTTTTGGTTGATTTTTTTCAAAAAAAGGAATTATTTTTTCAATAATCTCTTTTTTATTTTGAACCTCAAACCTATAACATAAGGAATGATTTTTCCTTTTGTCTCTCTGAATATAGACATTGCCACATCCAAAGAACTTCTGGAGTTCATCCAAAATCATTTTATCTTGATGTCGAAGTTTTAAACTGAATTTTAGTTCAATTTTTGCTCTTCTTCCTGATTCGTTAACACGAACATTGAAAGAGCCTTCGCCATCAACCAATCCAATAACATACTCATTATTTAGCATTGTGGTTTATCCCCTTCCCTTTTTTAAGGTACTATGGGATAAGCTGACTTCCTATTTAAAAATTTCTAAATAGGATCTCCCAAGGTC
>Ga0268280_1001899_pt1 | contig 13012 bp, 25 predicted proteins | sample saktaG_9_FD_190139 | JGI IMG/M metagenome (GOLD analysis project Ga0268280, IMG submission 190139) | Saline water microbial communities from Sakinaw Lake, British Columbia, Canada - sak_2011_5_24_40m | ecosystem: Environmental > Aquatic > Non-marine Saline and Alkaline > Saline ...
TGTCAAGTTTCTTTTCAAATTTATCCATCTCCTCATCCAATGGGTTACTGAAAAAATTAGTCTCGGTAATCCCGTGTTCATAAATGGAGTGATTTAAAAGGAATGCCAATGACTTCATGGCCGCTGGTGTCCGTTTCATAAACCTGCCCTTTGCATCTCGTGGATTGATAGGCTTAGACTTTACCCATTCCTGAATGGCACGAACAGGCGCATACTTTCCGGGCTTGCGCCCTTTGTCAACATACTGACCGTAATCATCCATTTGTATCTCAAGGGTTCCACGTTTAATAATTGAACTTTTGAGGCTTCGTGATAGCTTGCCCGAGTTGTCAATCTTTGAGGTATAAGTCCTCCCCGATGCTGCTCTGTGCCTGCGCTTCTCCTTAAGGTTCTTCTTTGCCTTGTTGACAATATTAATCCCCATTTGACGAAGTGCCAAATAGGTTTCAGCGAATTTTATATTAGCAGATTGAGCCACCTGTCGGAAGTGTTAAGGTTATGCTTATTTCCCACCCTGCTACTAGATTTTCATAGCGTTCAAGAAATGGGGTGAACGTAACGTCTGAATATAGTTTATTCAATGCAAGGCTTTCACTGCCACGTTCGTAAAGTTCCACTACCTGTGATAACCTATTTTGAATATCATTTAGAACGTCCTGTAAATTGTCGGATGTATAAAACGGTTCAGCCAAATCTTTGATGTTATCCTTTGAAAAGATAACCAAATCCATGCCGATGATACGGAATGTCCACGTGGTTATGTTGCCCGTTTTGGTCGCTGAATCAGGGATGATGTGAGCATAAGGAAATATTGTTTGACGTGCTATGTCAACTTTGAAATTATCGCCCAAAGTGATAACCCGGAAGCCTTTGGCTTTTAAGGTATTTTTAAGCGATTCTGTTACTGTATAAAATCCGTTCATACTAATATAACACTTGAACGGATGTATTGTACAATCTAATCTATAATTAGTTCTTCATCTGTTAGTGCGAAAAAATAATTTTGTAATTTATGAACAGTTTCTATTTTTATATGATACCTATCAATAATATGAAAGTCATCCAAAAACTGCCTTAATTTAACTCTATTACACCCCATAATTTGCCAGTAATTCCATGATTTATAATACTTAAAACCAAACCTAATCAGCCATTCTTCTGTTAATGGAATTGGCTCTGCGTGGTCAATTGTATTTTCATGAATACATATCATATCATTTATATCAATTTCTGTAACAAACCACTTATCTGCACCCTCTGAAAAATAGTTTACATAATTTCCTATTCTTAACTCGTTTGTTTTCATGGCGTTTTTTTTATTAAAGTTAATATATTTATTGTCATTGTACAACATACGTCCCTGAATTAATCTCGTAATACATCCGCATTAAGAAGCAATCAAGCCAGTCAGGAGAACGACCAATATGGTCTTTTATCTTCTCCTTTGGTAATATCCTCAACTTTCCATCCAAATCAGCTTGGTATGTTTTAAGCATTCCCAACTCCTGATTGATATCCTCTTTCTCTTTTTGGGTCAATGGTGTGTTAATATAAATCTCGTTAGCAAGTTCTGCTAATTTATAACCGCATTCTGTTTTCTGGTTTTGATATGCTTTGTTCTTTGGTTTTGCATTTGCTGTAAAACCCCTGCAATGTAGATTATCTTTTACGCCTCCACCAATTCCATCCTCATCGACCAATACATTAGATAACTGAACGCTGTGCTTAACCCTTAACGCTTCTATTGTGTTTTGAATTGTAACCATGTCCGACTTGTCAAATACTGACTTGTCAATTAATGACAACCCCGACCATATAGTTATGACCGCCTTATCGCTTCCGAAACGTGCAATATCAGCAATGATGTATTTAGTGCCTTGTTTGACAAATGTATTTGTGTACATATTGATAATCGACTCCATCGGGATCATAACGGTGGGGTCGTCATCATATTCCCAGTTGCCATAACGCAACCTTTGCCTTTCGTTTTCGGGCAGCCTTTCAAGTGCTGTTAGGTAGTCCTGTGTTAAGTATTTATTATCCGTTGGCAAGGCACGTATGAACTTTCTGTATGTTGGTAGTGTATTGTTTTTTGTTGGCAGATAGAACTCATTAAAAGCATATCCTTTGTTTGGATTACAAGTCAGTAATAGTTTACGTTTTAAATCATAGGTGCTGTTCATCCACCTGCCAACGGTAGCGGATAAGTTAGTAATTGCCATTGAGTGTATCTGTCCTATCTCCTCAATCCAACCTCTTGTGAACTGCATAGAGCCGAACCTGTGGAAGTCGGGATCAGATGGCATATACTTGCAGTCGAGATAATAAATCCGTGAACCGTTGTTAAGCTGAAAGTAGTTATCCTGCCCGTTGTACTTCATTCTCTTTTCAGGCTCTAGTTTCATATTGCGGAGCATCTCAAAGATTGATGGTGTAGTGAACTTCTTAAGGTCGGTCAGGTCGTGGCGTGCAATGAAGTAATGAGTTTCGGGAAATACAAAAGCATCCGAGAATATAAGCGAGCAACCTAGATAAGATTTAGCACCACCTTTTGCACCACCAAATAATATCTCTTCTGTTGTTTGGTCGTTCCAATAGATGGCAGCTTGTTTCTGCTTATCCTGTAGTGCTAACTGTGGAATCATCAGATACTATATTTATCCCTGTGATAGGCTCTAGTGTTTGCGTGTGAACTACATCAGGATTTTTACCATAAACTGAATCTTGAATTTCTTTTATAGCAGATACATCACCTTTGATTGCTTTTGTGATAAGTGCAAGTGCGATTTTATCTTCAACAGTTCCGTCCTCATCTTGTTTTGTTTCGGGATTTTTAAAAGTGGTTTTTATCTCGAGCCATTTTTTCAAGATTGTGGAACGGTTCTTAACTCCTTTTGGTCTGCCATTCGGATTGCCTGATTCGCCCTCTTTAAATTGATGTTCTTTTAAATCTTCTATTGCCATTTTTCAACTGTTTTTCAACTGTTTTTTTATTCGCTACATATTATTTTTTTTAATTCGGATAGCATTTCGCTTCTTAACTGTTGTTCTGCCATTCTCCAGCTTTTTTGAATGGCCAAATGTTTTTCGAAATTTTGATTACAATATTCTATTTTTGTTTGTAGTGATCCGTAATCCGTAACAATATAATCTTTTATCTGTTCTTCAAAATATGCTATTTCTGATTTTCTTATCGTGTTCCAACAGTTAACATCAAAAAATACAACATTATTACAAAACCCTGACTCATACCATCGATTCGCTAAATTATTAAAAACCTTATGAGTATATTCGTCCTCAATGTATAATGAATATCTAAATAAATTTAATGTTTCTTTTTTCTCTTGCCAATTTATTGTATCTAAATATTTAGACCTACATCCAGCGTGATTGTATTTCTTCATATTTTTAATAGATGTACTTAAATATATTTCTTCTTTCAAATATTCCTTAAAATATTTTTGTCTACCCGGTCTCCATCTGCCATAATAAATACAGTTATATTTCTTTTCTGATATATCATTAGCCCTTCTTGCTATCAATAAATTGAGGTTAATAAAATGCTGCTTAATACACCTATTTCCAAAAGTTTTAGCCCCTACATTAAAATTTTGTAGTACTTCAAAATCAATACCTGCCTTTTTGCAGCTATAAAATAATGATGGATTCATTGATTGTTCATACTCGCCAACTATCCAAAATATTTTTTTTACACCGCTGTTTATTATAAATTTAGGCGTATGGTTAACTTCACTAAATTTGCTACCAAAACCAAATATCGCTATATCATATTTTTTATTATTGTTTATTAATTGTTGAGTAAAATAGTAACAATCAGCAGAAAGTTCTTTTTGTAACAATATGATATTTCGCATATTTATGGCCGTAAACTTACTTTTTGCAGTCGTCCTAACTTTTATGTCTAATAAAACAATTTTCATAGTCCGGATTTTATTAGAAAATCATCATAATTAATCTTTTGCGCCTGTGTGTTTAATTTAGATTGCAACTTCTCCAACTGTTCAATGCTTTCACATTTTATTGTAAAATTTATTGATTCGTTAAACTCATCTACTTCATTAATATCATTGATTTCAGTATTAAAATCTGTTGGCATAATTATACCCCAATCATCCAACTGAATAGCATCCCATTCATTGGCCAATAAATCCCAATCCCATTCGCCACCGCTTACATTATCTGCGATAATAAACCTACGTTTTTCATCATCCGTTAATTCGCTTGCTTTTTTAACCCATGTATCAGGCACTTCGTTCATCTTTAAAAACTGTAAGGCCCTTAACCGCATATTGCCACCCAGCACTACATTGTTTTCGTCCACAACAATAGGACGCAACTCCATCATCTTTGGAAACTCCGTAATTGAATTGCGCAGCTTTTGAAACTGGTTATCCCGGATTACTCTCGGATTGTCTGGATTAGGTTTTATCTCGCTTAACTTCATTATTCTTCTGTCTTTTGCGTGAATGCCTTATTAAGGTTTTTACACATCTCCGCCCACAAGGCAATATCCAAGCAACAGTTAATAGATGGCTTGTACTTTGGCTTCTCATACACAGCAAGATGCAAAGACCAACATAATTGCAAGTCCTGTTTTAAAATAGTCGTTTCGTCTTTCAATGATTTAGCGAACCTTAATCTTACTTCTGACCATTTTCTCTTTTGGTCGATGGTCATCTGGTTTATTATTGTTGTCATAAAACAATGGTTTTAAATTTACTTTAATATGTTGTACTGAATGAAATATAGTAGTGAGGCTTATATCTGTTTTCTTTGCCAGTTCCCTCATGCTTATATCATCTTCTATATATGCCGAGTATAGCTTGTGGTAATAGGGTCCCAATCTATGAAGCCTGTTGTTTATTTCTATTGAGATAAAAGATGTTTCGTTACCAGTCCTTTCCGGGATGAAATCGGTATCGATAAACTTTTTATGATAACGACGATTATTGATTACCCTATTTTTAATAGCATTAAAGAGATACACCATATTTATTTGCCCTTTGTATGTGATCCTATTGATGCTGCCCTCTTTCTCTTGCATTATAAGGAGCTTCTCGAATAAGTCCTGTACAATATCTTGGCTGTCGTCGGGTGATGCTCCGTGATACTTGGCAATATCAAGGAATTTGGGATATAAATAGGTAATGTCTTTCACCTCCATATTAAAAAAGAGTATAACAAATATAAGCAATAATAAATGATAAAAGCAAATAATATTTTTATGCAGTCTGAAATGCTTGGTAATAAAGGAAAGTAAAAATAATTTAAAAATAATTGTAATAATACTTGACTTTATTATAATTATAATGTATATTTGTATAACAAAATCAAATAAGAGGGTACACGCCCCGAGCCAGATGGAAGCTCAACAACCCATCAGAACCGATAAAACGGGAGAGTAGGTATAAGTATTGCAAGGGCAAAAGCCCGAATAAGTGAGAACATACTGCAATAAGCTGGTGCGTGTATTGACTGGCTTATTTTAATTTATGGCTTCGGATGGTGCCGACCGAAATAATAAGGTATAGGAGTTCGATTCTCCTGATAGCCTCTAAACCAATTAAACTTTATAAAAATGAAAACAATTGAAAATATCAACGAATTAAAAGTTAAAGTGAACAACGCATTAACTTCATCAGTAGAGGGTCGCCAAGTAGTGGTTAACTCTTGTAAGGAATTATATAACCTAATCGAGAAAGATGTATACGACACAGGCTCTGAATGGATGTTAAAAGGCATGTACAATGATTTGTGCAATGGTAATTTTAGTGAGCCATTTATGTGTGAAAAGAAAAAGGAAACATTTACTACGGTAATTGAAATTTACAAAACAAGAGTATTTCCGAGAATATAAACCAATTTAAACCTTATAAAAATGAAAACAAAAGAACAAAAGAAAAAAGATGATTCATTATTCGAGGAGATTGCAAGTGCAGTTAGACCCGATATTTATGGCTTGTTGTTCGACATGCAATCAAAGCTTAATAATGAGAATTTACATTTATTTAAAAAAATAAATGACCGGCTTGATAGGTTAGAGATATCATTAAATACTTTAAAAGAATCAACATCACCTAATATTTAACACTATGAAAACAGAATTTGAGATTATGTACAGCGGCCAAATACTTTGCGTATCTGGCTATTTTAACGATGAACTCCCAGCAAGCCCCGATGGTCTTACACCTCCATTCCCTGCCACGTTCGAGATTGATGAAATTATTTGGAGAAAACAACTTAAACAAAGCAGGAATTACATTGACGTTGACGTTACGGATTTAATTGGTTGTTTCCCGGATAAGATGTCAGACATTGAGAACAAATGTTTAATCCAACAAATTAGCGAATGAAAACCATTAGTACAATTATTTACATCCCGTTCGATTTGAACGAGATAATCCACGATAAGATTGCACGTGAACGGAAAAAAGGCAATCGAACAAGCAAAGAAAAGATAATCATAGAATTGTTGAACAAAAATAGAAAGGAGCTGATGCAATGATAAAGGCAGACAAAAGTACAAAAGTTCAGCGTGAACTTATCCCCAATGGAACACACGTAGCACGATGTTATTCAATGGTACATATAGGTACTGTGCAGTGGGAATATCTTGGAGAAATAAAGCACACTAATAAAGTTAGGTTGACATTCGAACTCCCCCATGAATTACGGGTATTTAATTCCGATAAAGGAGAACAGCCTATTGTAATAAGCAAGGAATACACGCTGTCAATGCACGAAAAGGCAAACTTGCGTAAAGATGTTGAGGCATGGCGAGGAAAGAGGTTTACGGAACAGGAAGCAGATGACTTTGATATCACAAAGTTACTGGGCAGGGCTTGTATGCTTAACATCATTGACCAAGAGGCAAAGAACGGGAACATCTATAATAATATTGCAGGGATAAGCCCATTGATGAAAGGGATGGAATGCCCGGCACAATACAATGAAAGCTTTGAATTTAATTATCAGGATTCTTTTGATTCTGCTTGGGTAGAAAATCAACCCGAATTTATCAAAGATATGATTAAGGGCACCCCAGAGTATCAAGATAGGATAACACAGTTGAATGATGCTGAACTTGACAAAGAGATGAATGCAAAAATTGATAATGATGATTTGCCTTTTTAATTATGGAAACTTCATTACAAAAGATAAAGCAATTTGATGAAAAAAGTAATCAGATTACAGAGATTATAAACGAAGTAATGACTGGCAATATTGAACCATTGCCAGTTTATCTATACCTTAAAAAAATAGAAAAGACCGTAAAGGATTCTTTGTCTTTAATTCAAGATGCAACTGTCGAACAGGGTGCAAGATTCGGGCAGGGTGAACACTTGCAGGATTCCGTTTATTTCCAAATCAAATCCGCTCCCGGAAAGTATGTTTATTCCGAATGGGTTGCCGAAGCGGAAAATGAATTTAAGAGGCGCAAGGAATTGGAGCAACAGGCATTTAAACTATCAAAGCATGGGCAGACCGTTGTAAATGAGGATGGCGAGATTGTTGGTCCTGCTCATTATTACGACGGAAAACAAACCATTGCAGTAACCATACCTAAAATTAAATAACTATGAACGGAGAGAAAAAACCATTTGAACCTTTGCCATTGGATGTTATAAAGGTGTATATGGATAACAACAAAAAAGTTAGATACGGCATTTTTAAACAGAAATTTATCACATTGAATAATTCTGGGAATTTGGTCGAAAATGTAATGGTGAAAGAATCGTTTAAAGATTATTCGCTTGATGAGATTAATTATTTTTTGGATGAAGATAGGGTTTTATTTGACAACGATTGATAAATTTTGTATATTAGCACCATGAATAATGCAGCTATTCAAATCGAAGTAAAAATACTAAAGGTCTTAAAACCGAGTAACCGCTGCATGGTGAAAGGTTTAAGACCTTTTTAAATTATAGCCTATGAAAAACGTACTTTCCCAAAATGCTTTTTGGATTATTAATAAACAACTTGCCAAAGAAGTTGGTCTGGATGCTGCTTTATTATTATCCGATTTGATTACTAAATTTGAATATTTTAACGAAAATAATCAAGTTGATGATAATGGTTGGTTTTTCAATACCTCTGAAAATATTGAACAAGATACTACATTGAGTTATTTTAAACAAAAAGCAGCTATTAAAGTTCTTATTGAATATGAATTTTTGGAAACTAAGTTGGTTGGTATCCCTGCAAAACTACATTTCAAAATACTTCAAAACAAGATTTCAAGTTTCTTAAATACTTGTATTGAAAAAACTCAAAACGTATATAATAAGAATACAATTAATAATAATAATAAAATAATAATAGCTCCTGATAAAAAAAATCAGGATTCATCCTTCTTAAATTTCAAAAAAGAATTTTTAAAAAAATATTCCGAGATTAGCGGTTCAGAATATTACTTCACCGCACAGGATGCAGCAAAGATTAAAAGCCTGATAATTAAAATTAAACACGCTTATTCAGTGCATGGGAATAAAAGCCCTACTGACAACCAGTTACTTAATGGATTTGGTCACATATTGGAACGTGCCCTATCGGATAAATGGATTAAAGACAATTTCAGTCTGTCGATAATTGACAGTCAATTTAATAAATTAAAGATAAAAACCAATGAAACACCAGCAGAAAAAAACAGAGAAATGTTTACAAGCCTCGTCAATAAGCTTTATTCAAAAGAATATTAGTAATATTTCAATACGAGCAAAGTCATTGCCTGAATTATGGAATAGTAAAGAGCCATCATTTGCTTTGATACGAAAACAGCAAGGCACAGCGGTTGTTAAAACAATGCTTTATGCCGAACTTTTTAAGCTAAAAGAGTTGATTAAAGCAGACATGGATGAGGTTCACATTGATTATTTAGCTGATTATCTATTATCAACCTATTATTACTTCTCAATTTCGGATTTAACTATTATCACCTCCCGGCTCCTGAAAAACCATCCTTATGGGAAACCTATTTTGCAAAATATTATTTTTGAGATTGATAAATATAGTCAAGACCGGGATATGTTCGCACAGGAATTTAACAGAAAATTAAGCCAAGAACATAAACAGGTTGACGATTCTGATAATTTGGATATGGTAAAGATTTATAAAAGATTAAAAAAAGAAGCATTAGGGCCCAAGAAAAGCCAAAAGGAAAAGGATTCAGAGGCACGTGAAGAACTTGCCAAAAAAAAGGTTGAATTTGATAAAATTTATAAATAAAATAATAAAGAAATGAAAGATAAAAGACGGAAATTAATTGATTTATTCAATAAAATCACAGTAAATGGAATGCGTGAAATGACATTAAATAGATTTATTCAGGCTATTAACGATTATGATTCAATTAATTCAGCAAAAAAACCACAAGGCAATGAAGTTAATACCTTGTTATCTACTGTGCCACGTCCAAATACAGCAGATGAAGCATTAAAATTGCTTGAGCAAAATATTACTATTGAAATTGCAAGTAAACACGCTTTTGACTTAATGCGATGGGTTGAACAAAAGAAAAGCAATTTTAAATTTACTTGCAAAGTTAACGAGTTGAATAAAGGATGGACTGTTATTCGGCATTGCAGGTAACGTTGACGGTTTGTTTACATTGCCGCCTTTGAAATAAATCTTTGTCAAACCACATAAATACTTATAAAATGGAAGAAACTTTGAATACTCACGAACCCGGCAATGAAATAAACCGTGTGTTAGCTCCTGTGTTTCGTGTCCAACGGCTCAGAAAAAAAGGATATAAAACACCTGAAAACACCGTTTATGTAGGACGACCTACCAAGTGGGGAAACCCTTTTAAGGTTATCGGAGAAAAAAACATTTGGTTTGTAGTTGAAGAAAATGATGCTCCAATATGTTCTTTTGAAACTGAAAAAGAAGCCCTTGATTGTTGTGTCGAATTGTATCGAGAGTATATTTCTCATCAGCATAATTTGGGAATTGTAAACGTATTCGATTTGAAAGGTAAAAATCTATCTTGCTGGTGTCCGCCAAATAAACCTTGTCATGTCGATGTACTGCTGTCTTTTTTAAATAGGCGTTAACGGTTTGCAAATAGGCTTAGTGCGATTAATAACACATAAATAAAAATTATGCGGTTTTATAAACGAAAAATTAAATGGAAAAATTAAATAGAGGCGATAAGATTTATTTAGACACAGACGAAACAAAAGAATCTGAAATAAACCACTTCCTTGATTGTAGAGATGGTGTTGTAGAAGTGTACGAGTATAACGATTGTTCAGGCTATGGCTCTAAAACAAGAATGTTTTTATGTAGAAATACCAAACACGAAAGCGTTGCACTTATTAGACAAACTTATAATAGCCTGAACAAAGAGTGGATGGAAGAATCAATGTACTTTGATTCAGATTCTTTTGTGTATTTAGAAGCACTAATTAACGGTAGGGAAGATGAACTTGGTGGTAAATTTTCATTGGTACGAGATTACTAGCCTTGTTGCTAACGATGGGTATAAGACCAGTAGCGGAAATTGAAACACTAAATTATCAAATTATGACAGACTTAAATACAAGCACCGAAGAAACAAGCACCACTGAAACCGCTATTGGTTTTATACCGTGTTATCGGCTGCCTTTTCTTAATCTAATTATTCACTTCAAAACTTAAATAACAATGAAAAACTTACAGAATTTAGAGATTATCAACATCTCGACAAAAGAAGGAAAATTAGTTGCATTGGTATCGTACCAAGATACATCGGCAATCGGTGAAGATTTAAACAACGGTTATGGGACTATTGAAATAATAATTAACCCACGAGAAATTCAAACATCAATTCGTGGAAATATGTTGGTTAACCAATCGGTTAAAAATTATGTTGACGTTGCGACTTCATAAGGTTGCCGATAATGTGCGATACACGTTGTTGTAAACTGTGCGGATTAATAACTAAAAACTTAATAAAATGATAGATTTAACAAATTATGAGGTATAGTGCAATTGGTTAGCACATCAGCCTTTGAAGCTGACAATTTAGGTTCGAGTCCTAATACCTCAACAAAATTACTGCTTCGCAGTAATAAAAAGCGGTGGCAAAAATAATTATGAAACTACTTACAAACATTGCTATGGAACAAGATAGCCATAAAATATATGTGGTGTTATGCGGTCGTTTTAATGCCGTATAGCACGTGTTGTAAGCTGTTTGTTTTATTTTTTTTTGAGCGTGGGGAAATCATTAAATCATTGGTGCGGTGGCAGAAAAAAAAAACAAATTGCTTATAACGGATTATGGTATGAAAAATTGGAAATTAAAATACCGAAACACGAATATAGTGAAGATATGACAGAAGGATTTGAAATTATCGTTTCTGAAATACCAGAAGGTGTACATAAAATTCGATTTGTTAACAGTTGGTAGTATTACCGCTAACGGTTTGAATATGTTGCGTTTTGTAGTGCAACGGAAAAATGAAATATATTTGTTGTTACCGCCTTTTATAGTGCGGTGGGAATATTAACTAAAAATTATACAAGATGAAAATTACAATTGAAGAAAACGTAAAGACAAAAAAAGAAGTAGATGTGCAATTCCCAATTTATAGAAAACATTGGTTAGATAACTCAACTATTTACATGAAAGTTGAAAGTGAAAAAAGACAAGTAAATATACATTTATATGATGATGAAACTAAGGTTGAATTAGAAATAGATGAACCAAGTTTTTGGGGAAGTAGAGATTATTTACTTGGCGAAGGTGAACACAAATCGAACAAAATTGAGTTTGATAATGCACTTAAATCACTTAATAAACTCGTTTCTAGCGTTGGCTAATTGGCGGTAACGGTCGAGGCTATGAGTAGTGCAGCCTTGCAAACCGTATCAATTTAGCACTACACTTGGTGGCTGCATTACTTATAGCCTTTGTTAGCCACCGTATTTTAGTAATTTAATTTTAAAAACAAATAAAAATGGAAAAGACAAAATTTAGTTTAACAAACAGAGAAATTAGTGAGAGTTTTAGAAATGAAACATTTCACTTGATGCTAAGTGATTTTACTGGGGCAATGGCTTATTGGTTAGCAGGAAACCAACATAGAGCAAAGATTGATATTGATAAGCCATTAAAAGCATTTTCGGAATATTTACAACAAAAATATTTCAAAACACACGATACTGTAAAAGAATTTACTTATGAGCAATTGAATGTTTTAATTTCAGAAGATGTGTTTATTGCTATTACAGAATTATTAGAACTAAATCAAATTCCTTCAAAGGATTTCTATGATTTGGGTGCGTTGGCTCGAAATGTATTTTATATGATATGTCGTGAGCAGATTACGCAGCCTCTTTAATATGGTGGCTAACGGTTTGGCTATGTTGCGTTGCCGTATTTGAAACACGAAATTTAATTTAAATACAAATATTGATATGAAAAAAGAAACTTTAAATTTAGAACGAACTAAGGCTATGCAATATGAGCCGTTGTTAGCTGCTGGTGTTTTATGGAAGGATAGTACATCTTATAGTAGAAATGCTGACAAAGATACGATTGCAACCGCTTATGCTACGAAAATAGGTGATTGCAAAATAACAATTACAAAAGGACACATACATTATAGACCTGAATGGATATTTCATTGTTATGAATTAGGATTTGATACACAGCAATTGCCGACTGGAATATCTACTGAAATGGCTGCTGGATTAGCAATAAGAATGTGTAAAGAAAAGGTTGCAAGGTTGCACGATGCTTTTAACACTTGCAGCTAACTATGTTATATGTACCATTAATTTTTTAACATCTAAAAACAAAATAGTTATGATTTATAATATCTCAAATAGTGAGAAATTACGACAAGACTATTTAGCATTGTTGCAAAAAGTGAGAAATGAAATTTCAGCACAAGACAAAAAACAAATTGGAGTTGATAAAAGTAAAATGAGCAGGGTGCTTAATGAAGAACAAGCAGATTTTTTTGTATTAGCCGAACTAGCCTCTATTTGTGGAATT
>Ga0268280_1001901_pt1 | contig 13007 bp, 22 predicted proteins | sample saktaG_9_FD_190139 | JGI IMG/M metagenome (GOLD analysis project Ga0268280, IMG submission 190139) | Saline water microbial communities from Sakinaw Lake, British Columbia, Canada - sak_2011_5_24_40m | ecosystem: Environmental > Aquatic > Non-marine Saline and Alkaline > Saline ...
TATATCCCTAAATCTCCTAATTTTTCCGCAATATCACCTGATTCTTTTTCTGTTCGCTTTTTGTATTTTTCCCATTCTTTTTCATCCCAAACTTCTAAACGATCAAAAACACCAGCTAAAACTATTTGCTTTTTTAATCCTACATATTTTCTTAAATAATCGGGAACAAGAATTCTTCCTTGGCTATCTAATTTTATATTCATTGCTCCAGCAAGCATCAACCTAGAAAAAGCTCGAGAATTAGATTGACTTAAAGGTAAGCTTTTAATTTTCTCCGCCATTGGCTGCCAATCTTTTGAAGAAAATATAAAAAGACAATTATCTAATCCTTTTGTAATAACCCCACCTTTAGAAAGAGCCTTCCTTAATTTAGAAGGTATTGCTATTCTCCCTTTTGGGTCTATTGTGTAATAATATTCTCCAATAAACATATGAAATAAATTTAAAGGTTTTCCACAAAAAACTTATTTATCCCCACACTTATCCACATCTATCCACTTTCTTCCATTTTACTCCATACTTATACATTAAGTCAAGAGGGAAAAATTAAAAATCCCCTATTTTAAATAGAAGATTTTTTAGCTCAAATAAGGTAAAAAATACAAATTTTCAGCTAGGACCTAAAAGATTATCCCCATATTATCCACAAATTATTTTTATAGCCTTACCATTTATTAAAGCATCTGATATTTTCTTATATGCCGAAGATAAAATTCTTTGAAATGTACTTTGTGATGTATTCATCTCTTTAGCTGCTTGATCCTGATCTAATCCTTTAACATTCTTTAGTCTTAAAGCTTCCATTTCTTCAGTAGTTAATTCTACCATCTCTAAAAACCTCATTGGTACACCTTGGGGTTTAAAATAAGTTATATTTGTATTAAATCTAGTTCTTCGACAAAGTCTTGGTCTTGGCATAGTTAAATTATTAAAATGATTAAAAGAAACTAACCCAGCCCTTTTTGGTATAAAAGAACTGGGTTTATAGTTTCTTTTTTTATTTCTGATTCTTCAATTCGGTTAATCGTTCCTGCATTGCTTTCAACTCTTCTTCCAAAGCGCCTACTTCATTATTTAACATCTCGGTTTCTTCTTCTTTTGTGATACGAGTTGGGTATGGTGAATTATAACCTCCAAATCTACCGAATCCACCGAATCCACGGCCAAAACCGCGACCTCTTCCATATCCCATTCCAGCACCGCATGGACCCATACCTCGGCCAGTACCAGGACCGAATCCTGAAGGACCAGTTGCATCAAATCGTGGCATATTTTTATTTATTTTTAATTTACGAACATTTTGATAGCCCAACCTTTAAATAATACATTTAATATATCGACTATCTGTTATGAGTATATACCCATAATCATCAAAAGTCAAGAAATAGTCCATATAATAGAAACAGAAAAAAAAATACTCCCTGTATTTTCAGCTTCTTGTAAATTAATTCTATTTTTCTAATTTTACTGCTGTTCCATAAACAAGAAGTTCAGCTGCACCTGACATAATTGCAGAAGTAGTAAAACGTACTCCAATAATTGCATTGGCTCCTAACTCCTCAGCATCCTTTATCATCCTTCCTATAGCAATCTCTCTTGCCTCATTAAGCGCTTCTGTATATTCCTTTATTTCTCCACCAACAATATTTCTGAAACTAGCTAAAATATCCTTGCCAATATGTTTTGCTCTAATTGTACTTCCTTTTACTAACCCAATAGTTTCCTTAATATTTTGACCAAAAATTTGATCAGAAGTAGTAATAATCATTATTTTTATTATATTTTATTATTTTTATTATCTTTAATTCTTTCTATAATTAAAGAAATTATAACTATGGTCATTCCTAAAATCAAACCAACTGTCCCCCATTTTGCTATAAATGGAATTGTAGAATCTTTTAAAAATTCATAGATACCAAACCCTGTTAATACCAAAAGACATAAACAAAAAATCGATAATCCTAAAGTTTTTAATATTTTCATTTTATATGTTTTTATTATTATAACAATTATAGCACATAACACTTTGAACAAAAAAAAGAGCCCTTTCGGACTCTTTTCGTATTCAGAAGAAAACTTAATTAAAAACTTTTCTTCATTGGCTTTGCTTCATCAACTATGATTGTTCTTCCGTCTAATTCTTTACCATTAAACATTTCAACGGCTTTTTTAGCTTCTTCTTCAGATGACATTTCTACAAAACCAAATCCCTTTGATCTTCCAGAAAATTTATCTGTGATAACAGCTGCTGATTCTACTTTTCCAGCTTCTGCGAAGAGTTCTTTCAAACCGTCTTCATTAGTATCATAGGAAAGACTGCCTACATAAAGTTTGTTACTCATCTTTAAATTTGAACTTTAACTTAATTTACGACCTTTTCAAGTATACATCCAATATATGAATATGTCAAATTAATACTAAATAGAAAAGGCACTAAATTGAGTGCCTTTTATATTTATTTATTATGAAAATTAAAAATCTAGTCTAAATTCAATACCTTGCTCTTTAAAAGCAAGACGTTCGTACAATTTATGAACCTCCTTTCTAGTATACCGACTTGTAGCAACTATTTTATAGCATCCTCTTTTCTTTGCTCCTTCAATCACTTCATTAAGTAGTTTAGTACATATTCCTTTCCTTCTAAAATTTTCATTAACGTATACATCTTCTAAGTATCCAAATGGTTTTTCATGAAGATCGTTATGAAGAATGTATAAAAATGCTCTGCCAATCTCCTTACCATCAATCTCTATAAAAAATTTTATTCCTTTACATCTTATTACTTTCTTTTTTATTTTCATAATCTTATCTCCTTTTCTAATATTATTTTATATTCTTTTTAAAAAAATTTTCAAAGAACAATATTTTTTTTCCTTATTGATAAATACTATTATACTTCCCATAGCACCAATCACAAACACCAAAGGACAAATAAAAATTGCAATCATAAAGCATGCTACATGGGAAAATACCATAATAAAACTTAATATAGGGATTTCGTTAGTGACTATCCCCAAGGCATAAAACATATTGTGTAAAAAGACAAAAACAAAAAATCCTGTGGCCGAAGCTCCTGTCAACATCAAGAATCTTTTGAGTATTCCATCTATCTTTTGTTTTAAAGTTAAAAATATCAAAACAATACCAAGTATAAAAAAGATAACAAACGGTAATAAAAAGATAATAGAGCCACTAATTAATTTATTAACTACTGGAATAAAAAATTGACTTACTATTAAAAAGAATACTCCTATCAATGCCAAAAATGTTAATATTATAGATTTGGTCATTTTGTTTTTATAATTATTCCTTTATTATCTTATTTATTATTATACCTTGACTAATAGATGCCATTACCATAATTATAGCCAAAATTAAAATATATTTCCAGCCAAAATAGTAAATAGCAGCCGGCAAAATAGGTAATTTGATAGCTCGATTATACAAAAAACAAGCAACAAAACCATAATCAAGCCCTTTCTTCTTTAAATCCGCTAATAAAGGATACCATATATAAACTGGACCTTCCGATAAAATCCCTCCTATAATAGCAAAAAACCATTTGTTTGCACTTTTTTTATCAAAATATTTAAAAACAAATTTTGGAGTAATAAAATAATTTGCTATTACCATTAAAAACCAAACCAACAAAAATATAGGAATGATCTTTATTAAAATCTGGAGAAAGAAAATTAAACTAGAAATGAATAAATTTGAATTAATAAAAAACAAAAGGAGATAAAAAATCACCATGAATATAAAGAAAAACCAAGCTACTGAAATCTTTTTAAATTGCAACATCAGACTATGTTTAATATTAGCACTGTAGTAAAAGCTACAATTATTGATAGAACAAAAGCGCTAAGATTTCTCCAAATAGCAAATTTTCTTCCCAAAGCAATAGATTCAGCAGGAATTTGAATAAAACCAACAGTTACCCATGTAACTAAAAAAGTAGTAACTGCAATTAAACTAATCCCCTGTTTAAGCATTTCTCCTCCTAAAATATAGCTAATAATAGGAGTACCAGCAGAAATACTACCAATAATGCTGCCAATGAAAGAATCAAAGACAATATTCTTGTTAAAAAATCTTATATAAAATGATTCAGGTACGACTGTTGTTAATAGGCTAACAAATAAAATTGTCCCCAAAATTAAGGGTAAAGCTTTTCCCAATGATTCAGTTGCTTTAATAATGGCTTTTTTCATTTTATGATGTTCAAATTAATCCTTTGCTTATACCCACCCTAACACCATTGCTAAGCCTAAAGCAAACATTATTAAACCAGTAATTAAGTGCAGATACCTTATATTTTTATCTTTCCATCCGTTTACATCTTCAATTTTTGCAAAACCAACATATACTATTAATGTTATTAAAATCATCGGTAAAACAAAAATAAAATTATATAAAAGCAAAAAAGGTATTGTCTTAATTAACTCTAATGCAGATAAAATACCACCAGCTATAACATATGGACCTATTGTACAAGGCAAGAGAAAAATAGTCACAAAAAGACCAGTAACAAAAGCACCCTTGGGACTTGTTATTCCTGAAATTATCTTCTTGACTCTTGGTCTTATACTAACTGGCATCTCTGTCAAAAAACTACCAGCCTTGTATTGTATTGCATCTTTTATATTAAAAACCCCTAAGATAATAGCGACAAAACCAAGGATTTTATACAATAATATTCTAATGTTAGTTAATGCTTGAATGAGTTGAAAAGATTTTATAATTACTAACCCATAAAACAAATACATAATAAAAACTGAACATGTAAAGGCAAGTCCAGCCAATAAAATATTCCTTTTCTTCTTTGGATTATATGTTAAAATTGCTATCAACATTAAGGCTAAGACAGCTAAAGCACAAGGGTTTATCGCGTCAACAGCTGCAAGAGAAAAAATTTTGGTTAATGTAAGTTTTTCTTTATTATTGTCTATGGAGGAATTAGATTTGGCTATTGATGAATTTGCAATAGTAGAAGTACTATTTTCTTGTATAGCTACATCAATTTTTTCTCCATTCCATTGAAAAACCCAACCATTTAACTCAATAGCATTATCAAAAGATGCATCCTTTCCGGAAAGTAAGACTGGTTTTGGTTCTATAACCCTATAATCAATATCTTTTATAAAAGAAACTATATCATTTGTTATTAATAATTCCTTTAAAATTTGATTATCTCCTTTATCGCTAACTTTTAATAAAATCCGTCCATTTTTCCATATTTTTGGTAGACCAGGCAAAGAGATTAAATTAAGGTTATTAAAATTAACTGAGGATCCATCAATCAAAAGGCAATCATTATTATTGGATTTATTCATTATTCCACTCATGTTTTCAATAATTGGTTTATCCCCAGCAAAAGATTCATCTCCATTTAATATTACTAAAGGAATGCCTAGTCCAGAACTATATTCATCATTATAACTAAGAAGTAAAGATGCATTTTTTTGTTCATGATAAATTTCATATTCTATTACCATAAAATTAGGATGCTCTTCTAATAAATCCCCTAAAATAATTGGATCTGTTTGAGCACAATGCGGACATCCAACTCCCGTAAAATAAATACTACAAAAATTACTTTGTTGATCTTCTGCTGAAACCACAGAAAAGAAAAAACTACTTATAAAGAATATTACTAAAATAAATATTAATTTCTTCATCTTTTTATTTTTTATTACAAGATATTAATTTATAAACTGCAAATGATATCCAAATAGATTCCAAAATTAAAAAAGGAATACTATTTAAAATATAAGCATAGTAAAACAAAAATCCTGCTCCGATAATATTAAAAATATTATAAATTGATGAATCCTGAGTAATCTTCTTAAACAAATTTAAAGCAAAGGCAACTAATAAAAATATCATGCCGATTGTTCCAATTACAATACTTAGATTGATCATTGTTAACATATAATTATTTTGGTTTTATAAAAAACTAATTTCAATTTAAAAGATAAAATGATAATTTTTACCAAGTTATAACTTTTTAAATTTAACAAAAGAAAATAAATGATATTTATTCAATCAGTATATTATACAAAATCTTATCTTTTATCTCATCATTAAATCCTGAATAAGCTTTATCTTTTATAAAAATTATTGGAAAATAGCCAAATGATGTTGATACTCCCTCACTTTTACTAAAACTTCCTTTAAGATCGTCCAATTTTTGTTGAAAGCCTTCTTCATTATCCAACAATTGCTCAACAGAATAATCAAGATTGTCAAGAAAATCTACTGCCTCTAAGCACATTGGACCTTTCCCATTATGAAACATTATAATTTTATTACCAATACCTAGTTTTTCTTCTTTGTTTTCTTGTGTAGATAAACTAATTTCTCCAATTCGACATGGATTATTTACATCTTCTTCTTCTTCATAAGGTATTAAAGGTCTTTGCTGAGGAGTATAGGGAGTATTTTTATTGCTAGGAATACGCCACATTGGTAAGATTATATCTGCTGAAGCAAAATCATCTAAAGATTGCCATTCTATATCAATTTCATCAAAAAAATAAAGCCACATATCATTCCACTGTTTTTTAAACCCTCCAATATTTGTATGAGAAACAGGAGTAATTTTATTATTACTTAATGATTCTATTAATTGTTCTCTCATATCCTCCGGCGTTCCTTCTCTCACCCAGTAACTATAATCGCAAAGACTTCCATATTCAAATTCTATTGATGGAATATTAGAAACAGAAATAATTTTAACATTGTATTCTTCTGGTTTAAATACAATTGCCTCCGTACCAGCTGTCCCTCTAGCGAGAACATAAGGGATTCCTAATTGCTCAGCTGCTTTAACAGTATTTTCGTCTGAAGCGAAATATCTTGAACTAATTACTTTTAATGGTTCACCAGTACAAGCTTCAATTTTGTCTTTTGCATTCTTAATAGCTTGATATTGTTCTTCGTAAGAAACATCCCAAAAAGATCCTTCTGGGTTCTGGCTAACAATATCCATCTTATAATCCAATAACGTTTTAATTACATCACAATTTTCTTCAATAAAATCTGGCGATGCTGATAGTAAAGAATATATTCCTCTTGAATTTAATTCATTAACAAAATTAACTAATCCATCTGTATCTTTGTATTCAATTAACATCATTATCCCGCGAGGCTTATTTTCCAACTCTGCATTTTTATCACCTTGAAAATAATTAAACAGTGATAGATTTCCTGCTAAAGAAATTACAAATAAAACTGACAAGATAATTATTATATTTTTTTTCATATATGTATTTTTAATGTATTTAAAATCTCAATCTTTTTATGATTCTTTCTCCTCGGTTTCCCTTTTAATAATCTTCCAATGATAAAGGTATAATGGTAAGCCTATTAAGATCAAAGATAAATTCACGGACGCATCACGATGTCTCCGTGAAGTGACTGGATCAAATTCTAACATACTTTCCTTCCAATTATTATAATCCGCTAACCAATTTTCAACAACAACCTTCTCTTCTGCAGAAAAACACATGTCTTTTCCTTCTTCTATGTCTTGCTGTATATTTTCAATCTTTGGAATTGTAGGAACTGGTATTTGTTTACTAAAAATCCTACTTTCTTCATCAGCTTGAGTAAAAACAAAAGCCTTAAGACCCATATTAAGAAAATTAACGCTACCAATAATTAAAAGAACTAATCCAAGTAAAGCAAAAATATAAAGATAGATTGTTCTAACTAAGGTATATTTTTTCATATTATTTTTTCATATCATTTGCCTTGTTTTCTTTCAGTAAACTTTTTCCAAAACCTTCAAAAGATCTTAAAATTTCCAAAGGCACAGCAAAGATAATAGTATTTGATTGATCAGAACTTAAATCATTAATTGATTGAAGAGTTCTTAAATGAAGAGCCCCGTTAGCTGATGATAATACGCTAGCAGCTTTTGCCATATTATTTGCTGCAATTACTTCACCTTCAGCTTTAATAATTATTGCTCTTTTTTCTCTTTCTGCTTCAGCTTGTTTTCCAATTACTCTCTTCATCTCTTCTGGTAGGGTTATATCTTTTAGTTCAACATTATTAACTTGAATTCCCCAAGGATCAGAAGCTATATCAATAACACTTCTAATGCTTTCTGAAACTCTGTCTCTTTGAGAGAGAAGTCCGTCTAGGTCTACCTGACCTACAGCATCTCGCATTGTTGTTTGAGCTAATTGAGAAATAGCATAGTAAAAATTCTCTACCTCTAAAACTGCTTTATCAGCTTCTCTAACTTTATAATAAATAACGGCATTTACGCTAACTGAAATATTGTCTTTTGTAATCGCCTCTTGATTTGGCACATCTACTGCCTTTACTCTTAAATCTACTTTCCTATAAGATTGAAAAATTGGCCAAACCAGTCTCCAACCAGGATTCATTAAACCAGCATATTTTCCTAACATAAACTTAACTCCCCTTTCATATTGGTTTATCTGCCTAATTGAAGATAAAAGAATAATAACAATTGCTATAATGATTATATTTGCCATATTTTCATAATTAATAATTAATATTTAGACCTTTTATATATTCTACCAAAAAATTGCCACCTTCGTCAAAAGGCAAGTGGCAATTTTAAGGAAGAAAATATCTTGTGATTTAATTAGCCTTTGTGTTCTCTCGGGTCATTCCCATATGTATATTCTGTCTGAATCTGACCATCTTCCCTGTGAATTATGATCTGACTTGGTTCGTTTACTTTTGCTATTTCCTTTGCTTTTTCTATCGCCTCTTCTTTATTACTGAACAAACCTATAGGTTCATCTACTTTCTCTTCTTTTATTTTCCAATCCTTTTCTTGCCCAGGATTGGGAACAATATGATAAACTTTTCTTTCAGCCATGAATAATGTTTAAATAGTTAAAAGATTAATTATTTAACTCTTATTCGACCTAACAATAAGAGATTTGTATTTATTATAGCATATCAAGCCCTTCTTTGATTCCAAAACGAAGTAATTGAGAAAAAATACTCGGATCTAAAGAATATACAATAGCAAGAGCCGTAACAAAAATAATTATTGCTAACCATTTGGTATAGCGACCACGAGTACGAATAAATAATATTAACGCCAAAACAGCCATAATACCTGGTCCGACAACCTTAATATCGCCAAGTGGAATATTATACCCAGCCACACTCTCTTGCGTTGTTCCTAAAAATGTCGCCAAGTCAAAACTAATGTTAAAAGCAACAAGAATTATCTCAGCGATAAAAACGATCAAGAGCGCCCAAGACGCCCATTTGGTTGATTTTCCCTCTGTCCGATAAACTTCATATACAACCGTAGGCAATAAAAATATAATCGCTATAAGAGGATTTGATTTAATAATTCCGATTATAATTCCTATTAGAGCAAAACCAGTAAGGACAGAACAAATTAAGGGTGCGTGTTTATATGCTTTAGCCATAAATTTATTTTTATACTTTTATATATTTTACCAAAAAACTAGTAAATAATCTAATTAACGTACCGTTTCCTAATATAACTTAAAATCTCTAAAGCCCCTTGACGATTCCCTCTCCCAACTGGAAAATAACAAGGTAAAACTTTGTATATCTTGCCTAAAATATCAACTGATTTAATGGGCTTATAAGAATTATCTTTAATCTTTTTAAAATAATCTTTTAGGCAAATATCTTTGTCAGTTATTATTTTTAAAGGAAGCTTTCCAAAGGCAATAATATATTTTGGTAAAACCATATTTATTTCTTTTTGAAGTAATGGAAAATCTTGTTTTATTATATCTTTGCTGGGACTCTCTGGATTATATTTAGTACACTTAACCAAATTGGTAATATAGACATTATTATTTATCAAACTTTGCTCAATTCTATTTTCATCCTCAATCTGCCATCCTTTTGTGTAAATATCATTTATAATCTTGTTATCTAAAAAACCTGCTTCTGATAAAAAACGATAAAAATAACGAACTCCTATAAAAGGATACCTCCTCTTCCCTTTGTAATCTCTATGACTTGATATATTAAGATGGGTTGGATTAATAAAAAGAAAAAGAAATTGAGGATTTTGAAATCTACCACCACCTAAAATATGTAAAAGTGGATTATTCTCCTTTTTACATCTGTCACAATTATCAAATTCCTTATAAATCTTTAATAACTTCTGTGGAATTTTCATATTATTTGTATTCTACCAAAAAATCGCCTTTTTGGCGATTTCTGTTGACTTGAACTATTATTTATTTTTTCTATAAGTTTTACTACTTCTGCGTTCTATGCTTAAAATCCTTATTGAATCATCTATTCTGTAAATAATAATACGCATATCACCTTTACAAACACGAAAAACATCCTTCCTTCCCTTTAATCTTTTTAAATCTAAATTCCGAAAATCATCTCTTTCTATCTGGAGAAGAATACTCTTAAGCTTTTGTTTTTCTTTAAACCCTAATCTATTTAACGCTTTCTTAATCTTATCCATTAAATACAGTTATAAACGTTGTATCAATTCCTTAAGACTAATTCCCCCTTTTTTAATTTTAGTAAAGTCTATTACTTCTTCCCAATATTCCTCATCAATTGGAGAAATTTTAAATAATGGTTTTGATTTTTTAAAAACCATAAAAGATTGCCCTTTTTTAACTTTTTGGGCATATTCTTGCATATTTTCTCTCAGGCTTTTAAGATTAATGATATTTTCCATACTGGTAAGTTAAACTTAAGATTACCTTAAGCTTACCTTATTAAAATCCTTTGTCAAGCTCTTATTATTTCCGGGATTCCCGGCAACTGGACGATGCTAAAATTTGTCTAAGTTCCTAGAAAAATAAAATCCCAAAAAAAAGAGGCGCGCCAAACAGTACGCCTTTCTTAGAAACTGGACGATTTTAGAATTTCTTTAATAGAGATTTTAATTTAACAATCTTTTAAATTTTTATTTCTTTACTAATCTTATTGATCCTTTATTAAATTCATATACTCTTAAACTACCAGTAGGTATTTCTAAATTAATAATATCTTCATTAGAAATCTTTTCAAGATACTTGACTAAAGCCCTCAAGCTATTATGACTAGCTACTACTAAAACATTTGTATTCTCTTCTAAATCATTTTGGATATTATTTTCATAAAAAGGAACTACCCGATTATAAACATCTTTTAAACTTTCTCCTTCTGGCGGTGAATATTCCCAGCTTCTTCGCCACAACCTAACTTGTTCCTCCCCATACTTAACTTTTATTTCATCCTTATTAAACCCCTGTAAATCTCCATAATTTCTTTCATCTAATGCTTTATCAATAAAAACAGGCAAATACTTTTTATCAAGCTTTTCTAAAATTAAAGAAACTGTGTTTTTGTTTCTAATTAATGGTGAAGTATAAACTTTATTAATTGTAAAATCTAGAATCTTTTCAGCAACTTTCTTTGCACTTTTAACTCCTTCCTCACTCAAAGAGACATCAGTCCAACCAGTAAAACGATTTTCCTTATTCCATTGTGATTCAAGGTGTCTAAGCAAAATTAATTTAGCCATTTAATTTTTTTCTTAAATCTTTATATTATTATACCAAAAAATCGCCTCTTTGGCGAAACGATTGTTTTGAAAAATCCGCTCCGGAAACTGGACGATACTAGAACCTGCTTTATAAAAAATCAAGCCCATTCTTGGACTTGATTTTTATCTATCTCATTTTATTGAATCGGTTCTTGAATACGAGTTACGTTTGTTGCGTTGGGACCTTTTTCAGAATCAGTCTTCTCAAAAGACACTCTGTCCCCTACCTTTAACTCTTCGTATTTTACATCCTTAAGTTCATTACCGTGAAAAAATAAATCTTTCTCTTCACCATCAACGGTAATAAATCCAAATCCTTTTTCTGTAAGAGTTTTAATTGTTCCTTCCATGATTAGATATAAATTAATTTAATTAATATTTTAAGGTTTTATCCTAAAGTTTAGTTTCCTGAATAAACTCGACTAAATTTTCATTGGACAACTATCTTACGTAAATAAGATTAGCATTTAAAAAACAATTAGTCAACCTAAAAAATAAGATCTGAAAAATCTGCTTCGGGAACTGGGCGCTATGTCCTCCGAAATTTTAATGTAGGATAAATGTTAGAACCTCTTGTAAATAAAAACAGTGAATATATTAACAAAAATTAATGTCAACATATTCACTGTTTACTGTTTACTTTTTACTTTATTACATAAGGACCATGATCAATATCTACTTCTGCTATAGCATTGGCAATCACTTGACCATTGTCATCCAATAATCTGATAATGATCTCACCTGATGCTTTAAAAAATTTATCAGCATCAGTCCAAGCTTCAACCTTTTTATCATCAAATCGAAGATAAATATCTTTTTCTTTAAAGCCCGTTGAATAAGCTTGAAGCAATCCTTTCTCATGCCATAGTTGTGCTAGTTGATCAAGAATGAATCCTCCTTTTGGACTCAGAATTTGAAATGCCGCAATTTGAATTTCAAATTCACACAACATTACAGGTTTCTCAATACCCGATTGGACAGTAAGTGGGTTTCTTCTAACTATATTTGAAATGTCCAATACATTAATTTTCCATTCAATACTACTTATACTCAAGAGAAAAGAACATAAAATTATTATTAAAAATCCAATTACTACTAAGATTATTGTCTTAGATCTTTTCATTTTTTTTTACCTCTTTTCAAATTTTTTAAATATTAACTATCAGCTATATAACCAACCACTAATCATATATAATGACCAGTTATATAGCAGATAATTTAAATATTCTTTTTCAAAGAACTAAAAATATCCTATTACAGGATGTCATAAATATAACATATTTTATGTTAAAAGTCAATGTTTAGCTCCGGGAACTAGACGATGTTAGAACCTATTTTAGTAAATAAAATTTATTTCTTAACTTGAATTATCAAAACTATCGTTAATCTTTATAAGAATGCTATTTTTCTGAGAATCATTTAATTCCTGATCTAATTTTGGATAGACGGTTTTTTCTTCAAAATTTTT
>Ga0268280_1001904_pt1 | contig 13000 bp, 13 predicted proteins | sample saktaG_9_FD_190139 | JGI IMG/M metagenome (GOLD analysis project Ga0268280, IMG submission 190139) | Saline water microbial communities from Sakinaw Lake, British Columbia, Canada - sak_2011_5_24_40m | ecosystem: Environmental > Aquatic > Non-marine Saline and Alkaline > Saline ...
CTTGCTGCCGCTGACCCTGGGCGTGTTTGGCATTGCCAAGCGCGCGTTGCAGCGCGGTGCGCCGCAGGCGGCCATCGTGCCGGTGGCGGTCTCCTATGAACGCATCACCGAGGATGCCCACTTCGAAGAGTTGCTCGACGTCAAACAGCAAAGCCGGCATGCCTATCGCCGCCATGACATGCGCGCCTTCTACCAGCATGCCCTGTGGCAACCGCGCGGCGCGACTTATGTTGACTTGGGTGCGCCGCTCTACATCGACGATGTGCGCGCCATGGACGCGCTCGAATCAAACTTGCGGGCACGGATGGGCGCGCTGATGCGGGTCTCGGCCTGCGCGCTGGTGGGGCGTGCCGTGCGCGGCGTGCCCCAATTGCGGCTGGCGGCGCTAACGCGCCAGATTGAGCGCGACCTCGACTTCCTGCAAATGCAGTCGGTGCGGTTGTGCGCCAATGTCCGCGGCAGTGGCGCGGACATCGTGCGCGTGGCGCTGCCGCATCTCTGCAACCCGCGCCGCGGGCGGGATATCATTGCCATCGTCACCTCCGCCGGTGGCCCGCTGGTGCAGGTGCGCAATGCGGCCGTGATGAATTACTATGCCAATACCGTTGAACATTTCTTTGCGCCCGCCCATGCGCCGGCCCGCATGGATGATGAACCAGCATGCACTGCGGACCGTGGCTAATTGCCTGCCTCGGTCTGTGGGCCTGCGATCGTCCAGCGCAGCCCGGACGCACAGCCACGCCCCTTGCCATGCTCACTGTGGATGACCCGCGCACGGCGCGTGACCGCGAAGCCATGGTCGTGCAGCAGATCGAAGCGCGCGGCATCACCAATGCCGCCGTGCTGGCCGCCCTGCGCGCCGTGCCGCGCCATTGTTTCGTGCCCGTCCAGTTCCGGGCCGAGGCCTATACCGATCATCCCGTGCCGATTGGCTACGACCAGACCATTTCGCAGCCCTACATCGTCGCCGCCATGACCGCGGCGCTTGAATTGACCCCCGCGTCAAAGGTGCTCGAGATCGGCACCGGTTCGGGGTATCAAGCTGCGGTTCTGGCGGAGATTGTCAGCAATGTCTACAGCATCGAGATTGTGCCCGCGCTGGCTCAACGCGCCGCCGATACCTTGCGGCAATTGCAGTACACCAACGTGCAGGTGCGCTGCGGCGATGGCCACGCGGGCTGGCCCGAGGCCGGGCCGTTTGACGCGATCATTGTCACCTGCGCGCCCGAACAGATACCGTTGCCGTTGCAGGCACAATTGGCGGAGGGCGGGCGGATGGTGATCCCGGTTGGCGCGCGCTACGCCCAGGAGCTCGTGCGCATGCGCAAACGCGGCGCGCAGCTTGTGCGCGAAAATTTGATGGCCGTCCTGTTTGTGCCGATGACCGGCACGGACCAGGAATAGTGCCGCAGTAACAAATTCAGCCCAAGGGAAATCGCCCTTGGCCACGATGCAAATGCCGTAGGGATGCCATAGCGCCGGCCGGTTTTTTTCGAGAAAAAGAGGCGCGGATTGACATTCCGGGCGAATAGTACTACAATATTAGCGTTTGGTTTCGGAAGTCACTTCGGTAGTGTTCGGTAGATAATTGAGCGTTATGGCAACGGCGATGTGTTGGTGTCATGGCGCATAACCGCGAGCAAGCGGAGTACGTTTATGAAAACACTGCGTGCACATTGGCTCATAATTTTTGTTGTCAGCGCCTGGTTGGCTGGTTGTGCCGCGCCGACGCAGGACGAGTCGATTGAGGCAGCCGTCTCCGAACCGCAGGCAGTCGGCGAGGAAACCGGGGGAACGCTGACGGCCGAGGACTTGATGGTGGAAACGCCATCGTCTGATGCGGCGCGCGTGGTGGCCAGTGACGAAATGCCGGCAACCTTTGGCGAGGCAGCGGAGTCTCCTGACGAAACGGCGCCGGCGGCAGAGACCGCCCCGGCCCGGAGCGGTGGAACGGCAACGACGCCACTGGTCAGTCTCACCGCCAGCGGACCGGCGACGGTCAACCAAGATGCAACCTTCGAGGGCACTTTCACCCTGCACGCGAATCAGAGTGTCGCCCGCGTGGTCGTCCGGCATCGCGTGCCGGAAGGGGTGCAAGTCGTCAAGACCGATCCGGCCGCCGGCGAGGAAGATGGCTTGCTGGTGTGGCGCTATCCGTGGCTCGAAGCGGGCGAAGAACATACCCTGACCGTCTGGCTGAAAGCCGGCAAGGAAGGCAGTTACGTGCCGTGTGCCAGTGTCGAGGCGTTGCCGCGCGCGTGTTACACCGTGACGGTCACGCGCGCCGAGATCTCCATCACCAAACAAGGGCCGCGCGAGGCCTTGCTGAATGAGATGATTGAGTACACCATTGTGGTGAAGAACACCGGCAACGGCGCGGCCAAGGATGTGGTCGTGTACGATCAGTTGCCGGAAGGCTTCAAGCATGACAGCGGTTCGGGCGCACTGACGTTCCAGGTTGGCGATCTGGCGCCCGGCGAGAGCAAGACCATTACGATCAACGTCGAGGCCGCCGCCCGTGGTGAATTTGTCAACAAAGCCAACGCCGAGGCCAGCAATGCCGACAGTGTTGCGGCCGAAGCGCCCACGGTGGTCATGTACAAAGAATTCAAGGTGTACAAGCGTGGTGATGCCGAGCAGTTCCTCAGCAAGCGCGCGACCTATGAGATCATTGTTACGAATCTGGGCGACGTGGTGATCAACGACATGCAGGTCGTGGACATTGCCGCGCCCGAAACGCAGGTTGTCTCGGCCGAAGACGCCGATACCGTCACCGATGCCAAAGCCGTCTGGACGATTCCCACGCTCGCACCCGGCGCCAGCAAAGTCTTCGCCGTGCAGGTCACCTCACGCATCGCCGGCACGCACAGCAACCGCGTCAAAGCCATCGCGGATGACATTCTGCGCCAGGCCCAGGCCCCGACCTTGTGGAAAGGCATGCCGGCCGTGCTGCTCGAAGTCGTGGACACTGAGGATCCGGTCATGGTTGGGGATGAGACTGCCTACGAGATCAAAGTGACGAATCAGGGCACCAGTTCTGACCGCAACATCCAGATCATCGCCCGCTTCCCGCGCAACCTCGAGCCGGTGAGCGCGACCGGCGCATCAGCCGGCGCCATCGAAGGTGCCAACGTGACCTTCGAGCCATATGACGAACTCAATCCCAAGGAGAGCGTCAGTTACAAGATTCGCGCGAAGGGTATGGTCGAGGGTGACGCGCGCGTCAAAGTGTATCTGACTTCAGACTTGCTGAAGAAGCCCGTGCCGGAAGAGGAAAGCACCCACGTCTACTAAGAAACATTAGCGAACAAATTTCCCGAATGCTCTTTTTTCGTGTGCACAAAATGCACAAAAAAAAGAAAAGCGGATTAGTATTCCTTAGAAACACTGGAATAATCTAATGGCACGCTGATTGCCTAACAACAAATTAGTTCTTTGCAATTACAGAGACGGATGCGAACCCGTACCTCCGACAGATGCGACACACGACCTGCAAGCTTAGGCTTGCATCCCTTCCTATCTTTCTGCCCACTCAAGGTTCCGTCCGTCTCTTTTTTTGTGGTTTCTTATTTCAGCGTAGTTATATATAAAGTATATTGAGTGTAATTAACAAAACACTCTGAAGTAAGCCAAGGTGGTTTTGAGGCACCGCACTAGCGCGCGTGCGCAGACATTCGCAGCCATGCATGGGCGCGCTGTTCCAGCGCGTGAAAGACGCGGATCGCCGCATACGCATCATTGGCCGCATACAGGATCTGCTTCTCGGACAGCGTGGTCGTGGACCAGTTGGACGTAGTGATGCTCTTGGATTTTGCGAGGCGCTTGTTGAAGAGCATCGCAATGGCCGCGCGCGCGCCGACGGAATTCTTGTAGCCCAAGTCTTTGAACGTGCGATTCAGATCCACGATGGCGCGTGGGGTGACACCAAATCTGTTGCGAATGTGCGTCAGGTCGTTGGTGAGGCCGAAGCCTATTTTCGCAATCACGGACGAGGCCAACACCTGCATGAGTGCGTCATGACATTCGCGCAGGTGCGCCTGGAAAATGTACGCTTTCTCAAGCGTGGCGAACTGCAAGACATGCGGGCCCTCAGACTTTTGATACTTCATGAAGGTTGGCCGGGCTTCCGTGTCAAATCCGATGGCCGTATGGCCGGCAAGTTCTGCCAAGGCTGTTCCGGCTTCCTGCACGGTGGCGACCACCACAATATTCTCCATGCCCAGGCCGGCAAACGGCGCCAAGGCCGTTATCTCTTCCTTGCTGGGTGGCTGAGGAATCTTCGTCATTGTTTCATGTGGCCGATAGGGTGAGCACAAGCGTCTTTGCGTGCGGGCCACGCTTGGTCGTTGCGGCAGAAACGGCCCCGCATCGTCTCACGCGCGGGCCGAGCCGACATGGCGGTTGTCGGATTCCATCACGGCGGCACGCTGCTTGTCGCTCATGGCATTCATGCCGCTGTCGGTCAGTATGTCCAGGCAAATGTGACGCGCGCCATTGTGCGTGCCCTTGTGGGTTAAGCGTGTTCATGAAAGCACACTCGGTGATTTCACGTGCGGTGGATAGTATAGCATATCTGCGTGGCGCCGCACAGCCAACAAGGTCTGCGCGTCGCCGGAGCGAGGTCAGCGCGGCGTGCTCCCTTTCATTTCGGAGCACTTTTGTGTATCATAGCTGCATGACAATGAATGCTCCTGTGATAACTGGCCTGCGATCCGCGCTGCTGCTCTGCATCCTGAGCGGCTGCCTGCGAGGTGGCGCGGCCGAGCAAATGGTGACCGTGACCAATGCGCGCTACGTTGACCACGCGGCCAATGATGGCGACAGTTTTTGGGCCCTGATGAACGGGACCACGCAAGCGCTGCGACTGTATTTCGTGGATGCGCCGGAATCGTCGGTCTCGGCACTGACCGTGCGCCGGATACGCGAGCAGATGCGCTATTTTGGTCATTCGAACGCCGCCCAGACCGTCACGTGTGGCCTGCGCGCCGCCGCGTTTGCCAGGCAGCAGCTGGCGCAGCCGTTTACGGTGCAGACCGTGTATGCCAGCGCCCTGGGCAGCACTGCCGGCGGCCGCATCTACGCTTTTGTGACCAGTGCGGATGGCCAGGATGTGGGCGAACTGTTGGTGCGTAAAGGGCTGGCGCGTGCCTACGGTGTCGGGCGTGCGACGCCGGACAAGGTTGCGCGCGATGAGCGCACGGCGCAATTGCAGGATCTCGAATTGGCGGCCGCACTCAAACGCGCCGGCGTCTGGCATGGAGCAGATGCGGATCGGATCGCGGCCATGCGCGCGGCCGCGCGGCAGGAAGCGCGCGAATTGCAGGACATTCAGGCAAGCATGCAGACAAATGGGTCGTGCATCAATTTGAATACCGCCGCGCGCGCTGAACTGCTGCAACTGAAAGGCGTTGGGGAAAAACGCGCCGCAGCGATCATCACAGCGCGCCCGTATCACTCAGTCAGCAATCTGTTTGCCGTGCCGGGTTTGCCGCGCGCGCTGGTGCAGGAAATCTTGCCGCGCGTGTCCTTGTAGCCGCGCGTGGCGTTGGTCAGTCTTGGTCGCTATCGTCGTCGGCGTCAGATTCTTTTTCGACTTCCCGGTCGTGATCGGCCATAGCGTCCGCGTCTTCGGCTTCGGCGGCCCGATCTTCGCGCAGGCTCTCGCGCATCGGCCCGGCATCTTCATCTTCCGCTTGCTTAACTTCTTTGAGCGCGTCGCGCTTGTAGCCGGCATCCGGCGCCTCCGCTTCTTGCACTTCCTTGAGTGCGTCGCGCTTGTAGCCGGCATCGGGCGCCTCGGCTTCATGCACTTCCTTGAGTGCGTCGCGCTTGTAGCCAGCATCGGGCGCCTCGGCTTCATGCACTTCCTTGAGCGCATCGCGCTTGTAGCCGGCATCGGGCGCCTCGGCTTCCCTCACTTCCTTGAGCGCGTCGCGCTTGTAGCCGGCATCGGGCGCCTCCGCTTCTTTCACTTCCCCAAGCTGGTCGCGCTTGTAGGTTGCGTCGTTTTGCTCGGCCGCGGCCACTTCCTTGTGTTCGTCACGCATCGCCTGGGCGTCGTCACGTGTGATCTCTGCGCCCGCTGTGGCAGGTATGCGGGGAGTGGCGGCAGGCGACTTCTGCAGCACGCGTGTGGCCGTGGTAGCCGCGCCTTGGGCTGTCCGTACGGCGGCTGCATCTTGGACTACGCCGGTGGTGCCCGTGTCTTGGATTGCCCCGACGGCGGGCGTGGCGGGCGCAGCCATGCCGGACCGCGCTACACACAAGCCGATCAGCGCGAGTGTTGCAATCATAAGCGTCATTTTCATTGGGGCCAGCTCCTGCAAGGGTGAAACAGGTGCAGGGTGCCACGCGGAAGGCACCGGCATGCCTGTCAAATTAGTATAACGTAAATACAACATGCGGCGCAAGGGCATAAAAAAGTGGCGACCCCAAGGGGATTTGAACCCCTGTTCTTGGCTTGAAAAGCCAGTGTCCTAACCGGACTAGACGATGGGGTCACCGAATACTGAAAAAGTATGTTGGTGAGCCGTGCAGGGTTCGAACCTGCGACCCTCAGATTAAAAATCTGATGCTCTACCACCTGAGCTAACGGCCCGTGAACGACCCGTGCCATAACTGCAGCAGGCAGCACAGGGGTGCAAGTATAGCAAATGGCGGTGGGCCTGTCAACCGCCGGGTGTGGCTGGGCGCACGGCGTAAAAGTTGCAGTGTCGCAGCGGTGCCCAACAAAGAAGGTGCAGGACAGAAGAATTTTCCTGCACAGGTTTGCCTCCCCACCGGTCCCGCCAGCGGCGCATGCGCGTCAACTTTAGCTGATTGCACCCGCATAGCTGCGGGTTTCTCCCAACGCAGACGCGTTCCCGCCCGCGGCAGCGGCTATAGAGTGGGAGCGGCTGGTGCAGCGTGAATCTGTGATGCCGCTGCGCGCAGCGAAGGGAACGCCGATCGTCCCGCCGTTGACGGGACTCCAAGCAGCCAGATCGGTTGAAGGTAGCTGCGATCTCCCGATCGCAGCTGCTTGCGCCTGCGCGGGATATGGAAATCCCGCATCCCTTCAACGGCACGGGCGTGCCGCGTTCCCCTCGGCGATGCCGACACTGCGCTACGACAGAAGCGTTTGCACCACTAAGTTGACGCGCATGCGCCAACGGCGGGATGGAAGGAGAGATTGGCAGGCGCGCCGGCGCTGCCTGCCATTACTCTGATTCACCCACGGTCCCGCCAGCGGCGGGTCCGTGGGGGTCTTCAGACGCCAGGCACATCGCACGCCACGCGCTTCATTGGCAGGTGTAGAGCACTATTGTTCCACAGCAAAACGCAAGCAAGTCCTTGGGTCAGGCCGTTCTATCTCACAATCCTGCAACTATCTTGCCGTGCGCCCGTGTGGCTTGCGTGGCTGCCGGGCGTGGCTCCAGATCCGGCGACTCATGAAACGTCGTTGTAGTAAGGTTGTATAGATACTGACAGTGGATGCGTGGTGTGGGTTGGTGAGCGCGGGGCGCAGCGGTACCCCACGGGGGCACGGCATGGTACCCCAGGGCAACGCCCTGGATACTGGCGCATCCCGCACATTCCCGCCCGGTCGGGGCGGGGGCAATCAACATGGTCGTGTTCACTCAACGTGGTGTGTCGCAGAAACGCCCATCCTACCCGACCAGTGCAATGCGGCCGTGGTTGACCTGTGCGCGCGAGATCAGTAGAATTACTACATGAGGACGATGATGGCAAAAAAAAAGTACCACGTGGGCGCGCGCGTGGCGCTCGCGGCGCTGGTCTGCGCCGGGCTGAGCGCCTGCGGTGGCGTGAGCTATGCGCGCCGGATTGATGACGTCGCCGCGCACACCAGCCGCGTCATCGTCACAGAGCGCGGTCTGCGCAGCAGCATTGCCGCGGCGGTCACCAACATGGAGCGGGCTGAGAACGGCACCCTGACGGGAACAATTGACCTCCGTAACGATGACGACCAGCCCTTGACGATCGAGTATCAAGCCCAATTCAGGGATCGCGCCGAAGAGTGTGTCGAGAAGAGTGCCTGGACCATCCTGGCCTTGCCGCCGCAAGGCATCCAGACTGTGGCGGTTGCATCGCAGGGCACCAACGTCCAAGATTTTATCCTTATGCTCCGCACGCCTGACTGAGATTTCCACGGTCAAAATGACCAAAATGAGAAAAAAAGGCACGGATGAGAAGCTGCGCTGGGCTAATTTAACACAAAATATCACGGGTAAATAGCCGAAATTAACATAAACAGCGGCAAAAACAACTCTGGCACGGCACCTGCTTTGTTTCTATTGTTTCATGGTGATTCCTCCGAACGTGGCCGGGCGCAAGTCCGGCCGCGTTTTTTATAGCGGTTGCATTTGTTCGCCCCTTTTTGTATCATCCAAGGATAAACAATAAGAATTGCATGTGAACTGGATGTATCTAGATGGTGGCCTGCTGGCGCTGATCGGCGTATTTGCACTTGTTGGACTGTGGAAAGGCATCGGTGCCGAAGTGGTCTCGCTGGCAGCGGTAGGTGGTGCGCTGCTGACGACCTTTGCCGCGCGCACGCTACTGCTCAATGGCGTGCTGGGCTGGTTGCATCGCCAGTTTCCGCAGGCGCGCTTTGACGGTGTCCTGGCAAAATTCGCCGCCCTGATCGTAACTGTGTTCGTGGTCTACTTGCTCCTGAGCGCGGCGTTGGATGCCGTGCGGGTACGCCTGGTGGGTCGCCCATCGCCCAGCTTCATTGCCCGCGTCTATGGCATGCTGCTGGGCGGTTTCAAGGGCGCGCTGGTCATGGTCGTGCTTGTCTGGCTGGCGGATTTGACCAAGCCGCTGGCCGGGCGCGTGTTGAATGCCGACGATGTTGCGCACTACGAAGAAGTGCTCGATCAAGCCCAACTGGTCGTGGCCAGCCGCTCGGCCTTAGGACTGCTGTGCGAGCGCTGCCCGCTGATGAGCAACACGCTGTGGGCCGCGGCGGCGGCGTTTCAAGCCGCACCCGGCGCCACCACCAACCTACCGCCGGCGACGGCGCCATGAGCAGCAAATCGACCAAACCAACGCCGGCCAAGCGGCGCGTCGCCGTGCTGCTGGGCGGGTGGAGCCACGAGCGCGACATTTCGATCCGCTCCGGCACGGTGATCTTCTCACATCTGGCGCCGGCGCGCTATCTGTGCCGCGCGGTCGAGTTGACCAGTGATCACCGGGCGCGGGTGCTGGCGCCCGGGTGTGTGCCGCACGATGCTGCGTGGCGGCGGGCACGGCCACAGGGGGTGCTGGACGCATTTCGCGCGCTGCAACACTGGGGTGTTGAGGTGGTCATCGTGGCGTTGCACGGCGTGGGCGGCGAGGACGGCGTCGTGCAAGGCTTTCTTCAAATGCTGGGCCTGCCGTTTACCCACAGCGGCGTGCGTGGCTCCGCCCTGGCCATGGATAAGGAGATCAGCAAGCGGCTCTATGACAGCCATGGCATTCCCACGCCGGAGTATGTGATGATCCGCCGCGCACGCCCGCTTGCTGCGCAACTGCGCGCGGTGCGCTTGGGCTGGCCGGTGGTGGCCAAGCCGCCGTGCCTGGGTTCGAGCTTTGAGGTGCATATGGTGCCGGATGCGCCGGCGTTGCGCACCACCGTCCGGCGTCTGCTGGCGCTCGACGAGCGGGTGCTGCTCGAACGCTATGTGCGCGGGCGCGAGTTTACCTGCGCGGTGCTGCAACGCACACCACAGGCCGCACCGATAGCCCTGCCGGTAACGGAGATCATTCCGGTGGCAAGCCCGTTTTTTGATTTTCAAGCAAAATACACGGCGGGCGCCACGCGTGAAATCACGCCGGCGAAAATTCCCGCGCGCGGGGCGCGCGAAATTCAGCAACAGGCCGTGGCGTGTCATCGCGCCTTGCACTGTGGTTGCATCTCGCGCACCGATTTTATGATGGACGCGCGCGGCCGCGCCTTTGCGCTCGAAACCAACACCATTCCTGGCATGACCGCCACATCATTGGTGCCGCAGGCGGCGGCGGCGGTTGGCATTTCATTCGGTGCATTGCTCGATATCATGATCGAGTATGCCCTGCTGCAAGGAGGCAGCCCACCATGAACACCATGACAGAACCAGACGCAGTCGTTACACAAGACTTGCCGGACAACACTGCGCGCACGTGGGGCATGTTGTGCCATCTTTCCGCGCTGCTCGGCCTCCTGGGCATTCCCTTTGGCAATGTACTCGGGCCGCTGGTTGTCTGGCTCATCAAGAAAAATGAGATTCCCTATGTGGACGTGCAGGGCAAAGCGGCGCTGAATTTCCAGATTTCAATGACGATTTATATTGTCCCGGCCATCGTGCTGTGCGTTTTCTGCGTCGGCATTTTCCTGCTGATCCCCCTCGTGCTGGCCGATATCATTCTTACCATTGTGGCGGCGGTCAAAGCCAATGATGGCAAGCCCTATCAATATCCCTTGGCGATTCCTTTCATCAAGTGAAACCCATTCAACAAGACTATGCTTGATCTTCGCATTCTACGGGAAGACTACGATACCCTGCGGGCCATGCTGTTGCACCGCCACGGCAATGGCCAGACCTATGCAAGTCTGGGCGCCGATCTCGACCGCCTGATGGCACTGGACGAACAACGCCGCGCCCTGGTGCAGGCCACCCAGGAAATCGAGCAACAGCGCAACGAACGCTCGAAACAAATCGGGGTGGAAAAACGCGCCGGCGCTGACACCGCGGCCCTGCAAGCCAGTGTGCAGGAGCTGAAGATCCAACTCGAAACGGCCCGCGCGCAACTGACCGCGGTGGAGACGGTGCTGGACGACCTGGCCCTGCGCCTGCCCAACCTGCCGGATGCCAGCACGCCGGTCGGCGCCACCGAGGCGGACAATGTGGTCGTGCGCACCTGGGGCGCGCCGCCGCAATTCACGTTCGCGCCCAAACAGCATTTCGAGGTGGCCGAAGCGTTGGGCATGTTGGATCTTGAACGCGCGGCCAAGCTGTCCGGCGCGCGCTTTCCCTTGCTAAAAGGTGCCGGCGCACTGCTCGAACGGGCCTTGACGAATTTTATGCTCGATCTGCACACCCGGGCGCACGGTTACCGCGAGATCGCGCCGCCCTTGATGGTCAGCGACGCGACCATGCGCGGTACCGGCCAGTTGCCGAAATTCGAGGAGGACTTGTTCAAGGTCAGCGGCGCGCGGCCGCTCTATCTGATCCCGACTGCGGAAGTGCCGCTGACCAACCTGCATGCCGGCGAAATTCTCGATGAAGCCCACTTGCCTGAGCTGGTGACGGCCCACACGCCGTGCTTCCGCAGCGAAGCCGGCGCGTATGGCAAAGACACCCGCGGGATCCTGCGCGTGCACCAGTTCAACAAAGTCGAGCTGGTGAATATCGTCACGCCGGAGACGTCGTATGAAGCGCTGGAATGCATGACCCGCTGCGCCGAACGCGTGCTGCAGCAACTGGAGATTCCGTATCGCGTGGTGGCGCTCTGCACGGCCGATATTGGCTTTGCGGCGGCCAAGACGTATGACCTCGAAGTCTGGCTGCCGGGCCAAAATTGCTACCGCGAGATTTCCTCATGCTCGAATTGCACCGATTTTCAGGCCCGCCGCGCCAACATTCGCTATCGCCCGGCCGGCGGCGGCAAGCCGCGCTTTGTCCACACCTTGAACGGCTCCGGCCTGGCGGTCGGCCGCACCTGGATTGCCCTGGTCGAAAATTACCAACAGGCCGACGGCAGCATCCGCATCCCGCGTGTGTTACAGCCGTATCTGCACGGCCTCGAGACTATCACCGCATGACGAGGACATGTATGACAACCGCATCCGCACGACACCAAGGACACCCGGCATGAGAGCAGCACTCGAAATTTGGGCCAGCATGGACATCATTGGCCAAGGCATCTGTATTATTCTGGCAATTATGTCGGTGTACATGTGGGGCTTGATCTTCGCCAAGTATGTCAGCCTCGGCGCGATTCAGCGCGGCAACAAGCGCATCGGCGAGCGGCTGCGCCCATTCCAAGCCCAATATGCGCGCGACTATCTGCAAATATTCCGCGACTTTCCGGTCAACTCGACCAATCCCTTGTATGTGCTCTACCGCGCCTGCTGCGATCACGTCTTCGCCTATGACCGCATTCGCGTGGCGGACGTGCAGGCCGCCGAAAAGTTGATCGACGCGCGCCTGGCCGAGCAAGTTGACTTGATCGAGGAAGGCATGGGCTACTTGGCGCTAACCTCGACGCTGGCCCCGTTTTTCGGCCTGCTCGGTACGGTCTGGGGCATCCTGCTAGCCTTCCGCAAAATGTCCACGGCCGGCTCGGCCATGGTTACCTCGGTCGCGCCCGGCATTGCCGTGGCGCTGGTGACGACCGTTGCGGGTCTGGTGGTGGCGATTCCGGCCATCACGGCCTTTTACTATTTCAAGAATCGGATCAACACCGAAATCGCCCACATGGAAACGTTCTGTCGCGAACTGGTCGCGCGCCTCGAGCGGATCGTCTCCGAGGAGAGCGTCGAATGAGCATCCTTCTGCGCCGCCGCGAGCCGCTGCGCGCCGAGCTTAACATCACCTCGCTGCTCGACATCACCATGAACATCCTGTGCGTGTTCATGCTGGTCGCGCCGATTCTCGAACAGGGCATTGACGTGGACTTGCCGCTCGCGTCCGCGACCCAATTGGAGAAGCAAGACGAGTCCGTCACCGTCAGCTTACAGGAGATCAACGAGCGCGGCCAAAAAATCGGGGTGGTGTTCTTGGATCAACGTCAAATGGATCGCGGGCGCCCGTTCGACGACCTGCGCGAAACGCTCGAACAAATGCAGCGCAGCAAACCAAAATTAGCCGTCATCATTCGCGCCGACAAAAATTTCAAGTATGATGCGGTCATTCATGTCCTCGACGTGATCCGCAGTGCCGGCATCACCACCTTGTCGTTGGCAACCCAAGCCGAATGATCATCACGGCCAAATCATTCTTGTTGCCGTCGGTGGTGGCGCACAGTCTGGCCG